>LNAP01002459.1_pt1 | contig 18473 bp, 12 predicted proteins | sample 602601 | NCBI WGS metagenome assembly LNAP01 (sample SAMN02440304, study PRJNA202911) | soil metagenome | biome: Subtropical and temperate rainforests or woodlands; isolation source: soil samples (1 kg each in a 20% v/v slurry with milli Q water) were... ...
GTTGCAGTTCAAGAAGAAGGAAGAAGCCGTCGCTGCGATCATCGACTTCTTGGGCATGCAGGCAGTGGACGGCACGCAGACAGTGGCGCCGGACGACGCGGGCCCTAAAAAGCCACACACTCTGCACTTGGCCGGTGTGTTCGTCGGTAACGTGCCAGTGTTGGTGCGCGCGCAGATCCAGATGGACGACGCGAACACCGGCGTGGTGCTCAAGATGGCCGTGCGGTCCCAGAGCAAGGAAGTTAGTCAAATCGTGGCTGAGTGCATTCGATAAATAACCATTTGAAGCAATCATTTGCTACGTCGTAATTTGTGATTTTGATTGTTCTGTTTTGCAAATGAAAAGAAATATTGCTGAGTTCAACTAAAAAGGAAATCTAATTGACAAACGAATTTATTTTGGTCTTCAATAATTTCCTTTATATTATTTTGCACTAAAACTCATAAATACAGGTTACAAACTACAGTTCCGAGCAAATAATGTGCATATAAGAGAAGAATATACTGGTGGCATGCTGGTACCCGCCGAGTGAGTCCCTCGTGCGCTCTTGCAGGGGCGAGAAGCTGCGGTCTGCGTGCAGCAACACGGTGCGCTCGTCCTCAGCGCTCAGTCCCAAGCTGGGATACCACTCGTAGGCCGGAGGGTAGGCGGAGGAACCCACATGACTGTAGTTGACACCCGGGATGTGTGGCGCTTCCCGTGAGTGCATGAGTGACAAAGGCGCCGTTCGATTGTGTAACAGCAGCTGTCGTAGGATCGTCTGGCGGGGATCGGCCAGCAATGCCTGCAGAGAAGCCCTTGTTGTCTGTTTGTTAGTCGATGACACAGGAGATCCTCCTGACCCACTTGATGTGGTATTAACTGTGTGCTGGCTGAGGTGGCGCAGTGATCGCAGTTGTGAGCAGGAATCGAGGCTGACCTTGGGCCCATGCCAGTGTAACACTGCAGCACCAACGTTGGCGCCTAGGTAGGGCTCCCAGGCATAAATCTTCGGCAATGCACTTGCATAATACTTGCTTGTTAGCGCCTTGTGGCGGCGGGTGTTGTAGAGTCTTGTAAAAATTTGCTCTGCCATATTGACGTTCTTTTGACGGATCGGAAAGAGACTATGCAGTACCGACTGAATATCAACCGGTTTCGGATTTGCGTCTTTACCAGAATCAACTATGCGCTGCACTACGTATTTTGTAAACTCCTTCTCCACTTCGCGAAAGGAGGTGACGTTCAGCAGCATCACACCTGCACTGGAGTGTGCCTGTGCACTGTAGGCATCGGTGGAGCAGCACCAGTAGTCACCCTGGATCGGCAGAGACATATACTGCGGAAGCATGACCGCCTTGATCACAACTTTGTCTACAAAAACCACATCCACGTCTGTGTACAGAACATATTCGAGTAGCCGGGGATTGTCACGAGCGAGTGCAAGAATAGGAGCGCTTTGCGCCTCGATCAACTGGTCGATGGCTGTCGGAATAGCAGAACGAAACCATGTTGAAGCCGCCCCGTGTGATTCTGCTCCAGGGTTCGCATCAAGATACTTCACTAATCCGTTTTGTGCGGGGTCAACTACAATAACATCGTGCTGTTTCATCCAGTGCTCAAGTTCTGGATCTTTGCAGTGCAGCATTAAGACAGGAAGGAAATCGGTAAAATGTAGCGCGGATAATACTGCCTGTTTCGCATAGAAATGTTGATTGCTTTTATCGCATTCCAAAGAGAAGAACCACAACCGAACCGATTGCTGGTCAAGCGCAACGCTATAATACGGCGGGTACGTCGCTCTAACTTCCAATACCTCATATACTTCCTTAACGACGAAAAACACAGTAATCAGAATGGCAAGAGTCGCACCAATCCATCTCCAAGACTTTCCGCTGTTCATCGACATCATGTTTCCGAGGTAGCAACGCGAATAACTTCTAAACACCAGCTTGGTGTGAAGTGTAGCAGGGGAACATGGGAACTGTATCATACAGAAGAGAATCCAACAAATCTCGCGTTGATATGGAGCATACCCACTCTCCACACAGTTATACCCGTAATTTAGTTGAGCATAAAACAAATAAACAAAATTTACAACTGAAACAAACATTTTATTTTATGCTCGCTGTCACCTCCGTCGCATATGCACGACTCCCACATGTTGCTGGGATTGTGTCTCCTCAAGGTAGTGCGTCATTAGCTTCTTCTTGCTTTCTCCTCTCTTCCCCGCAAAATGGATCAAAAAATCTCCTGGGGCATACTGAGAGCTTTCTCGATGGCTTTGGAAATCAAGCGGGTGGAGAATATAGGAGTTAAACGCACACTGAGGCAGAATGAAAAAATGATCGTTCCGCACCGCCTCGTAGCCTTCAAAAGGAGGCAACTTCGCGGCCTGCCACGTTGGTGAATTGGTCATGTAGTGAAAGGCGCGCTGCTCCCACCGAAAAGGGTGGCGCTGGCCGGTGGCAGAGAGGGGCGGCACGAGCTGCTCCTGGTCCCATGCTGTGCGCAGGAACCACAGGGTCCACGGCGAGTTGCGAGCTAGAAACACGCCAGAATTCAAACCATTGTCGTCCTCTGTCATGATAATGTCGTATTTTCCTCCCGATGCCTCAACAAATGATTCAAGCCTGATATCTGGGTTCATAATGACGGTGTCCATGTCCAAAAACATCAAATAATCGTAGCAGTCCTTTTTAAAGTGATGATCCATTGCTATCAGCTTGCTCCATGCCGCAGGCCGAGAAGTGTTCATTAACGGATTTGCATTAATAAGCGTGTAGTTGTGTTTGTTACAGTAAGCTTGCCGATTCTCAACTAAAGGTGCAAGCAAATCGTCTGTCCAGGCTTTGGTGCTGTTGTCTGGACTATCGTACAGCATTATAATCCCAATCTTAAGGGGACCCCCATGGCCACTTGAATACACATTTGATCCGTTAATTTTGGGCAAGCGGCAACTGTTTCTGTGCAATGGTCGAATGGTGCTTGCCAAAGATGTGTACTCGAATAGGTACGTATATCTAAAATAGACTGACGCAACCGCTGTAAAGATCAGCAAGAGCAGACCAGTAAATACAAATGGGTTGGTAAGGAACGTCCGCGAAAACATTGTCGAATGCTACCGGTATATCATGCTATTTGTGTTCTGCATACATACTAGTGCAATCAACGATTTGGAAACGACTGCTTTGATTGCAGTGACGTGGCTATCGACCGAAAATGCGATGTTTCCGCCCCGGATTCGTCCATCGCACAGGAAATATGCGTTGCAATCCCATAAACTAAATATAAAAAACGCCGTGTTAGGAAATCCCCAGCAGACCCACTTCGCCTGCCCACCACCAGAAATATAAAAGTAAACTTGATCAGATTTGGCGTAATCTTCTGTGTACAAATATATACCATGACTGAATTCAATGCGAAGGAGCAGGAGGCTTTTGAAGCCATGCGCACCGCTTTCGACGGCGAAGATGGCTTTGGCATGCCGATGAACGATCTTACATACGGTCGTTACCTCCGAGCCAGGTTAACAAGCCGTGCAAAACTCAACCTGGCTACTAATATTTTTAATGTTTCATTTCGTTCTTTTACAGAAACTTTAACGTGGTAAAGGCGACGAAAATGCTTCGCGAAACTCTTGTATGGCGAAAGGAATTTGACTTCCCAAAGCTTTTCAGCGAAGATATGCCTATTATTGCCAACGAGAATTCTACTGGAAAGACGTACGTGCGTGGTTATGATAAGGAGGGAAGTGCTTTGATTTACATGAAACCTGTGCGCGAAAACACCAAGGATCACGTTGGAAATATTAAGCACCTGGTGTACAGCATGGAGAGGGCCATTGCTTGCATGGATGCCAGAGGACAGGGATGCACCAAGCTGTCTCTGGTGATTGACTACGACGGATACAACACCTCTCACATGCCCCCTTTCAAGACTTCCACGGAAACTTTGAATATTCTGCAGAACCACTACCCGGAACGCTTGAAATGTGCATACACTTTGCGCGCTCCTTTCGTCTTCTACGCCTTCTTCAGTATGGTGTCGCCTTTCATTGACCCCGTGACCAAGAAGAAGATCTGCATGATCAAGAATGCCGAAGTAGGCAAGGATGAATGCCAGCTGAACAAGGAGGTGGAAAGAGAGGTGCTGGAGACCTGCGCGGGCGGCCTCGACGAGCGTCCTTTCGTCTCCGCAGACTACATCGCCGCTCCCTTCCATTTGGACTACCTTTCTATTCTGGATGGAGTTAATCCCATTGCCGAACCAGCTGCGGAGGTGGTAGCTGCGGTCACTGCGTCGTTGGAGGAGCTGAAGGTCGTGGATAAAGACATAGATGCCCCATCCCCGGATACCCCCACTACTACACCTGCTCTCACCCCGGTAGTCGTCGAGGAGGTCGTGGAGAAGGCTGAGCAGCCCGCACAGGAGAGTGAGGCGGTTGTTGCCTAATGCATTCAGTCAGACCGCAGCTTCATTTACTTGTGATTGTGCTTTTGATGTATCGAAGCTTATCATTTCTTTGTCCTGTTTCGTGCCTACCTAGGTTGCACATTCAAAATACCAATTGTTGTAATTATCCTCTATAATAGTAGAAATAATATTTGTTCAAAGCAAATCGAACTTTGTTTTCCATGATTTTGCACTTGCATGAGCGAACACACAGTTAGCATTCCCGTTTTCCCCTGTCCAGCGAAGCGCCACACCAAAAGAGAAGTTTTCTAGAAGAGCACTTTCAGACTTTGTCAAGCTTTGACTAAAACTTTAGCGGTTTAGTTCGTTTGTTTCTTCCTGTAAATCAAAATGGTAAGTTAATTATGCACCTAGCCGGGTTCAATCGTCGTCTCATCTTCCACCTCATTCTTTTGACTCCATCGTCAGTCCTCTCTCAAGAAGTTGATTCCTTTGGCCGACAGAGTTCTCGTCAAGAGAATCTTGCCTGTGACCAAGGTATCTGACTTACATATTTTTTATGTCATAGTTCCTTGTGTAATCCAAGTTCATATTATAGACTGCTGGAGGTATTCTATTGCCTGAGTCCAATGTGTCCAAGGCAAATGAGGGTGAGGTGCTCGCGGTGGGCCCCGGTTACACTGCCAGAGATGGTACCAAGATCCCTGTTACCCTTGCTGTAGGTGATAAGGTTGTCCTTCCTGAGTACGGAGGTTTGGCCTTAAAGTTGGATGGAGAGGAGGCTTTCATTTTCCGCAACGACGAAATTCTTGCAAAATACGCCAACTAATTGTCTTTTTTTGAACTATTTGTATAAATTAAAAGCAGTTGCGAAATAGTGTTGTGTTTGTTTCAATATTATTTCTGCATGCGCTCATCAGAATAATGCAAGATGGCCTTGATGGCGCAATGCGCTGGCGTCCTGCACTAAAATAGGGAGAGCGAGTTTCTCCGTTAATGAGGATACGTGATATTATGTACAGCAGAATTTAGGAAGGAATGGTCTTCGAAATAGATGATCAACAATGCTCTACGAAGTATCCTCACTTGCTCAATAAATCACCTAGAGTGTACTGTGAGGGTGGTGCGTACAAAATTTCATGTATGATGGACATATTCATAAATAGGTGCGGTATAGTTGACTTCATTAGAGATAGGCGCCAGTTGGTGAGTTAATGCATGTGCTAAAAATCTATGCCGCACAGTACGGTATGAATGTGTGCCACAGTAGTGCTTAATATAAGCTGAGAGTCTTATTTAAGCACACACGGAGAAGCTGTTGCTGAATTTGGAACGCGAGGATCAACATCTTCACAAAAGGCGGACGAGCATACAGTCCGTGTAACACCTCAGCATATTCGATGGCAGAATTAGTTGCTAGCTCAGGCGGACACGATCTTGACAAGTGGATCGAGAGACTCTACGATTGCAAACCCCTTTCCGAAGCCGAAGTGAAAAGCCTTTGTGAACAGGTATGAAATTATTCTTTGATACGAGAGAATTATTTGATTGATTGTTGTTCAACAATGTGTAGGCAAAAGAAGTGTTAATGGGAGAGTCGAATGTACAACCAGTAAAATGTCCTGTGACAGTTTGTGGAGACGTCCATGGCCAGCTGCACGACCTGTTGGAATTATTCAAAATAGGTGGACATCCGCCCGAAACAAACTATTTGTTTATGGGAGACTATGTGGATAGAGGGTACTACTCTGTTGAAACTGTTAGCTTGTTGGTGTGTTTAAAAACACGCTACCCGGACCGCGTGCATTTGTTACGAGGAAATCACGAGAGTCGACAAATTACGCAAGTCTATGGATTCTTTGACGAGTGTGTCCGCAAGTATGGTTCTGGAAATGTTTGGAAGCATTTCACCGATTTGTTCGACTATTTGCCGCTAACAGCTGTGATCGATGACCACATCTTCTGCCTGCACGGCGGCCTGTCCCCTTCCATCGACACTCTCGATCACATTCGGCAGCTTGACCGAGTGCAGGAGGTGCCGCACGAGGGCTCCATGTGCGACCTGCTGTGGTCCGATCCCGATGAGCGACGAGGCTGGGGCATCTCGCCCAGAGGCGCGGGCTACACGTTCGGAGCGGACATTTCCGAAATGTTCAACCACCGCAATGGTTTGAGCCTCGTGTCGCGCGCACATCAGCTGGTGATGGATGGATACAACTGGTCCCACTCCATGAACGTGGTGACCATCTTCTCGGCGCCCAACTACTGCTACCGCTGCGGCAACCAGGCGGCCATCATGGAAGTCGACGAGTATCTCAATAAATCCTTGTAAGTTTGTTTGCTTCATGCGTTGCAGTTGAAATTGTACTTCTGTTTTTGCTAAACGATTGTTTCTTTCTTCTCTGTCTTGTATTTCTCGCAGTATCCAGTTCGATCCTGCGCCGCGAAGGGGAGAGCCTTTGGTCACGCGCCGCGCCCCTGATTACTTCCTGTAATCGGACCAAGCAAAGCAAAGACACACAGGTGTGGTGATCTGCCCAAAGCAGACGATGTTCGTTCAACAGCAACGCTGGGTGCTTTCCTTTGTCTCCCTATCTGTAGTTGAAACATTCCTAAGTCGTCATTTGGCACCACACTGTGCTTCTTTTACATTCTTTCGTTGTGCAATTGTTTGGTCCCATGATGGATGATAATTAATGAATTGCAAAAGTTCTCTCTGACTTGTCAAAACCTTTTTACATGGAACTTAAAAGAAAATTATTAAAGACGGCACAAAACAGAAATGAACGATTCATCAAAATTAAACAAAATTTTCACAGACTCTGCACGGGAAGACCAAAGATATCATACATCTACAATGGACGATCCTGTTCTTTTCCGGCAGTGGACCTTGGTTTCAACTGCCACACATAAAGTTACACTCCCAAATACAAATACGTGTACCTACAGTATTCAAAACTTATTTGCAATTTTGCATATTTGGGCAGCTCTATCCAAGTGATGTATACCTTTTCCGTCGCAGTCTCTCGGCACAGTCTCCAGTTACTCAGCTGCTGCAGCAGGGGAGGCTTCCGTCTCTGCGTGTTCGGACGATAATCCATTCGCCACAGCGTTGCGACCAGCAGGGACAGCAACCTGTGAGTGCTGTTGCTGCTGTTGCTGATGGTGATGGAGCGAGGAGTGGTGTAGAGAGCGCGGTGTGCCATTGGCGGAAGACGGGGGCGGTGGCGGGGTGATGGACCGAGAGGTGGATGCCGGAGAGGCAGTCTGACTCTGACTCTGACTCTGACTCTGGGACTGCGACTGGATCGGCGATGTCTGTGAGTTGTAAGTACCCTGCGCTGCTCCTGCATGCCCACCATACTGTGGATGTTGTTGTTGTTGCATTTGCATTTGCATTTGCTGCTGATGGGGATGAGCTTGGTGAGTTTGGTGAGCCTGCTGCTGGGTGCGGCGTGCGTTGTTGCTTGCAGGAAAAGGTTCCGGCTTTCCCCGGTCGGGGCCAGAGGAGTAAAACAGCAACGGCTGGTACTCGTCGTCCTTCTCCAGCAGAGAGGAGTTCTGGAACCGCGAGATCATGGCCTGTTTGCCCTGGATGCGCGCAAAGGTCACCGCGCAGACCTTCTCCGAGTTAAAGCTCTTCCACCTCTGTCCGTGAAAGGCGTGCACGAAAGGCGGGATGTGCTTCGGGTCCAAGAAGTTGATGAAGCAATAACCCACATTGCAGCGGTTCTTGAAGTCGATCGGCAGGTAAAAGAAGTCGTAGGTTCCTTCGTGAACCACATTCACCTCCTCCAACAGCATCTGCTGGTTGTATTTATTCGGAATATTGCGTACCTGCAAAAATAGATTGTAACAATGGTAAAGAACTGGGTAAGTGCAAAAAAATGGCAAGGACATATGTAGACAGCAGGGCATACTTACCATCACAGTGGTGCGAGTCTCCTCATCAGCGCCGATGCGCTTCAGGTCGAGGGCGAAGTCTGTGTCGTGCTGGGGCAGTTCGCCACTGCGACCGCTACTCGCCCCAGCACCTCCACCACCACCTCCACTGATGGCCGCACTTGCAGTAGGGTACGGAGAGTACGAGTACGGACCACCGACATTGGCACCGGGCGGGGCCTTCCCTCCCCCTCCTCCCCCTCCTCCTCTGCGAGCCAGCTGCTGGCTGTTACTGCCGGCATTCCCATTGCTGTTGGCGTTGTTGTACTGCATCTGCTGCTGGTGGTGGTGCTGCTGCTGGTGGTGGTGCTGCTGGTGGTGGTGGAGAGGCGCACCGCCCGCAAAGGACCCTCCTCCATTCTGGTTGTGGCTGTGGCTGTAGTGCTGCTGGTGATGCGGTGGGACGCTAAGCCCTCTTCCTCCCTGCTGCTGGTGCTGTTGCTGTGGGGACCGCTGCTGCTGTTGGCCATATCTGTTGTTCCCCCCAACACCACCCTGCTGAAAGGCCGATGAAGGGACCAAGGACTGCAGTTGATGTTGCTGGTACATCTGGAAACCGGGTCTGGAACTGGAAATAAATTAAAATAAAAAATATCAGAAAACGCTAGTTTGTAGTGTATCAGTAAGGGTAAACTTACCTTTCGATTTCCCTATTGCTACTGGTGGTACTGTCTCCTCCGTTCGCATCCTGTGATGGGAGCTGCTGCTGTTGTTGCTGTTGCTGTTGTTGGTGATGAGCAAGCATTTGCTGTTGTTGCTGTTGCTGCATCTGCGCTTCCGCCTGTGCCGCCAGCAGACCAAGATTGAACAGATTGGGGTTGGAGAAATTGGCAGGCATGAGCGACTGCATGGGGCTGGGCCTGCTGCTGGCTGCTCCAGCAACAACACCAGTAACACCAACACCACCACCACTGTCCGCACCTTCCACAGCAGTTGCATACATCAGCCCAGCCATCGCCTGCACCGACATTGGCATTGGCATCGGCTGCTGTTGCTGGAGATACATGGCTGAGACCCCGTTGCTATTACTGTTACTGTTATTGTTGTTGCCACCGCTGGGATCCACGACTCCCCCTCCCCCTCCTCCGCGGCCCGCCAGGCCTGCCATCGCGGCTGTCGCTGAAGCCATGTACTGCTGCATCTGCTGCTGTTGCTGGTGCTGCTGCATGTACATCTGATGTTGCTGCTGTTGCGGAAAGTAGGCACTGGTAGGATCAAAATATGATACGCCGCCGTCCAGTCGTCCAGCTGCACCCATCATCGGCAGCAGTCCTGTCCCTGCAGCTGCACCCATGCCAGCCCCTAAACCAAAGCCACCAGCTTGTTGCTGCTGCTGATGATGCTGCTGATGCTGTTGTTGTTGCTGGACCAAACTGTAGCCCATCCCCATGCCGCCTCCTGCCGGAAACCCCATCATGCCCATGCTCATATTGTTCATACTCGTGCCATACTGCTGCTGCTGCTGATGTTGTTGTTGCTGGTGCATGTTGAAGTTGTAGGACATCGCCGCGGCAGCAGAGGACGACACGATCGCCGCCATCTCGGTTCGCCAGCGGGAGAGCGTCGCGAGAAGCTGGCGACACAGCTGCTGCTTGCGTTCGTCCAGTGGAGCAAACTTCACCGTCACCTCCGCGCTCCATTGCTGCGTCGACGTGGCCGACAGCTCTGAAGCAGCCAATCGAGCATCTTGGATGTTGTAGTACTCGATGCTGTACGCGATCTTGCAATTGGTTTGGTTGCTGCTACCTCCACTTGGGGCTGCGTCGGGGGAAGTAGAAGACGAAGAGGAAGCGGTGTCTTCTTGGTCGGCGGCGCCATCGTCAGCAACCGACTCTGCTGCTGCTGAGCCCCCATTCCTGGCATTGACTCTACGCTTGCTACTTTCAGCAGTGTCCTCCCCCGATGCTCTCCCCGACTCCTCGCTTCGTCCGTCTTTGCTCGAAGGACTGGAAGGAAGGGACCTGTCGTTCTGCTGCTCGAAGGTCTTCTGGATACTGCGCAGCTGGCCATACCGGGCAAAGATTGCCTCCACCTCCGATTCGCTGCAGCTGTCGACAGGGAGGTTGCGCACCACAAGTCGGAACTCCTCCGAATTGCCATTGGCGGCATGCAGCATCACAGAGTAGTGAGCCGACGCCTCTGCACTGGCTCCCAGATCCTCAGCAATGCATGCTTTGGCAGAAGACGCGGCGCGTAGATCGAAGTAGCTGATGAGGGTCACGCCCTTTCCGTGAAACTCTGGTCGAATGTAGTACAGCACGCCATGCTTGGAGCACGCATTGCGAATGTCTGCAGTGCTCACGTGCACGGAATGAAACAGTATGATCGCACGCGACTCGCCTTCGTTGATAAAAGGAGCGAGTTCGACCCGGGCTGGCACCGGAAGATGTTGCAGCTGCGGCATTGGCGGAGGCATCGCACCATAGCCGTTCGGGATGCTGTTGTAGGAGTAAGGACCCGCCGCAGGTGATCGACTGTACTGATTCTGAGAAGAGTATCTTTGACCTTGGTGTTGCTGCTGTCGAATGCGTTGTTGGTTCACCTTCTGCTGAGTCAGATTGGTGCTGGATAGTCTTGATGGTGGAAAAGTAGTTGTAGGGGATTGCTGGCGGTTATCCCCGAGATCGCCGGAATCATTTGAAGCCAAGTTAAGCGTTGCACCGATGGCTTTTTCCAGCTCCAAAAATGACGGGCTGGACACAATCCCTGGAAGGGATTTCTGACCAGTAAAGGATCCTCTCTTAGCTGACAGACTTTTCTCGGAAGAGTTGCGCTTGTTCATAGAAGGCTTGCCATCTGCCGCGTCCGTTGAACCACTTTCGTTCTTTCCCTGTAACAATACTCCTTGTGCGTTTTGAGGCTCTTCGTCCTCTGAACCCAAGGGTTCCCAACCCCAGTCTCCGTCATGGCTGGGTTCGTCATTCGGTGCTGACATATTTATATAACGATACTCGCTGGTAAACTGTGACTGAATTCCTTTAGGAATTCCAAAAATGATTCAAAATCTTATCAAAAAACAAAAACACAAGCACACAGTCTGCAATTTGTGAGCAAGGTCATGCGAAATGATCCACCGAGGAGGATGTCGTCGCCTGTGCCAACATAAATGTGCGTCACCAATATACAATTTTATGCAGAGTATGGTGCACGTCATGTGACAGTGAAAGGAAGTGGGCACAGGAAGTGCAGCCATCGATCCAAAATCAGATTCCTTCTTGTGGAAGTACAGTCGACTTGATTGTGCTTGCAGGGTGGCTTGCTTTTAGTTTACCAATAATGTTGAAACGCGCGCATACTCTTCTTGTGCTTTTTCTTTTGTTGTTGGCTTCTATTGTTGAGCTTTTCACGTTGCAGAACTTTGGACGCACATTCCAACCACTATCGCATCAACGAACGGGTAAGCTGTCTTTTTACATAGACTCATCTTTGTGTATGAGCTTGACAGTGCTTAATGTGATTCATTGACAGTGCTTAAAGCTGGTATCAAAATCGTCGTTTCGGAGAATGATGCAATAGAAAATGTGGTGAAGAAATTCAAGAAAAGCTGTTACAAGGCTGGTTTCCTTCAAGAGCTGCGCCACAAGCAACGATGGGAAACTGCGGCCGAAAAGAAGAAACGAAAAACTATTCGTGCTCGCATGCAGAGAAAGTATGTACGAGCGAATTTGTTGTACCAGAAGATGCAAAGAGGGCAAATATACGATACTTGATTTAGCCTTGAGACGTAACTTATATTGAATGTATCTTTCTCTGTTACATCCTGCCGTGGGATTGCCAACAAAAAAAATTGTTTCTATTGTAAAATTCTGTAAATACCTTGCAAATATTAACCCAATTTTGTTTCATCCTACAGTATTTATAAATTATAAATATTTGCACTGTCATTATGAATACTGCTGAAAAGTTGCTGCTGGTAAGCACACCGCTTACTTTGTACTTATAAAGAACCGTATTCGCCCACACTCTTCAGTCGAGAGTACGGGCACTTCTTGCCGGAAAGGTACGCGAACTCGAAGTCCTCTTGATGGAAGAAGCGGTGGCACGGCTGGGAAATGGCCACGGGGATGTCAGGCAACATGTTTCTGTTCAAGAAAAGGAACAAAAACAGACGGGGTAAACCATTGACTTGCTTATCTGCATAAAGAGTTGTAAGTTTGGACTCATCGCATCTTACCTGTAAAAGGTTGCCCTTTTCCCTGGCGCTTTGCCGGAGGGTCGGCACACGAACACTTCTGCGCGAGGAATGCTTAGCAGAGTGCCTGCATCCACTTTCACTGGAGTGTACGCTGCTTTCTGCTTGCCATTTCAAAGACAAAGCACAAAAAAATAAAACCACGTGCATGGGACAATATGATAAAGATATCCAAGATATTTTGTCTTACCTGTTTCTCCAGAGTGAGGTTCAGGCAGCGCGTGAAGAGATCGGACTCCCCTGCGTTGACGCCCATCGCGATGTGCACAGCGTCGTCATCATCATCGCCGCCGCCGCCTTGATCCATGTACTTCTTAGCGTCGGCTCCTCCCTTGCCTCCCCCTCCTCCTCCTCTGCCACTCGCCGAAGATCTGTTTCCTTCGTCGTCGTCCAGAGTGAGCATGTCAGCCCCACTGCCACCCTCTGCCTTCGACTCCTTCCATCCCCCGCCCGCTCTGTTGTTGGTCTTGCCCCCTGCAACGCTACCACCGGACTTTGCATTCTTTGCACCACTTCCGAAGTTGGATAGACCCTTTCCGTTGTTGGCAGGAGGAGGTTGGCGGATCAGCTCGATTGCTTCCTCATCGCTGATGGAAGGGTCTGGCACGAACTCCACCAGAGGCAAGATGTCGAAGTTGATGAAAGATCGCACGAAGGGGTGACCACAGTTCGTACACACATCCCCCATGGCGAACTTGTTTGTGAAGGGGTTCAGGAGAGGATTGGTGGCGCCGCAGCGGTAGCACACAGGCAAGTGGTCGGGGTCATCCCTTACTGGCTTGGCCTGCACCAGCAGCATCTCCACCTCCACTTCTTCCTGCTTGCGTTCACCCATCTGCAGCTTGCTCAACCGATCGTATGCGTGGCGCGCGAGTTTGTAAGCACCGAGCTGCATGGCTTGACGGGCGAGTGTGTAGAGAGTCGAAGCTTTGGAGATTCCTAATGGGATGGTCTCGGAGGTGCCGAGCGAGTTCACGATGAAGCGTGCCACCTGGAAAAGCATCTCGGGCTGCTGGCTGGTGAAGGGGTCCGTCACAAAGGCGTGCACGCTGGCATAGGCGAAATAAAGGTCTGCCTTCAGCTCATACTCAAACTGTTGCTGGGCATGTTGCTGCAGCACACCCTTCGACTCCGTGGCCGCCATCAGCTGCAGCTCTGCTTCGGTTTCCTTGGACAGCATCCAGAAGTAGTATGCGGCATCCTTGAAACGGCACTCGGCGACGGCGTTTGCGGTTAGTTCCTCAAGCACCTTCTTGGCGAGATCGATGCGCTGGCTCTTCTTGAAGGCGGACATCGCTTCCTCGTAACGATCCTGTGACACCAGCCACTCCGCGTAAGGCAAAAAGATGGATACATCGAATTTGCCCTCGTTCTCGTCCGCAAGCTTCGCAGCGTTGTTCCACATCTGACGCTTCGCATAGAGAGCCATAAGCTTGGAAACGTCTTTGCTCTTGGTGTACGTCTCCTTCGCGAATGCCGTATCGGTGAGCGTGCTGAAGCGTTCGCCGCAGTAGGAGAGAGTATCCAGGTCGTCCAACGGGCAGGCACGCACGACCTCCAGCAGCGCATCTTCCCAGCCCTCCTCTTCATTGTCACCGATGATCTTCGCTGCGGACATGAACTGGCCCATAGAGACGAACAGCTCCGAGGCACCCTTCCAGTCGTTGATCTCCTGCAGCCACTTCGCTTGCTGGGCAGTCAGGTCGCTCACGTCCGCCATGCCGGCGTTGCGAGCGAACATTTTGGCGTCTTCCCAGCGGCGAAGGTCTGTGAACAATCGAATGGCTTCGTCGAGCTTGCCGGAGCGGGCGTAGATCTTAGCCGCTTCCTGGTGGTGACCTTCATAAGCCAAAAGCTCTGCCTGCCAGGCGGGATCCAGCGGCGGTACGACGACAGCATTGGCCGCGCCAGAGCCAGAACCAGCCGCCGGCCCGTTTGTTGGAGCCGAGGTAGCTCCAGCGCGGTTGCGTCCACCGCCTGCTGCTGCACCGCTCGCTGCTTTCCCATCCGTACCAGAAGGGCCAGATGCGCTTTTGCTTGCTGTGCTGGTTGCACCTCCTCCCCGGCGCTCGATGGCGTCGATTAGACTGAGAAACTTCACGTCCTTCAGTCGGGCAAAAGCATTCTTAGCGACAGAAAGGTGATTTCCTCGCAGTGCACGCATTGCCAGCAGCTTCCAGTCGGCCTCTGTCGCGCCCAGGCATGCGATGCGGTACGCAGAGGTGACGTCGCCAGCATCGAGCGCACGCTGCATGTTGGAGCTCTGTGGAACATCCACGCCGATGATGGAACCGCGGTACAGACAGAATATCTTCTGACCACGGAACCCCAAGGCCATGCCGAAGATGTGCTGCTCCTGCAGCTCGGGCAGACCAGAGGAGGAGCGGATGCTGTGGGGAAGGCCGTGCTGGGCGGCGCCGCCGTCCTCTACCTGCGAAGAGGCGTTCCTCACCCCCGAAAGGACAGAGATAGAACCGTCTGTACCAGTAATACAAAGAAGATCCTCAACTTCAGTGTTAAAACAAGCAGAGACAATATTGGGGGCAGTGAACAGCACTTCCTGGGTGCGCAGGTCCGTCACGTGCAACACATTGTCGCTGTCTACGCTGGCCAGCATGGTGCGGTAGATGTTGATGTCCACCTGGGCGGCTGAGGCGGTGCGCTTGGTCATTTCTAAGGGGAAAGGGTTGTCCACAAATACTTTGATCACAGCACCCGAGTCAAGTCCCAGCAGAACACCTTCGCGGCCATCGGGTCCGCCGTCGACGCGCATGCACAGGGCAGTGGAAGCCAACACCCACACCTTCTGGCGCTGGCCGTCGAAAGAGTACAGCTCCAGGACATTGCCCGTGCAGAAGAGCAGGAAAGTGCTGGCGATGGCCATCAGGTTGCTCTTGTTATTCAGGGCCCCCTTGCCCTTGTTGTTGCCCTTTTTTGCGGGATCCACAGCCTCTTCCCTGCGGTCGCTGATGACAATCTTCTCTTTGCGCAGGCGGAAGTGCATGTCCACAGAGTCATCGGGGCTGGACTCGTAGATGCACACGCGATCTGAGAGCTGCACCGCGAGCTTGTTTTTGTAGAGGGAGAGATTGCGGATCAGGTCCTTGCACTTGATGCGCACCTTCTTGTCTGTCACCAGGTGGTGCACGATCACCTCCGTCAAATTCTCACGGTAGGCGTACCTGTCTTTGTACAAAGCATGCACGGCGTCAAAGTTCATCTTCAGCAGCTCGATGGTTCCTCCGTGCGTGCCCAGTGCGAGCAGGTCGGACTCGCCGTGACAGGCGCAGCACCAAATCCAGGCGTCGCGCAGACACACTTCAGACAACTTTGCTCCCTCCCGGCTGTACAGCGTCACCTTCCGGTTCGACCCAGAGATGGCCTACAATATTACACACGGCAAGGTAAGTATTTTTTTCAAAAGAGGGTTGTGAGTCTAGTGATTTTCCCCCCAAGAACTCACCAGGTAGCTGGATTTTGCAGTGAGGTTGCCTGAATAGTTGATGCTGCAGGGGTAATACTTCAATCCCTTTTCCGTCATCAACTTCGAAGCACTGCCACTCAACCTAAAGACATTTATAAAGTGAAATATGTTGTTAAACATGGGGCATATATATGGCAATCTGCATTCATGGGTCAGCAGCTTACTTGTACAGAGAGTACGTTCTGTCCCAACAGCCCACCACCAAAAGGTCTCTGTTGACATCTCCGGAGGAAGCACCTCCCCCCTGCGTGGTTCCCGGAGCTGCACCGATGGTGGTACCCTGGCCTTTCGTACCCGCACCACTGCTGCTGCTGCTGCTGCTGGCAGGGGCCGGAGCAGAGGCATCAGGGATGAACACCAGCGACCAGATAGGAGCTCTTCTCTCGAAGCGCATTATCTCCTCCGCTTGCTGGTTGCGCACACTAATCTGTCCGCTCAACATACCAATGGCAAGCATCGATCCATCTCCGCTCCAGCAGGCGGCCGTAATACGTGAGGGAACTTTCTCTTTCGTTACCTGCTTCTGGTCAGGAGTCCACAGGCCGAAATCAACCTACCATGAAAATAACACACACGTCAATACAGAATAAACCCGTATAGACAAAAAACACCTAACATGAAAATAACACACACGTCAATACAGAATAAACCCGTATAGACAAAAAAAACACATAATTTTCGTACATCAGAACAAGATGCAAGAATCATCATCGTTGGATTGTATGCAACTCGCTGGATAGGTGCACTATGGTTGTACTTTAGCAGTCCTTGGCCGCTACTCTTCCATATTACCACAACGTTATCGGCTCCGCCTACAGTATGGTGTTTAAATGCACACAAAGTGGTAAGTGGAAGAATGATTTGAGCGAAGGAACACTCCCAACCTGAAGAAAAGCGGCTGCCATCGCAACTGAATGAAACGCTATACACAGTATCTTTGTGTCCTCTAAGAGATTCGATTAAGTCTCCGTTTTCGGCTTTGTAAAGTAGAACACGATTTCCAACAGCAGCAATGACACGCGAACCATCTAGTATGAACGATAACTTGTGATCTTTAGAAGTGAAGTATAAATAAAGTCCTGCTACGAGTAAAGTCAAACCTGGAGAAATGGCAATGTCGTTCACTGGTGTTTTTACGCCATCCTTTTCAGGAATTTGGTCGTTCCAAATTGACTTAGAATTCATTATTGCGGTTCAACAGTTCACTACCCAAATAAGTAATTATTAGGTATGAATATGATATGCATACAAGTTTTGCTCCCAAATTGATTGCCACCTCGACCTGGTCGAGGTGGAATTTCAAAAAGTCATAACGGTCAACCAACAGGTAAAAGGCCTTTTTAGGGCCTCCCAAAAGAGCACTTTCAGGCACTTCCTGTCGTTTGCAAAAGCAATATCGAAAGAAAAACCTCGAAAGAAAAACCTTGATACATGCCATCCTCGTGATAGTGATGGCGCGACCGGACAGATCTTGACTGTATGTATTTTTAAAGCATATTGTTACAATTTGTTATAACATAACTTACATATGAAGCATAGATTGTCGTACACATTCATTGTGCTATCAAGCAATCAAGTAATCATAAGTCAGGCAATCAGCATAATCAAGCACTCAAACAATAATCTATTTAATAACAATCAACAGGCAATAAAATCAAGCACACAATAAATAACATTTACTTCAGAATTATGTTTGTTGTGTGTGGCTACAAGCACAAGCACAAGCACAAGCACAAGCACAAGCACAAGCACAAGCACAAGCACAACACAAGCATAGATTGTGTTGTGCTTGCTATGGATTTGTTTATTTTGTATGCTTTGTCATTTTTGCTTACACTTGATTTACGATTTTTAAAACATATAAGGTTGCAATGAAAAGCAACAAGAACATACATTTGTATGTAACATACCAGACTATTAAAGTGTTTCTGACACACATCAAGACATTGAAAAATCAATACTAAACAATCCATCAAACAAGCAAGTAGCAAGCAGTTAAGCCAGCAATCAAGCAAGCAATCAAGTACACACCCAAAAACTCAAGTATTTAAGCAATAAATGATGCGTCAAGCCATCAATCATCGTCATCCATTATGCTATCCAGCAATCAAGCAAATTATGCAATCAACATTATGCAAGCAAGCTAGCAAGCAATAAAGCAATCAAGCAATCAAGCAATGAAGCAACAATCATGTAATCAAACAATTTAGGTAGGGTTAGGGGTATGAATTAATAAACACCTATTATTACCCTTGATTTGACATAATGACATGCGTGGACAAAAACATACACACGTTAAGATTTGTCAAAGCTCTATAAATTATTATCATAATTGTGCTTGTGCTTCTGCTTGTGCTTATTATGCCTATCCGTACTTGTGCCTGTCTGTGCATGTGCTTGTGCTTGTGCTTGTGCTTGTGCTTGTGCTTGTGCTTGTGCTTGTGCTTGTGCTTGTGCTT
>LNAP01004850.1_pt1 | contig 18473 bp, 17 predicted proteins | sample 602601 | NCBI WGS metagenome assembly LNAP01 (sample SAMN02440304, study PRJNA202911) | soil metagenome | biome: Subtropical and temperate rainforests or woodlands; isolation source: soil samples (1 kg each in a 20% v/v slurry with milli Q water) were... ...
GGCGATGGCATTGGCCATCGACGCGCTCGCGGCGGTGCCCAGCGCCAGCGTATCGGCGGCGGTCGAACTGGTTGCGGAGCCGATGGCGATGGCCCGGGCGCCCGAGGCCACCGTCGCGGCGGTGGTGCCGCCATTTGCCGTGGCGGTCTGGGCCGAGCCGATGGCGATGGCGTTGGCGCCGGCGGCCGCGTTCAGCGTCGCGACGCTCCCTAATCGCATCGAGTAGGTGCCATTGAGTATGTCTGTCACGCCGATCTGGCCGGCGTTAACGTATAGTTGTCCGCCAAGGCTTAAATGAAGTGATTGTGGTCCGGTCCCAGACGTATTAGTGCCAAAGAAAACCGAGCGTGAAGTTTGGGTTGCTTTATCGTCACTAAGGCAATTAGCAACACCTAATCCAGCGACAAAAGAGTTGGCCGAATCCCCTGAATCCGAAACACGGGAGCAACCGGCGTCGGTACCGTTGTTGATGAACACCTGCGCGCTCGCCGGCCCGGCGAGGCTCAATGCGCCGACCACCGCGACCGCGGAAGCGCCCACCAGCCGCGCCGAACCACCCAGCCCCATCAGCCCCAGCCCCGGCCGCTTCCGGCTGATCCCCAGCACCCGATGCGCCCGGCGCAACGCCGCCATCACCCGCCGCTGCAAGCGGCTACCACTGCCACCGCCGCTTTTTCCGCGCGACGCGGCCAATTCCGAGGCGGCCACCAATTGGCCCAAGTCCTTGTTCCAGACCAGCTTGTAGATCTTGTTCATGGCTCCGCTCCCTTGTTCCGATATGACGATCGCGGGCGAAGAACTCGAGTTCTCCGACCGGAGTGCACATTAAGCAGGGGCGCCGCGCGCGTCCATGGATCTGACAATTCATGAGAAATTGCGTCCGAAATGCAAACCTTCGGTGGATAGGCATCTCAAAGCGTCTCCGCCGAAATGTTAAACAACGTCATCCAGAAAAAATCAGATTTTCAAGCACAACGAAAATCACCACAGCAAACAAATCACGCGCGAGAACAACAGAACACCAGGACCTGGGGCTACCCGTTGAGATAAAACAAAAATCTACACGTCAATCCAAAAAATACAACAAAATGAGATAAATGTCACAGAACCATGCCACACCGGGCCAAGTTAACAATTGATTGGTTTTCCAGGCGGACGGGCGTTTTTCCTTTAACTAAGATCACACCATGTAGCAATTGTTATTAATCTATAATCGGGAGAGCCACCATGCGAGTCGCCGTTCTGGATGACGACACCGATCAGCTCGATCTGATCCGATGCACGCTGAAAGCGATGAATCACCACTGCCACACCTTCACGAAAGGTGCTGCGCTGATGAATGAACTGCAGCGCGAATCGTTCGACCTGCTGCTGCTCGACTGGGAACTCCCCGATATCTCCGGCCCGGAGGTGGTGCGATGGGTCAGAAACAATGTGGCGAAGAGCTTGCCGATCCTGTTCCTGACCGTTCGGCGGACAGAGCACGACATCGTCGACGCATTGGGCCTGGGGGCCGACGACTTCATGAGCAAGCCGGTGCGTATCGCGGAGTTGACCGCGCGCATCCGGGCATTGCTGCGCCGGGCCTATGCCACGCCTGAGCCCAAGGAAGAGGTCTGGGGCCGGTATCGGTTCATGCCCGGTGCGGGGCGGCTGGAAATCGACGGCCAGCCGGTGCACCTGACCCAGCGTGAATTCGATCTCGCGCTGTTTCTTTTTCGCAATATTTCGCGAGGACATATGCTCGAAAGCATATGGAAAACCAACAACCCCCTCGGGACGGAATTGATGACGCGCTCGCTCGACACCCATATTTCGCGCGTCAGAACGCTGCTGAAGCTCCGCCCTGAAAATGGATATCGCCTGTCGGCCATTTATGGCCAAGGCTACCGCTTCGAAAGCCTTCAGGAATCCGGGGGGCGCACAGCGGGCGACGCCCGTCGGTTCTGATTTTTCAATTCAATTCCAGGGATATCGAATTTACAGACAGACCCCGCACGGCCCTGAATTGCCAGGCAGCCACCGCAGCGGCAGGCCATCGACAGACCGCATGGCCGGGCCGCTGGTGCGACGGTCGCAAAGAGACACGTGTCCGCGAGCTTCCAGAACCCCGAGCGGGCGCCTCCCGAGGGCGCACGTCCGAGTGCGCATGGCCGATGGCGGTGCAGGCGCTGGGTCGGCTGGAGCGGGCTCGCCGCCGCCGCGGCGGCACTGGTCATGGCCATGGATGCCTCCGGGCTGCTGCGGCAAGCCAACCATGCCGTGCAGGATGCACACGTCGCCTGGCAAGGCCGCGCGCTGCGCCGCAGCGCGGTGATCATCGTCGCCATCGACGAGAAGACCGCTTCCGCACTGGGGGACCTGCCCTTTCCCCGAGCCACCCATGCCGCACTGATCGATCGCATCACTCAGGACGCGCCGTTGGCGATCGGCCTCGACCTGATGCTGACAGCCTCGCAGACGCGCTCCGCGGCGGACGACGAGGTGCTGGCGGCCGCGCTGCACAAGAGCGGCAAGGTGGTCTTGCCGATGACGATGCAGAGCGCCCACGGCCACAGCCCCTGGCCGCTGCAGCCGGCCCGCACGCTGGCGGCGAGCGCAAGCCGTCTGGGCCTGGAACACCTGCCGACCGACAGCGACGGCGTTCTGCGCAGCGTCTATTTGCAGGAGGGGCCTCGGGATCTCGCGTTCGATCACCTCGGCCTGGCCATGCTCCGGGTCGGCGACCCGGAGCGCTTTTCTTCGCATGTATCAGGCAGCCCGAGCAGCGAAGCGCTGCCTCATGCGCCTTCGTCGGGCCAGAAGATCGGTTGGCGGCGTTCGCACAGGCTGATCGTGCCGTTCTCGGGCCCGTCCGGGCACTTCCCGCGCGTCTCGTATATCGATGTGCTCAACGGTTCGATCCCGCCGGGGACGTTTCGCGGCAAGTATGTGCTGGTGGGTGCCACGGCCACGCAGTTCGCCTGCATGCACCGCGTCCCCGTCATGGGGAGCGACCCCTGGATGTCGGACGTCGAGATCAACGCCAACGTGCTCGACGGCCTGCTGGGCGGGCACGAAGTGACGCCGGCCCCGCGCTGGCTGAGCGTCAGCCTGAACGCATCGGCCGTGGTGCTGGCCCTGGTCGGCATGGCCTTCCTGGCGCCGCTGTCCGCCCTGCTGCTGGCTGGTGCGCTGGCGTTGGCGCTGCTGTCGGCGTCCTGGGCCGGCTTTGCCCTGCTGCGGCTGCAGTTTGCCCCGATGGCGGGGGTGCTGGGCGTGGGCACCGCGTACACGCTATGGAGCTGGGGCCGGCTGAACGCGGCGACACGCTACCTCATCGAAGCCTGCGCCCAGTTGCACACGAGCACCGACCCGGCGCAGCGAGCGCCCGGCGAGGCGCGATCCACGGGCGATTTTCTGGACCGGCGCATCAAGGCGCTGACGCATGCGGCGCGACATCTGCGCGATCTGCATCGGCTGGTGAGCGACAGCCTCGACAGCCTGCCCGACGCCAAGCTGGTGTGCGACCGGCAAGGCCGCGTGCGCCTGGCCAATATTACTTCCACGCGGACTCGAGCGATGCACTGAGGAACATGTCGGCCGTCGAGCTGATGGGCGGCCTCCGCTCATCGGACGACGACAACGCCGTGGTCACCTCGGAACTGCTGGCGCAGCGCCCGACGACCGAGGCCATGCCCGCCCGCGACGACGCAGACCGCGACCTGCTCGTCAAGCGAGCGCCGTCACTCAACGCCGACGGCCAACATGTCGGGTGGATCTTCAGCCTCATCGATGTGACCGAGATGCGCCAGGCCCAGCGGCAGAACGACCAGACGATCCACTTCCTGAGTCACGACATCTGTGCGCCGCAGGCAGCCATTCTCACGCTGCTGGAGCTCGACGAGAACGACCCCGATGCCATGACACGGGCGCAACTGCGCAAGCGAATCGAACGGCATGCACAGAAGGCACTGGCCTTGTCGGAAGGGTTCATTCAACTGGCGCGAGCGCGGTCGCAGCCGTATCGCGTGGCGCTTTGCGACCTCGGGGGCATCTTGCTCGAATGCATCGATGACACCTGGGAAGTGCGCCAGCACGCCCAGGTCCGGATAACCCTGGACTCGAGAAGCGTTTCACAGGCGTTCTGCCGCATCGACCGCGCGCTGGTCTCGCGCGCCATCGACAACCTGCTGGGCAATGCCATCAAGCATTCGCCCGCGCACTCGACGATCACCTGTGCGGTGGAGCCGCACCGCAACGGCTGGGCGGTCCGCATCCAGGATCAGGGGCCCGGCATTCGGCGGGACCGGCAGGCGGCGATCTTCCAGCCGTTCGAGCGAGGTGAAGGCGGCCACGGCCGAGCCCCGGGCGCCGGGCTGGGCCTGGCGTTCGTCAAGACGGTCGCCACCCGCCACGGGGGGCAGGTGCTGCTTCACAGCGGCGACGAAGGCGGCTGCACGTTCTGGTTCGTGCTGCCGCAGCGCGCCGCGGCCGAGACGTGAGCTTCGAGCCGCGCCAGTCGATACCCGACGCCGGGCACGCTGTCGACTCGCCACTCGGGATCGGCGTCGAGGACCAGCGCATGCCGCACGCGAGAAATCCTTGCATGGAGCGCCCTCTTCCCATCGGGAAGACCGTGGGCCGCGAGGATGCCTCTCAGGCGGTCCACCGGGACGAGGCGGCCATGGCCATAGAAAAGCTCGAGGGCCAGATCGAACTCCACGGGCTCCAGCGTCACGAGCAGCGAGCCGATCGATACGGCCAGCGCGTCGATATGGAATCGATAGGGCCCCCATTGGGGTGGGGCCGGGTCGACGCGCATGCCTCGGCATGCGGCGTACTCCTGCAAGAGATGGTAGAGGCGGCGAAAGGTGAAGGGCCCACTCGCCACGTCGATCTTCCTGTCGCCCAGCAGGACGAAGGGGCCGCTCTCGAGCAAGAGGAGAACGGGAACGTCATCGCCCATGATCCTGCGCACCTTGCGCAGGGGCGCCCGATGGCTTGCCACGAGAGAAAGCGGGCAGACCACCACCAACAGATCGAACTGGTCCAGGCGACCGCCGAGCGCGCTCAGCTCGGCGATGCTCTCGAACACGAACGGCGTTCGACCGAGCGCGCGCAACGCACGGCGCGGGTTTTCTCTCGCGGCGTCGGAGGCACCCACCAGGGCCGTGTGGCACCGTCGACGGGATGAACCGTGGGCTTTCGCGATGGCCATGCTCACCATGCTCATCATCCGCCTGCCGCGATGACGGCGGCGGCTCCAGCCGGGAGAACTGCGGCGAGTGTGTCGCCCCCTGTATTGCGCATTGGCCCAGACGCCTTCAAACCCCGCGAACAGCCACATGGTTCGCGACCGGAGAGTCAGTCTAGAAGTGCAAAGCGCTCTTCACCAGCGATCTGACGATCGCTTGGAATCAGGGGTGGTCCGAGCCGCGGTCAGTCGCGCGGGCCGTGGTTGCCGAACATGCGGCGCATCGCGGCAAGCCCAGCCACCAGCGCGTTGGCGTATGTGGCGTAAGGGTCGGCAGAGGACTCGACGGGGAGGTAGGGCAGAGCCTCTTCCATGGCGTAGTCGGTGGCTTCCATCAGGACCCAGTAGAACTCGCCATCCTCGAGCTCGTGCACCGTCAACGCGATGTTTCGCAATGGGGACAGTAATGGATCAAGAGCACCCGCGCATCGTATGCACGGCGCCTGAAAACGCCTGAGGAGAAAGTCACGGTCTATTACAAACGTCAATCAATGCCATTGAAATGCCTGTCGTTGTCGACAACAACGGGCATTTTGCACACATGGCTCGCTTGCTTCTCCTACACCGCCGTACCCCGAGGGCGGCCTACGCTCACCGCGCTCGAAGCACCCTGTGAACCACTGCGACGGAGAAACCCGCCATGAGAAATTTTTCGCTCGACCCCCGCATGACGACCGCCATCGGCGGTGCCTTCTATCCCACGGGTTATTCCATGGTGATGTTTCCCGATCCCGACGATGCCAGGCAGGTGGGTCGGCAATTGGTCGAGAAGGGTTTCAGCGCCGACGCGATCTACCTGATTCCGCCGGACATCCTGCTGTCGCAGATCACCCCGACCGCCAGCGACGCCGACAACCCGCTGCCCAGCGCCGGCACCGAGGGGGCGACCGTCCGCGCCTACACCAAGCTCGCCCGCGACGGCCATGGGGCGCTGCTGGTGAAGACCGAGGACGAGGAAGCCGCCGAACGGTTGATGGAGGTCGTGCGCACGGTGCCCTATTCCATCGCGCAGCGCTACCGGATGCTGGTGATCGAGGACCTCTGAGCGGGCAAGGCCCGCTCACGCCGGCCTTGCCCGCCGCACCACGTCGCGCGCCATGGCCTGCGCCAGTTCGTGCTCGCCGAGGAAGACCGTCACGGCGGCTTCCTGCGTCCCTCGTCCTCGTTGTGGCTGCGGATGACCGTTTCGATCTCGGGGTTGAGCGTTCGCGCCGTCTCGACCATCTGTCGCACGTTCATGGCATCGGGGGCGGCGATGACCAGCACGCGCGCCCGTGCGATGTGCGCCTGGATCAGCACGGCAGGCTCCGAGGCATCGCCCCACACCGCGGCCACGCCCTCGGCGCGCAGCTTCTCGACCAGCTCGCGGTTCTGCTCGGCCACCACGAAAGGGATCTGGTGCGCCGTGAGCGCCGCGGCGATGCGCCGGCCGACCCGCCCGTAGCCCACCAGCACCACCTGGCGCGACAGATAGCGCGCCTCGGTCGTCGTCGGCAGTTCGGCCAGCGGATCGTCACGCGCCTCGAGGCCGCGTGCGAAGGACGAATGGGCATGCAGCCACTTCTGCAGGGGCGCGATCAGGCTGAACCACAGCGGGTTGGTGGCGATGGAGATCAGTGCGCCGGCCAGGACCAGGCTCTGGCCTTCGGCCGGCATCAGCTTCAACGACACGCCCAGCCCGACCAGGATGAAGGAGAACTCGCCGATCTGCGCCAGGCTGGCGCTCACCGTCAGCGCGGTGTTCAGCGGGTAGCGGAAGGCCAGCACCAGCACGCAGGCCGCGATCGACTTGCCCACCACGATGACCAGCACCACCGCCAGCACCTGCAGCGGCCGCTCGATCAGCACGGCCGGGTTGAACAGCATGCCGACGGAGACGAAGAAGAGCACGGCGAAGGCGTCGCGCAGCGGCAGCGATTCCTCGGCCGCGCGCTGGCTGAATTCGGACTCGCGCATCACCATGCCGGCGAAGAAGGCACCCAGCGCGAAGGACACGCCGAACAGCGCCGCCGAAGCGAAGGCGATGCTCACCGCGGCGGCCACCACGCACAGCGTGAACAGCTCGCGCGAGTTGGTGCGGGCGACCTGCCAGAGGATCCACGGGAAGGCACGCCGGCCGACCACCAGCATCAGCGCCACGAAGCCGCCGACCTGCAGCAGCGTGACGCCCAGCGTGGTCCAGATCGCGCCGGCGTCGGCACCGTCGGCCGAGCCGCCCAGCGTGCTGGCCAGCGGCGGCAGCAGCACGAGCACCAGCACCATGGCCAGGTCCTCGACGACCAGCCAGCCCACGGCGATGCGCCCGGTGTAGGAATCGAGCAGCCCCAGGCTCTCCAGCGCGCGCAGCAGCACCACCGTGCTGGCCACCGACAGCGCCAGCCCGAACACCAGCGCCGCGCCCACCGGCCAGTCCCACCAGAGCGCCAGCGAACCGCCCATCAGCGTGGCCACGGCGATCTGCACCAGCGCCCCGGGCACGGCGATCTTGCGGACGGCCAGCAGGTCGTCGAGCGAGAAGTGCAGGCCGACGCCGAACATCAGCAGCATCACGCCGATCTCGGCGAGCTGCGCGGCGATGCCGGCGTCGGCCACGAAGCCAGGCGTGAACGGCCCGATGATCACGCCCGCGAGCAGGTAGCCCACCAGCGCCGGCAGGCGGATGCGCGCGGCCAGGAAGCCGAGCACGAGCGCGAGGCCCAGGCCGGCCGCGATGGTGTTGATCAGGGAAACGCTGTGGGGCATCCGGGGGGGTCGCTGGGCGGTCGAGAGAGCGGATATCCGGGGCGCTTGCCGCCGATGGCGGCGGCAAGAGGCTGCCATGACTTTAGCGTCCCCCGCGCCAGCGCCCCGCGCGCCGGCAGAAAACCCCATCGCCCGGCCCACTCACCAGAAACCCAGAACCTTCCACCATGCCGTGCCGACGACGGCGAAGACGAGCAACTCGACCACGCACATCACGAAACCCACACGCCACCACAGGCCCATCGTGACGTAGCCGCTGCCGAAGATGATCGGCGACGTGCCGGTGGCGTAGTGCGTCAGCGTCATCATGACGGCCGAGCCGGCCGTCATCATCAGCATGAAGGGCACCACGTAGGCGGCCGGGATCAGCTGCGCACCGACGCCCAGGAACGCGAGCAGCATCGCGCTGACATGCGCCGTGGTACTGGCGAACAGGTAGTGGGAGAACACGAAGACCAGCACCAGGATCGCGGCGATCGGCGGCCAGCCCATGCCGCTGGTGACGATGGCGCCCTTCATGCCTTCGGAGAACCAGGCGATCACGCCGACCTTGTTCAGCTGCTCGGCCAGCATCACCAGTGCGCCGAACCAGATCAGGGTGTCCCACGCACTCTTCTCGGACAGCACGTCGTCCCAGTCGATGGTGCCGGTGATGATCAGCACGAACAGGCCGACGAAGGCGACCACCGTCGGGTCGAGCGTGAACGCAGGCCCGAACAGCATCGCCGGCACGTTCGCCCACAGCACCAGCAGCAGGGCGAAGGTGCCCAGCATGACCTTCTCGCGGGGCGCGAGCGGCCCCATCGTCGCGAGCTCGGCGCGCGCGAAGGTCACGGCGTCCGGCGTGGCCTTCAGATCGGGCGGCGACAGCAGGTAGATCACCAGCGGCATCACGAGCAGGCAGACCAGGCCGGGCAGGACCATGCACAGCGCCCAGGTTGTCCAGGACAGGTGGAAGCTCTGGTTGGTCGCCCTGGCGACGTAGTCCACCACCAGCGGGTTGGGGGCCGTCGCCGTCAGGAACATGGCCGAAGTGATCGGGTTGGCGTGGTAGTTGACCAGCGCCAGGTAGGTGCCCACCTTGCCCTGCGTGCCCTTGGCCGGGTCCGAATCGAAGGCCGTCGCGATGGACTTCATGATCGGATGCACGATGCCGCCGCCGCGCGCCGTGTTGCTGGGCGTGAAGGGCGCCAGCACCAGTTCGCAGATGGCCAGGCCGTAGCCGATGCCGATCGTGCGTTTGCCCAGCAGCGAGATGAAGATCAGGCCGATGCGGCTGCCCAGGCCGGTTTTCTTCAGCCCGCGCGAGATCAGGATCGCGACCACGATCAGCCAGATCAGCGGGCTGGAGAAGCTGCCCAGCGCATCGGTGATCGCGCCTTTGGACGAGGTCGAGGTGACCTGCGTCAGCGAGACGATCACGATGGCCATCATCGCCATGACACCGATGGGCATGACCTTGAGGATGATCGCCACGATCGTGGTCAGGAAGATCGCCACCAGGCGCCAGGCATCGGGCGTGAGCCCGTCGGGGCGGGGAATCAGCAGGAGCGTCGCCAGCACGGCGGTGGCGATCAGCGCGGGGACCAGCTTGAAAGGCACCGCTTCGTTGAAGTAGCGCAATACCGCCTTGAGACGGGTGTAGTTCATTCGATTCTTTCCGGAGTGCCGGCAGGCCAGCCACGTTCGGCGCTCCACGTCGCCAGCGGGTACGTGCAATCTAGGTGTTAACCCGCGCCGCCGGTTGACCGGCGTCAAGTCCAGACGCCTTGGCGGCCGAGTCGGTCACCCTGGCGTTGCGGCAGCGACAAAAAGAAAAACCCGCCGCAGCGGGTTTTCGGCGACACCTCGGGCCGCGTCAATGCATGTGCAGCCCACCGTTGACCGAGAAGTCGGCGCCGGTGGAGTAGCCGCCTTCGTCGGTCGCCAGCCACGAGATGATCGAGGCGATCTCGCTCGGCTCGCCCAGGCGCTTGACGGGGATGGTGGCGATGATCTTGTCGAGCACTTCCTGGCGGATCGCCTTGACCATGTCGGTGCCGATGTAGCCCGGGCTCACGGTGTTGACGGTCACGCCCTTGGCGGCCAGTTCCTGCGCCAGCGCCATCGTGAATCCGTGCATGCCGGCCTTGGCCGCCGAGTAGTTGGTCTGCCCGGCCTGGCCCTTGGCGCCGTTGACCGAGCTGATGTTGATGATGCGGCCCCAGCCCTTTTCGACCATGTCGCCCACGACCTGCTTGGTCACGTTGAACATGCTGTTGAGGTTGGTCTCGATGACGGCGCTCCAGTCCTCGGGCGTCATCTTGAGGAACATGCGGTCGCGGGTGATGCCGGCGTTGTTGACCAGCACGTCGATGCTGCCGTGTTCGGCCTTGGCCTTGCTGAAGGCGTCGACGGTCGAATTCCAGTCGCCGACATTGCCGACCGAAGCGTGGAAGTCGAAGCCCTGCGCCTTCTGCTCGGCCAGCCACTTGCCGTAGTCGCGCGTCGGGCCGCACCCGGCGATGACGGTGAAGCCGTCCTTGTGGAGGCGCTGGCAGATGGCGGTTCCGATTCCCCCCATGCCACCGGTGACGTAGGCGACTTTTTTGCTCATGAGTGTTCCTTGGATTGGTACGAGGCCTGGTCAGGCCGAATCACTGTAGCGAAGTTTCTCACGGCCCCCGGCCCAGGAAAACACTGACCTGCAAGGGCAACACAACTGTCACATCTCGTTCCTACACTGCGGCATGTCTTCGATTGCCCTGAACGGGGTCGCCAAATCATGGGGCGACAGCACCGCGCTGCACGCCATCAGCCTCCAGATCGCTTCCGGTTCCTTCTGCGTGCTTCTCGGCCCGTCGGGCTGCGGGAAATCCACCACGCTGCGCATCATCGCGGGGCTGGAGACGGCCACGCAGGGGCAGGTGCTTATCGATGACAAGGACGTGACGGATCTGCCGCCGGCGCAGCGCAGCATTGCGATGGTGTTCCAGAACTACGCCCTCTTCCCGCACCTGAGCGTGGCCGACAACATCGGCTTCGGCCTGTCGGTGCGCAAGGTGCCCGCCGCCGAAAGCGCCGAACGCCTGCGCGACGCCGCCGCCCTGCTCGGCCTCACGGCCCTGCTCGACCGCAAGCCCGGCCAGCTCTCGGGCGGCCAGCAGCAGCGCGTGGCGCTCGGCCGCGCGCTGGTGGCGCAGGCCAAGGTCTGCCTGATGGACGAGCCGCTGTCCAACCTCGACGCCCAGTTGCGCCAGGACATGCGGCGCGAACTGCGCGAGTTGCAGCAGAAACTCGGCCTCACCGTCGTCTACGTCACGCACGACCAGACCGAGGCCATGAGCATGGCCGACCAGGTGGTGCTGCTGAACCAGGGCCGGGTCGAGCAGGCCGGCACGCCACGCGCACTGTATGCGCGCCCGGCCACCACCTTCGCAGCGCGCTTCATCGGCACGCCGCCCATGAACCTGGTCGCGCTCGAGGCCGATGGCCGCATCGCCGGGAGCGATGTCGCGTCCGGCGTGCAGGCGGTGCAGTTGGGCGTGCGCCCCGAGGCGATCACGCTCGCCGCCGACGGCGTCCCCGCCGTGGTGCTGAGCGTCGAGTACCTGGGCGCCGACCTGGTGCTGCGCTGCGCCGTCGGCAGCGAGGTGCTGCTGGTACGCGCCGCCGGCGGCCATGTGGCCACGCCGGGCGAGCGCGTGCACCTGCGCTGGCCGGCCGACGAGGCCCACGGCTTCGGCGCCGACGGCCGGCGCATCGATTGACCCACGAACACCCATTTTTCATCCGAGGAGAGAGTTCCACCATGCGACGCAACACCTTCGTCCAGACACTGGCCGCCACCGCCCTGCTCACCGGCTTTGCCGGATTCGGCGGCTTTGCGCAGGCCCAGGCCCCGGTCGACCTGCAGTTCTATTACCCGGTCGCCGTCGGCGGCCCGATCGCCAAGACCATCGACGGCTTCGCCGAGGGCTTCATGAAGGAGAACCCCGGCATCAAGGTCACGCCGATCTACGCCGGCACCTACCAGGAGACCATCGTGAAGGCGCTCACCGCGCACAAGTCGGGCACGCCGCCGGTCACCTCGGTGCTGCTGTCGACCGACATGTTCACGCTGATCGACGAAGACGCCATCGTGCCCTTCGACAACTTCGCCAGGACGCCCGAGGACAAGGCGTGGATGAACGGCTTCTACAAGGCCTTCATGGCCAACAGCCAGACCGGCGGCAAGACCTGGGGCATTCCGTTCCAGCGTTCGACCGTGGTCATGTACTGGAACAAGGAACTCTTCAAGGAAGCCGGCCTCGACCCGAACAAGGCGCCGACGACCTGGGCCGAGCTGAAGGACGCCGCCACCAAGCTGACCAAGAAGGACGCGAGCGGCAAGACCACGCAATACGGCATTCAGATTCCGTCGAGCGGCTTCCCGTACTGGCTGTTCCAGACGCTGACGACGCCCAATGACGCGATCCTCGCCAACGCGGCCGGCACGCAGGTCAAGTTCGACGACCCGAAGGTCATCGAGGCGCTGCAGTTCTGGGTCGACCTGGGCAAGGCCGGCATCCACCCGCCGGGCGTCGTCGAATGGGGCACCACGCCGAAGGACTTCTTCGAGAAGAAGGCCGCGATCATCTACACGACCACCGGCAACCTGACCAACATCAAGGCGAACGCCAAGTTCGACTTCGGCGTGGGCATGATCCCCGGCAACAAGCGCAAGGGCTCGCCGACCGGCGGCGGCAACTTCTACATCTTCAAGAAGTCGACGCCGGCCCAGCAGGAAGCCGCCTTCAAGTTCGCCAAGTGGGTGACGCAGCCCGAGCGCGCCGCGCAGTGGAGCATGGAGACCGGCTATGTCGCCGTCTCCCAGGCCGCCTACGACACGCCGACGCTCAAGAAGTACGGCCAGGACTTCCCGGCCGCCCTCGTGGCGCGCGACCAACTGCCGGTGTCGGTGGCCGAGTTCTCGACGCACGACAACCAGCGCGTGACCAAGGCGCTGAACGACGGCCTGCAGGCTGCGCTGACCGGCACCAAGACGCCCGCCCAGGCGATGCAGGACGCGCAGAAGGAAGCCGACCGCATCCTGCGAAGCTACAAGTAAGCAGGTCACGTCGAGCATGCGCGGCAGTCGTTCAGCCCATCGCCCAAGCCACCCCGCCGGCCAGGCGTGGCTGCTGCTCATGCCTGCCCTGCTGGTGCTGATGGCCTTCACGCACTGGCCGGTCATCGGCACGCTGTGGCACAGCTTCCAGTCGACGCCCAAGGGCGGGCGCCCGGCGCTGTGGGTGGGCCCGGAGAACTACCGGGTCATGCTCGACGACCCGGTCTTCTGGAAGGCGCTGACGAACAACCTGTGGTTCGCCGGCGCCACCATTCCGCTGTCGATCGGCCTCGCGCTCACGATGGCGTTGTGGGTCAACGAGCGCATCGCCGGGCGCACCTTCCTGCGCATGGCGTACTTCACGCCGACGGTGCTGCCGATGATCGCGGTGGCCAACATCTGGCTCTTCTTCTACACGCCGCAGTACGGGCTGCTCGAGCAGGTTGGCGGCGCGCTGGGCTTCGGCTCGCACAACTGGCTGGGCAGCCCGAGCACCGCGCTCGGCGCCGTCACGCTGGTGGCGGTGTGGAAGGAAGCGGGCTTCTTCATGATCTTCTACCTGGCCGCGCTGCAGTCGCTCAACCCGAGCCTGCGCGAGGCCGCCGCCATCGAGGGCGCGTCGCGCTGGTACTTCTTCCGGCGCGTGCAGTGGCCGCTGTTGATGCCAACCACGCTCTTCGTGCTGATCAACTGCGTGATCAACGCCTTCCGCATGGTCGACCACCTCTTCGTGCTGACGCGCGGCGGGCCCGACAACGCGTCGACCCTGCTGCTCTACCACCTGTACGAGGTCGGCTTCAACTTCTGGGACACGGGCTACGCGTCGGCGCTCACCATGGTCATCATCGTGGTGCTGGTCGGCGCGACGCTGCTGCAGTTCTTCGTGCTCGACCGCCGGGTGCATTACCGATGATCCGCGCGCCGTCGCAACGCCTGGCGTACAACGCGCCGACCCGGCTCGACACGGTGGCCGCCTGGCTGCTCGCGCTGCTGTGGGTGCTGCCGCTGATCTACACCGTGTGGACCGCCTTCCACGCGCCCGAGTACGCGGCGCGCTTCACCTGGAACGCGCCGCTCACGCTGGCCAACTTCGTCCGTGCATGGGAAGCCGCGCCGTTCGCGCGCTACTTCCTCAACACCACGCTGCTGGTCGTGATGATCCTCGCGGCGCAACTGGTGCTCAGCACGCTGGCCGCCTATGCCTTCGCACGCTACGAATTCCGCGGCCGCGACGTCGCCTTCTCGCTGGTGCTGGTGCAGCTCACGGTGATGCCCGACCTGCTGCTGGTCGAGAACTACCGCACCATGGCGAACCTCGGCCTGGTCGACAGCCTGTTCGCCATCGGCCTGCCCTACTTCGCGTCGGCGCTCGCCATCTTCCTGCTGCGCCAGACCTTCCTGGGCATCCCGAAGGAACTCGACGAGGCCGCGCGCATGGAAGGCGCCAGTGCCCTGCAGACGCTGTGGCGCGTCTACGTGCCGCTGGCCAGGCCGATCTACGTCGCCTTCGGGCTGGTGTCGGTGAGCTACCACTGGAATAATTTCCTGTGGCCGCTGATCGTGACCAACAGCGTGCACGCCCGGCCGCTCACCGTCGGGCTGCAGGTGTTCTCGTCGGTCGACCAGGGCATCGACTGGTCGATCATCACGGCCGCCACGCTGATGACCTCGGCCCCGCTGCTGATCGCGTTCCTGCTGTTTCAGCGGCAGTTCGTCCAGAGCTTCATGCGCGCAGGGATCAAATGAAACTCGTCACCTGGAACACCCAGTGGTGCCGCGGCCTCGACGGCACCGTGAGCGTGCAGCGCATCGTCGACGGCGCGCGTGCGATGGCCGACTTCGACGTGCTGTGCCTGCAGGAGATCGCGCAGGGCTACGCCGACATGCCCGGCGGCCCCGGCGACCAACCGGCCGAGCTGCAGGCGCTGCTGCCTGGCTACCGGCTGTTCTTCGGAGCGGCGGTCGACGAATTCGACGCCACCGGCCGCCGCATGCGCTTCGGCAACCTGATCGCCACACGGCTGCCGGTGGCGCAGGTGCAGCACCACGCGCTCCCCTGGCCTGCTGATGCTGGCGTGCGCAGCATGCCGCGCATGTGCACGGTGGTGACGGTGCAGAGCCCGACGCTCGGTGCGGTGCGGGTGATGACCACGCACCTCGAGTACTACTCGAAGGTGCAGCGCATGGCGCAGGCACGCGCCCTGCGCGACCTCCACATCGACGCCTGCGGCCACGCCGCGGCACCACCGCTCGACGACGACAGCCGCTCGCCCTTCCAGACCAAGGTGCACACGCCGAACGCGATCCTCTGCGGCGACTTCAACCTCGGGCCGACCGAACCCGAGTACGGCGCGATCCAGCAGCCGTTCGTCACCGACGGCGCGCATCGACTGCTCGACGCCTGGCGCGCCCGCCACGGCGACACGCCGCACGCACCCACCTTCCGCCTGTTCGACCGCACCTACGGCCCCGAGCCGGTGGCCTGCGACTTCGTCTTCGTGAGCGACAGCCTGGCACCGCAGGTGCGCCGCATCGAGGTCGACCTGCGGACGCGGGTGTCGGACCACCAGCCGGTGGTGGTGGAGTTCGGTCGGGACTGAGCCGCAGCACGATGGCGCCCATGGTGGCGCGCCCTTCGGCGACGCGGTGCGCGTCCGCCAGGGTCGTGCGCGCCAGGGTTGTCTCCGAGCTGGAGGCGTCCAGGCTGCTGTACGACATGCCTTTGCGCTGGGAGTGCTCGGTCTGGGCGTAAGTCTGGTTCTGGCCCGCATAGAGCAGGAGCTTGCCGCCGGCATCCAGGCTCAGGTCGGCGCCTGCATTCAACGTGGCGGCCCGGGCGGTGATGTCGCCGCCGGCGTTGATGGCCACGTTCGTGCCGCCACTGACGGTGGTGCCTGTCTCGCTGCTGCTGCCATCGATGCGCGAGTTGCGGCTGCTCCAGCGGATGCTCTCGGACTGGCCGGTGGTCACGCTGTCGAGGTTCACATTGCCTTTGGCGCTGAGTTCGACGCTGCCGCCGCTGGTGATCTGCGCGCCGCGCGGTATCCATGCAGTACTCGCGGTCGTGACGACGTTTACGTTCTTCGCGGCGAACACCGTTCAGGCTGTGTTGGGCATCGAATCGTCTTCACAGTTGAGTAGTAAGCAGTGGCCATCCACTTTTCCCACCAAGCTAATTGGATTGTGGCTCTTTCCGCCGTCGGTAGAAATTCTGACCTCCAGATCAGGATCTTCAAAAGATTGAAGCTCCTTGATGAGTTGCTGAATTGATTTTCCGCGAGTGACCCACTCCGGCTGCCTGTTAGGACTTTTCTTCATATTAACTTCCAATACGGTTTAATTGAGCATCATACGTTCCAAGCCGAGTCTCTTTTTTCCCCAAACTGACGACAGAATCAGCCATTTTCCATGCTCCACCTTGGTGACCATCAACGTCTCTGGTTATGTACTGGTTGCCTTTTTTGTACACTGCTTGGCCATTGACAGTTTCGTTGATGAGCTTGCCTCCGGCATCCAGGCTCAGGTCGGTGTCGGCATTCAACGTGGCGGCCCGGCGGTGATGTCGCCGCCGGCGTTGATGGCCACGTTCGTGCCGCCGCTGACGGTCGTGCCGGTCTCGCTGCTGCTGCCGTCGATGCGCGAGTTGCGGCTGCTCCAGCGGATGCTCTCGGACTGGCCGGTGGTCACGCTGTCGAGGTTCACGTTGCCTTTGGCTTTCAGGTCAACTCGTGCGCTCAGGTCGCGGCTGAGGTTCAGGTTGACGCTGTTGCCAGAGAGCAGCGCGCCGCTGCCGTCGATGTCCCCGGGTTTGACGCGCACGTAAAGCTGGAGAATCTGCTATTTAACGGTCGACATCGGGATTTTTCTTAAGCAATTCGATCATCGACGTGCATGCTGCAATCACCTCCTCGCGGGATACAGCGGACTTTGTAACAGACCTATGGTCGTGTACCCAGCCACTGAGAAGGCACCCCCCATCATCAGAATTTAAAAAAAATGAATAAAACCCCAAATCAAAAAGCGCCCACGGCGATAAGACGATCGCCGCTCTGGTGCTGCCTTCCTCTCTATTCTCTTCTGCCCAAACAAGCTCTTCGAAAAGATTGACTGAATCGATGATCGCAAGGCAAGCGGACGACTCCTCCTTTAACAATTTTAAAACTAAAGATAATCGAACAAGCTCAGGCCCTAAGGTTGCGTGACAAATTCGACCACCCAAAACTTGCATTCCCGCAACAAGACTTATATACCCGTATCGAAAAGACGTCACTTCAGGCGTATATATTTCATCCCAACATATGGAGAATTTTTCAGGATTTCCAAAATACACCTTTAACTCCTAAAATTGAATGACCGTCGGACTCCGATAGGAATGCCTTCTGGTCGAAGTGGGTTTTTTGAATCCCCTGTGCTGCCGGACCAATGATAAATTCCGTTGCCATCATCAAAAAAACGATTGATGGCGCCATTGGCGTCCAATGCATACCGTACACCATCACCTCCAGGCACTGAATTATTGAACAGGTCTAACGAGTTAACGGGCTCTGTACCGGCAGTCGGACTGTATCCGGGATTACCCGGTGTGTGTTTGGGGTTGGACACCACCTGCAACCCGTTACCCGCGGTGATCACCTCTGATACTGGAAGGTTGTTGCCTTGCGCTTCGCTGATCACGACCGGGCTTATGAGCGGACCATTTGGAGTAGGGCTGGTGGTGCCGTACTGACTGCTTTCACCGGCGATTTGGTATCCGCTATCAGCCGCTGTTCCAATTAAATCGGGATCAGACAACTGCGAACCACCCGTGGTGTTCGGCATATAAGGAGAGGAGACGGCACCACCGGTCGTTGGGTGTATTACAGCAACGTCTCCCGCACCGAATCCTGGCGATGCGGTGGCAAAACCAGGATTTGAAACAAACCAGCTTCCTACGGTGTTGCCAACCGATGCCGCAAACGGGCCAACGACCACATCGTTGAAGGCCATGTCCTGGGCAGTGCTCGCACTCAGGCCAGGGTACTTGGCTTGATATGCGAGGGTCGCTGTGGCAAGCTGACTCGCCAACGCTGCTGAACCTGCGCCAGCAGTAAGACACCACGCGGGCTGCGTCGCGCAGAACTCAGCAACCAACTTCACTCCTCGTCCCACGAAAGCAAACTGGTTGTTCTCTACCGCATTGGCGCCAGCGTTCGCCCCCACGTTGACACTGGCCGCATCACCGCCGACCAACGCACCAGCCAGACCACCAATCAATTGGCCAAATTCAATGGTTTCGTTGGCCAGTGCGGGATCGGAAGTCGGGTTGATGGAGAGTGTCAGAAATTTCGTGTGTGAGGCATAGCATGTCAACAAGGAGCATGAATGCCACGCAAGACGAAGGCCGCCGCGGCGGCCAAGGCGGAGACG
>LNAP01002462.1_pt1 | contig 18461 bp, 16 predicted proteins | sample 602601 | NCBI WGS metagenome assembly LNAP01 (sample SAMN02440304, study PRJNA202911) | soil metagenome | biome: Subtropical and temperate rainforests or woodlands; isolation source: soil samples (1 kg each in a 20% v/v slurry with milli Q water) were... ...
AGTCCAGGCGGTCCTTCTGGGAAGCCAGCTGGGTGATCTCGGAGATGTTCTGCGAATAGACCACCGGCGACGGGTCTTGCGGGACGTCGGACTTGTAAATACCCCAGCCGACCAGCATGCCTAGCGCAACGGCAGTCAGGATACGGACATAAACATTCTTGAAGGCAATTTGAAGTCGAGCAAAATTGGGCATATATCAGTACTCTTTAATCTGAAGGTGCTTCACGACATTGATAGTGCGTGCCTTCCGAAGTGCCGAGTGGACGCGAAAGGCGGCGGTGCATTGCGACCGCTATGGGATGCAAACGTATGCGTCTGCTATTGTTTTGATGCCCGAAGGCAATGGGGATATGGAGACTATACCCCCAAAGAAAAGAGAGGTGTATACCGTGCGGTGAAAAAACTTTGGAACGCAACACAACTGATCAACTTGATATCGATTTTCTTTGTGATTTCAATAAGTTAGCCAATCAAATCGCAAAGTTTCGATGATTATTTGCCTGTTAAATAAGTAATTGATGAATCACCGATTCTATTTCCTCAATTAAAAATTATTTAATTTTTATTTATTTTATTTTATTTTATTTTATTTAATTTTATTTTATTTAAAATTTTATAAGTTCATTTAACTAAGTAATTTGTGATGAAGAAAATAATTTTGCCTCTTTTGTGCTTATATTCCAATGCTTTTTCTATGGAGCAACCAGACGAAGAAAAACAAATGAGCCGCAGTAACACTGCCTCATCGGTAGAACTCCTGATTGAGAAAACCCCTATAATGGATGACATGTCCTTCACCAATCTCCCTCCCGAACTCTTGATGAAAATTTTTTCTTATTTGTCAGAAACGGAGGATAGTGACAATGATAGTTCTTTGTTGCTCATACGTCAGGTCAACTCTTCTTGGGGCGCTTGCATTAATAAGATTTTTGATGAGAAGAACCGGAAAAAGGGCTATTATCCTCTTCGAGAGGATGGGAAAGAACGCGGCAGCGAATCGTCTCGGGCACGGCGCAGAGCGCATCGAGCGCCGCTTGGCTGGCGGTGCTGTCCACGTCGATCACCACATAACCCACTGTCTCATTGGTGCTGAGGTATTGCGCCGCAATGTTGATGCCCGCCTCTGAGAGCCGCTCGTTGACATGCGCCAGCACGCCGGGCACATTGCGGTGAATGTGCAGCAAGCGGCTGCGCCCGGTGTGCGCGGGCAACGCGACTTCGGGAAAGTTGACGGCGGAAGTGGTTGAGCCGTTGTCACTGTAGCGAATCAGCTTGGCCGCCACCTCCGTGCCGATGTTGATCTGTGCTTCCAGCGTCGAACCGCCAATGTGAGGCGTCAGGATGACATTGTCAAAACGCGTCAACGGCGAAGTGAACAGGCCGTCATTGCCGGGTGGCTCCACCGGGAAGACATCAATCGCCGCGCCGTGCAAGTGGCCGCGCTCAAGCGCTGCAGTCAGCGCGCCAATATCCACCACACTGCCACGTGATGCATTGATCAGGTGACTGCCCGGCTTCATGGCGGCCAGTTGTGTCGCAGCGATCATGTTGGCGGTCTGCGGTGTCTGCGGCACATGCAGGCTGACCACGTCGGCTGTATTGAGCAGGGCTTCGAGGCTGGGCATTGCCAGCGCATTGCCCAAAGGCAGCTTGGCCTCAATGTCAAAAAATAACACGCGCATGCCAAGTTGCTCGGCCAGCACACCAATCTGGGTGCCAATGTGGCCATATCCCACGATGCCCAGTGTTTTTCCACGCACCTCATACGAATGCGCGGCGCTCTTGACCCAGCCACCACGGTGCAGGATGGCATTTTTTTCAGGAATCCCGCGCATCAGCATGATGATCTGCGCCAGCACCAGTTCGGCCACGCTGCGGGTATTGGAAAACGGTGCGTTGAAGACGGGAATACCCAGGCGCATCGCTGCTTTCAAATCCACCTGGTTGGTGCCGATGCAAAAGCAGCCAATCGCGGCCAGTTGCTGCGCGTGCTGCAGCGCGGTGGCCGTCAACTGCGTGCGCGAGCGGATACCCAGAAAATGAGCGTCGCCAATGGCTTCCTGTAGCTGGGCGCCAGACAGCGCCTGGGCATGGGTCACGATACGGGTATAGCCAGCCTCCTGCAGCGAGGCGACTGCCGAAGGGTGAATGCCTTCGAGCAAGACCGCTTTGAGAGCGCTTTTCTTGGCAGGGAAATCAATTAATTTTTGGATCATGTCAGGTCGGTTCAGGAGTGGGTGTTGTGCTTGTGTGATGGCCGGGCGTCAGCTTGGCGAGACGGCCGGGCGTTGATGAAGCGACACGGTTTGTGTTGTTTCGCTGCCCGTGCCCGGTGCCAATAGATCGGCCAGCGTGTAACGGTTGAGATGGCTCATGAAACTTTGCAGTGCCCCGTTCATGATGCCCGTCAACTGGCAGGAATTGTTGAGCTGGCACGCGGTGTTGCCTGAAAGACATTCGACGATCGCGAAATCAGGCTCAATGCCGCGCACGACGGCCCCCAAGTTGATTTGGTCGGGAGGGGTTGCCAGCCGCATGCCGCCGCCTTTGCCACGCAAGGTTTCGAGCCACCCCGCCAGGGCCAGCTGATGCGTGATCTTCATCAGGTGCGCTTCCGAAATCGCGTAGGCACGCGCCACCTCCGAAATGGTGCACAGGCGCTCAGGATGCTGGGCGACGTACATCAGAAGACGCATCGCGTAATCGCTCATGACCGTCAGGCGCATCGGGCAACTCCGTCGCGCAGAGTCCAGGAATGACAAATAGGGTGCATGCTCATTGGGGCAGATTGATTTTTAAGTACAGGGTTATCCACGTCAGGCCGCCACGACCTCGATGTCGGGCTCAAGTGTGCGCAGACGGTTTTCGATACCCTGGAGCGTGCCGGAGATGGCGCTTGGACAGGTGCCACACGCACCCTGGTAATGCACGATGAGCTGCTTGCCACGGATACCAAGCACATGCAGGTCGCCGCCGTCACCTTGCAGGTAGGGCCTGATCTCCTGATCCAGCACCCGCTCGATGTCGTCGATGCGCTGGCGGTCTTCCGCGCTCAAATCCGCCACGCTGGCCCGTGCTGCAAAAACCGCTGCAGCCGACTGTGCGCTGGCGGCGGGTGCGGCCCGCAAGGGGATGGCAATTTCGCGCAACAGCTGTTCCCAGTCAGCCTGGCCGTCCTGGGTCACGGTGAGCCAGCTGTCAATGTAAAAAACATTGCTCACGTGAGGAATGGCAAACAGCGCGCTGGCGAGTGCATCACCCTGGGCCTGCTCAGCGTTTTCATACGAATGGGCCATGCCCCAAGTCAGGGGTTCGCGCAAGAGGAACTTCCTCGCGTTCGGATTGGGTGTTTCATCGATGTCAACGATTTTGGGCATGGTGAGTTCCTGTGGGTAAGGCCATGGGGCATTGCTTCAGGCGTCGCCGAGCGGCGTGTGCATCGGGTCGGCCTCGGCCTCGGTGGAGGCGCTGGGCTCGGCGTTGAAGGCGGCCTGCAACGTGTGCCACGGCAAAATGGCGCATTTCACGCGCATCGGCAACGCACTGATGCCAGAGAAAACCGCCAGCCTGCCGATATGCGGGCTGTCTTTCACGTCGATGCGGCCGGTGGCCATGTCGACAAACGCATGGATCAGCGTCTTGGCATCGTCTGCGCTCTTGCCCTTGACTGCGGCCGTCATCATGGATGCCGACGCCTTGCAAATGGCGCACGATTCGCCGTGGAAGGCGATGCGCTCAATGGTGTCGCCTTCGAGGTCCAGCGCGATGTGAATGTGGTCGCCGCACAGCGGATTCACCCCTTCGGCATGGTGGCTGGGATGGTCGAGCTCACCGTAGTTGCGGGGTTTTCGGTTGTGGTCCAGGATCACTTCCTGGTACAGGGCTTTGGGATCGGCGCTCATGCAAACACCTTTTGAACACTGCGAATGCCGGCCACCAGCGCGTCCACATCGGCCAGCGTGTTGTAAAACGCAAACGAGGCGCGCGAGGTGGCGGTCACGCCCAGGCGCGCCATCAGGGGCTGGGCGCAATGGTGGCCGGTGCGCACCGCCACACCTTCCTGATTCAACAAGGTGCCCACGTCGTGCGGGTGAATGCCCTGCACGGCAAACGACAGCACCGCCGCCTTGTGTTGTGCGCTGCCCAGCAGCCGTACGCCCGGCATGGCCGCCAGTTGTTCCGTGGCGTAACACAGCAATTCATGTTCGTGGCTGGCAATGGCTTGCATACCGATGCCGTTGACATAATCGACGGCGGCGCCCAGCCCGATGGCCGCAGCAATCGGCGGCGTGCCGGCCTCGAACTTGTTCGGAATCGGGGCGTAAGTGGTCTTCTCGAAGGTGACGGTATGGATCATGTCGCCGCCGCCCTTGAAGGGCTGCATCGCTTCGAGCAATGCGGCGCGGCCGTACAGGACGCCGATGCCGGTCGGGCCGCATAGTTTGTGGCCCGAGAAGGCATAAAAATCACAGTCCAGGTCCTGCACATCCAGCGCCAGGTGCGGCGCGGCCTGCGCGCCATCGACCAGCACCGGCACGCCGCGCGCATGCGCAAACGCGATCATTTGCCTGACCGGGTTGATGCTGCCCAGCGCGTTCGACACATGGCTGACGCTCACCAAACGGGTGTGGTGATTGAAGAGCGCTTCGTACTGATCGAGCAAGAGTTCGCCGGCGTCGTTGATCGGCAGCACGCGGATGGTCGCACCTTTCTCCAGCGCCAGCATTTGCCACGGCACGATGTTCGAGTGGTGCTCCAGCACGGTCAGGATGATTTCATCGCCGGCCTTGATGTTCTGGCGGCCCCAGCCGTGCGCCACCAGGTTGATGCTTTCGGTGGTGCCGCTGGTGAAGATCACCTCGCGCGCTTCGCGCGCATTGATGAAGTGCTGCAGCTTGATGCGTGCCGCCTCGTAAGCCGCGGTGGCGGTCTCGGACAGGTAATGCACCGCGCGGTGGATGTTGGCGTGCTCGCTGGTCTGGTAGCGCCGCAGCCGGTCCATCACCGGCTGCGGCATCTGGCTCGATGCCGCGTTGTCCAGATACACCAGCGGCTTGCCCGCCACCGTGAGATTCAAGATGGGAAAGTCGGCGCGAATACGGGCCACGTCAAAGGCCGCTGGTGAAGGGGGTTTTGTCAACAAGGTGCTCATGGCTGGCTCGTGGTTTGTTCAAGCACCGTCTGCTCCAGCTGCTGGCGCAGTGACGCGACCGGAATGCGGTTGATGACCTCGGCGCCAAAAGCGTAGGTCAGCAGATTGCGCGCCACTGTCTGTGAAAGTCCTCTGCTTTGCAGGTAGAAAACTTCGTCGCTGTCGAGCTGGCCTACGGTAGCGCCGTGCGTGCATTTCACGTCGTCGGCAAAGATTTCGAGCTGCGGCTGGGTATCGACCACGGCTTTGCTGGAGAGCAGCAGGTTGCGGCTCGATTGCGCCGAATCTGTTTTTTGGGCGCCGGGGCGCACCATCACCTGGCCGTTGAACACCGCGTGCGCCGTGCCACCCACAATGCATTTGTGCAACTGGCGACTGACGCCATGCGGCTTGGCGTGGTCGATGAAGCTGTGGGTGTCGGCCAGTTGCGTGCCGCCGATCAGCGCCAGGCCGTCAAGCGTGCACTGCGTGTCCTCTGCGGTCTGCAATACCTTGAGGTCGAGCCGGGAGATCTGGGCGCCCAGCGCCAGGTTGACCGCGTGGTAATGGCTGGCGGCACCGAGTGACACCGCGCAACTGGCTAGGTGAAAGGCCTCCAGGCTTTCGCGCTGCAAGCGCACATGGGTGACCTGTGCATGGGCCTGCAACACCAGCTCGGCGACCGCGTTGGTGAAATACGTGCCTTCATGCAAGGCCACGTAGTCTTCAATCAAGGTCGCTTTGCTGCCCGCGCCAGCCACCAGCAACAGGCGCGGGTGGCTGGCGACCTCGGGCTGCGTTGAAATGAAAAGCACATGCACGGGTGTGGCCAGCGCGGTGTCGGGCGGCACGATGAGGACGGCCGCATCCCTTAAAAATGCGGTGTTGAGTGCCGTGAACAGCGTGTCCTGAAAGGATGCGTATTGGCCCGGATGTGCCTCAAGCTTGTCCATCTGCGCGGTCGTCAGGCCGGCGAGGTTGCCCAACACAAAACCGACTTGCGGGCTGGCGCTGGACAGCTGCGGCGCGTAGACGCCGTCGACAAATACGAGCTTTGTGGGCGCTTCCGGGATGGCCAGGTGGGCGATGTCTTGCGGCTGCAACTGCGTGGGCGTGCGCAGCGGCTGAAACGACTGGCTGGCAAAGGCCGCCAGAGGGGTGAAGCGCCAGGCTTCGTCGTGCGTGCTGGGCAAGGTGAGTGCGTTCACGCGCTCCAGCGCCTGGGCGCGCAGCTTTTTAAGCCATTGCGGCTGCGTTGGTGCCGAGTTGCCCGGCGGCAAGGCAAGGGCTGCAAGCAGGCTGTCCAGCACCCCGCGTTCAGTGACCGGCGCTGCGCCGGCGCTCATGACACCGTCCCCGCGGCTTCGGCCTCGATCCAGTCGTAGCCGCGCTCTTCGAGTTCGAGTGCAAGTTCCTTGCCGCCGGTGCGGATGATGCGACCGGCGCTCATCACATGCACAAAGTCGGGAACGATGTAGTTCAGCAGGCGCTGGTAGTGCGTGACCAGCACAATGGCGTTGTCCTTGTTGGCCAGGTGATTGACGCCTTGCGACACCACGCGCAGTGCGTCGATGTCGAGGCCCGAGTCGGTTTCATCGAGGATGGCCAGGCGGGGCTCCAGCAGCGCCATCTGCAAGATCTCGTTGCGTTTTTTCTCGCCGCCTGAAAAGCCTTCGTTGACACTGCGCTGCAGAAACTCGGGACTCATCTCCAGCAGTTTCATTTTCTCGCGCACCAGGTCGTCAAACTCAAGCGGGTCCAATTCGTCATGGCCGCGTTCGGCCTGCACGGTGTTGTAGGCCAGCCGCAAAAACTGGCTGTTGCCCACGCCGGGGATTTCGATCGGGTACTGAAAGGCCAGAAAAACACCGGCGCGGGCGCGCATTTCAGGGGCCAGTTCCAGCAGGTTCCTGCCTTCAAACAGCACCTCGCCGCCCGTCACCTGGTAGGCCGTGTGGCCCGCCAACACTTTGGCGAAAGTGCTCTTGCCCGAGCCGTTCGGCCCCATGATGGCGTGGACTTCGCCGCGCTTGACGGTGAAGTTGAGGCCTTTGAGTATCTCGACGCCGTTGACGCTGGCGCACAGGCCGCGCACCTCCAGCAGTGTCTGGCTATTTTGAATCATCATCCGATGCTCCCTTCAAGCTTGAACCCGAGTAATTTCGTGGCTTCGACCGCGAATTCCATCGGCAACTGGCGAAACACGTCCTTGCAAAAACCGTTGATGATCATCGACACCGCTTCCTCGGCACCGATGCCGCGCTGCGCGAAATAAAACATCTGGTCTTCGCCAATTTTTGACGTGGACGCTTCGTGCTCCACCTGGGCGCTGGGGTTGCGCACCTGGATGTACGGGAAGGTGTTGGCGCTGCACCGGGCTCCCACCAGCATCGAGTCGCACTGCGAGTAGTTGCGTGCGTTGGTGGCCCCTGGCATGACCTTGACCAGGCCGCGGTAGCTGTTGCTCGACTGGCCCGCCGAGATGCCCTTGCTGACGATGGTGCTGCGCGTGTTCTTGCCGATGTGGATCATCTTGGTGCCGGTGTCGGCCTGCTGGTGGTGGTGGGTGACCGCCACCGAATAGAACTCGCCCACCGAGTTGTCGCCCAGCAAAATGCACGAAGGGTACTTCCAGGTGATGGCCGAGCCGGTTTCGACCTGGGTCCAGGAAATGCGCGAGTTGACGCCCTTGCACAGGCCGCGTTTGGTGACAAAGTTGTAGATGCCGCCCACGCCGTTTTCATCGCCCGCGTACCAGTTCTGCACCGTGGAGTACTTGATGTCGGCGTTGTCCAGCGCCACCAGTTCCACCACGGCGGCGTGCAACTGGTTTTCATCACGCATGGGCGCCGTACAGCCTTCCAGGTAGCTGACCGAAGCGCCTTCCTCGGCAATGATCAGGGTGCGCTCGAACTGGCCGGTATCTTGCGCGTTTATCCGGAAATAGGTCGACAATTCCATGGGGCAGCGCACGCCCTTGGGTATAAAGACAAAGGAACCGTCCGAAAACACGGCGGAATTCAGCGCCGCGTAATAATTGTCGCTGGTGGGGACCACCGTGCCCAGGTATTTGCGCACCAGGTCGGGATGGTCTTTGACGGCTTCCGAGAACGAACAGAAGATCACGCCGACTTCGGCCAGCTGCTTGCGGAAGGTCGTGGCCACCGACACCGAGTCGAAAACCGCGTCCACCGCCACGCCGGCAAGCCGTGCGCGCTCGTGCAGCGGGACACCCAGCTTTTCGTAGGTGCGCAACAGTTCGGGGTCGACTTCGTCCAGGCTTTTGGGGCCGTCTTTCTTCTTGGGCGCCGAGTAGTAGCTGATATCCTGGAAGTCGATGCGCGGAAAGCTGACCTGCGCCCATTCGGGCAGCGTCATGGTCAGCCAGTGGCGGTATGCCGCCAGGCGCCATTCCAGCATGAATTCGGGCTCGCCCTTTTTGGCCGACAACAAGCGTATGGTGTCTTCCGACAGGCCCTTGGGGATGGTGTCCGATTCTATCGCGGTGACAAATCCTGCCGAATATTCGCGGTCCAGAAAAGAGTCGATGCTATCGGTTACGGTATTCATTCAGGAAAACTCCATGTCGTGGGCTGAGCCGCCCGGGTTCTGACTTTCGACTCGGGCAAAGGCCGGGCAATCAGTGGAAATTCAATAGGTGTGGGGCTGAGCATGTCGGCCACGCTGACGTCTTCCAGCGTATGGCGGATGACGGAATTGATGCGCTGCCAATTGCTGCGTATGTGGCAACCCGCTTCGACGCTGCACGCCCCCGGCACGGAGGCGCATTCAGTCAGGCCGAAAGGCTGTTCTTCCAGAGCGTCTATAATGTGCGCAATGCTGATGTCGTGGGCGGGCCGCCCCAGCACATAGCCCCCCCGCGCGCCGCGGCTGCTCTTGACCAGTTCATGCTGGCCCAGCAGCTTGAGCACCTTGCTGACGGTGGGCTGTCCCAGGCCTAGCGTAGCGGCAAGATCGGCGGCACTGAATACACGGTCCGGAGAACCGGCCATGTAGGTGAGCACCAAAGTGCCGTAATCGATGATTTTGCTGATACGCAGCATCTGCGCCTTCTCCTGATTCAACGCGTCAAAACATATAGTACCAATCCGGTACTATATTTGTCAAACCAGACTTTCGGCGGCGCCCTCCCCCCGCGCGGCGCCATTTTCCACCGATTACGGCGCAGGCCTCTGCTCTCGATAGCGGGCGCCGATGGCCGCCGCGGTTTCCTGCAATACCGGCAGGAATTTCGTCACCTGGGCCTGGTCCAGCGACCCCGAAAACGCCGAATAGCATAGCGTAGCCAGCAATTCCGTGTCGCAGATGACCGGCACGCCAAACGCGCTGCTATCGGATGGCGTCAGGCCATAGCGGATGCCATAGCCTTGCCGCTGTGTCTGGCGAATCAAGAATCGGAGCGCTCGCCATGAAGGCATTCTGCCCGGGTCGGCATGGGCCTTGAACAAGGTATACAGAATGCGCCGCTCGGCCCGGCCGCAATGCGAAAAATAAGTCTTGCCCAGGGCGGATTCGAACAAGTTATAGCGCCTGCCGAAGCTGCTGGGTCGAATCGCATAGGGGCTGTATGGCATGGTGCAGAAATTGACCAGTATCTCATGGCCGTCGATGATGCCCAGCGAGACCGGCCAGCGGATCCGCTTGGTGGCGGCGATCAGGATAGGCGCCGCCAGGTCGACCAGACGGCTTCTTTCCGTAACCCCTTTGCTCAAGGCGGATACCGCGCTGGTCAGCTGATAATAGCCATACATGCCCTCGTCGCAGCGGACGTAGTGCTCGTCCTGAAGCGCGGACAGAATCCGGTGCAGCGTGGATTTGGGCAGCCCGGTGCAGGCCTGCAGTTCATGCAGCGACCATACCGGCTTCTCGTTCATGGCTCGCAGCACAAGGAACGCTCGTTGTATGGATCGTATGCCCGCCATAATGCCTATGTGTCTATAGTTGTGACGCCAACTTTGAATCCTGAACTATTTTAGCCGCCATTTGGCGCAGAAAGCTCTGATCCGAGCCTATCAAGAAAAGGCTGACGCCCAATGCGCGGAAGGCGCCCACTTCTGTGGCATCGGGCAGGAATATGCCGACAGCCACGCCCTTGTCGCGGCCCGCGCGGCAAATGCGTTCCACCGCGGCTTGCACCCGTGGATGCAATAAATCATCGACCTGATACGACACGGCAAGGTCGGCGCGCCCGACGAACAGGGCGTCCACGCCGGCCACGCCGGCGATTTGCTCGACCGCGTCGACCGCGGCCGCGCTTTCCACCTGCACGAGCACGGCGATGGCCTGATCGCTGGCGTCGATATGCGCTTGCATCGCCGCGCGGCCATAGCCGCCGGCGCGCGGTGAATTCGAGTAGCCCCTGGTCCCGTCGGCTTGCCGGTAACGGCTGGCGCTGACCACCGCGGCGGCGCTGGCCGCGCTATCCACATGAGGCACCAGGACGCCGGCGGCGCCCAGGTCCAGCGCTTGCAGTATGCCTTGCTCCGCGGCGCTGGCCGTCCTCACCAGGGCGGGCAGGCCTACGGAGCGCGCCGCCATGCAGCACAGATCCATGCTCTCCCGCCCGAAAGGCGCGTGTTCGGCGTCGATCACCGCGAAGTCCAGGCCGCAGCCGCCCAGTATCTCGACGGTCTGGTGCGAGCTGGTTTTGATGAAGGTGCCGACCAGCGCCTCTTGGGCCGCCAGCCGGCCGCGCAAGCCGCGCCGGCCTATCGAGGCCGGCGCGGCTTGGTCCACGGTAATCTGGCTCACTGCTCGTACTCCGGCCGGGCGGGCGTGAAGATGTCCAGGTTCAGCGCGGGCGTGTCGCCCACCAGTTCGCCATAGTGAATGACATTGGGCGGCACGACGGCCAGGCCGCCAGCACCCAGCCTGATCGTCTCGTCGCCGATATGGAAATCCACGACGCCCTCCAGGATGTACACGATCTGCTCATGTGGGTGCGAATGCGGCAGCAAGGCGTGTCCGGGGGATAAGCGGTGCAGGGCCAGTGTTGCGCTTTCGCTGCCGAAGGCCTTGCGCTCGATTCCCGGGCGCACGGTCTTCCACTCTATTGATTCCCAATCGATCTGTTTGATATCCATATCTTCCTCGGCGGCCGCCAGGCCGTTTCGTTGGCTTAGTCGTTGCTGATTGCCAGCGACTTGATGGTGTCCGTCCACAAGACATTGTCCTTTTGCAGCATGCTGAGCAGCTCAGGCGCGGTGACGGGCAAGGCGACCATGCCCATGCCATGCAGGCGCTGGGCCACCTCGGGCTGGGCGAGAATGCGGTTGACTTCCTTGTTGATGGCTTCCACGCGGGCCGGGTCTGTACCCTTGGGCGCAAAAACGCCGTACCAGTTCGTGACTTCAAAGCCAGGCACTACCTGCGAGGCGCTGGGAACGCCCGGCACCAGCTCGGAAGGCGTGGCTTCGGTTACGGCAATCAGCTTGATGGTTCCCGCCTTGGCATGCGGCAGCAGCAGCGAGGCGCCGCCCGCGAACATCTGTACTTCGCCTTGCAGCAAAGCGGTAACGGCCGGACCGCCGCCCTTATAGGGTACGTGCAGTATATCCAGGCCGGCGGTCTTGGCCAGCAGGGCCAGCGTCAAATGATTATGTGTGCCGATTCCGCCCGAGGAATAGGCAATCTTGCCGGGATTGGCGCGTATGTAATCGACCAGTTCGGCAAAGTTATTGGCCGGCACCGAGGGCGACACCGCAATGACGTTGATGACCTGGGCCAGCATGGCCACGGGCACGAAGTCCTGCATGGGATCAAAGGGCAGGCTCTTGTACAGGCTGCCATTCATCGCGTGAGTCGACATGGCGCCGATTTCCAGGGTGTATCCGTCGGGTTTGGCGCGCGCCACTTTGGCCGCGCCGATATTGCCGCCGGCGCCGGCGACATTCTCGACTATCGTTGTTTCGCCGGATGCCGGAAAGAAGTCTTTGGCGACAAGGCGTCCAAGAATATCAGTCGAGCCTCCGGGAGAAAATGGCACCACGAACGTTACCGACTTGGCGGGATACGATTCGGCGCCTTGCGCGATAGGGCTGGCAAGCAGCGCCGCGGCCGCACAGGCCGCCAGAAATTTACGACGAGAACCATCGAGCCTATTCATGATGTGTTTTCCTATCCCTAGATATTTGTTTATTTGAGCGGCGGTGTGCCGACAGCGTTATGGCACAGGGCTTGCCGCTCAGTGTAGGGATGCGCAAATGCCCCCGCAACAGGCGTGGCGCGAGATTCCGCGCTGCGGAATATTCTCAGAATGGCGTAATGACTCATGACTCCACGGACGGCGGCTAGGCTGGCGCCTCATCGTCCTGCCCGGCCTGCTGCAAGGCCCACATCTGGGCATAGCGGCCGTCCCTGGCCAGCAGTTCGCGGTGCGAACCTCGCTCCAGCGCCTTGCCGTGGTCCAGAACAATGATCTCGTCGGCGTCGGCTATGGTGGAGAGCCTATGGGCGATGATGAGCGTCGTGCGGTTTCTGGCGATCTGCCGCAGCTCATCCTGGATGGCGCGTTCGGTGCGCGTGTCCAGCGCGCTGGTGGCTTCGTCCAGGACAAGAATGGGCGGATTCTTCAGCAGTGTGCGGGCAATGGCCACGCGCTGCTTTTCGCCGCCCGACAATTTCAGGCCGCGCTCGCCGACCTGGGTTTGATAGCCGTCGGGCAGGCTCAGGACGAAATCGTGGATGCTCGCGGCTCTGGCGGCCTCGAAGACTTCCTCCTGCGTGGCGTCCGGATTGCCATAGGCGATGTTGTACAAGATGCTGTCGTTGAACAGCACCGTATCTTGCGGGACGATGCCGATATGGCGCCGCAGGCTGGCCTGGGTCAGGTCGCGGACATCCACGCCATTGACCGTGATGGAACCGGCGCCGACGTCGTAGAAGCGGAACAGCAAGCGCGACAAGGTCGATTTGCCGGCGCCCGACGAACCCACCACGGCCAGCGTCCTGCCCGCGGGTATCGTGAAGCTGACATCGAACAGTATCTGCCGGTTCGGCTCATAGCCGAAATCCACATGATCGAAGCGCAGCGTCGCCTGCGCGGTGCGCAGCGGCCGGGCGCCGGGCCTGTCGGCGACTTCCAGCCCCTGCGCCATCAGGCCGAACATGCGCTCCATATCGGCGAGCGCGTGCTTGATTTCACGGTAGACGAATCCGAGGAAATTGAGCGGCGCGTACAGCTGGGTCAGATAGGCCGACACCAGCACCACGTCTCCCACCGACATCTTTTTATCGACCACGCCCTGGGCCGATAGCCATAACAACAGCGTGACCCCGGCGGTAATGATCAAGCCCTGGCCGATGTTCAGGAAGCTCAGCGACACCTGGTTCTTGACGGCGGAATCGACCCACTTTCCCAGGTTGGTATCGTAGCGATCCAGTTCATAGGCCTCATTGCCGAAATACTTGACGGTTTCATAGTTGATCATGGCATCGATGGCCTTGCTGTTGGCCTTGCTGTCCAGGTCGTTCATGCTGCGCCGGTAGACCATGCGCTTTTCGGTCACCAGCAGGGTGAACGCCACATAGGATGCGATCGTGCCCAGCGTCACCACCGCGAAGCTCCAGTCGTAGCGCCAGAGCAGGATAGCCGCCACCATGCCGATTTCCAGCAAGGTGGGCAGAATATTGAACACCATGAAGTTGAGCAGGAAACCTATGCCCTTGGTGCCGCGCTCGATGTCGCGGCTCAGTCCGCCGGTCTGGCGCTGCATGTGAAAGCGCAGGGACAAGGCGAACAGATGCTTGAACAATTGCGCCGCGATGCGCCGTATGGAGCCCTGCGTGACGCGCGCGAACAGGGCGTCGCGCAGCTCCCCGAACACGCTGGAGGCCAGGCGCGCGAAGCCATAGCCCACCAGCGCGGCCAGCGGCAGGGCCAGCAGTGTCGCCGGCACGCTGAGCTTGTCGACGATGTCTTTCAGGAACAGCGGCAAGATCACGCCGGCCGCCTTGGCGGCCACCAGACAGGCCAGCGCCGCGCTCACGCGCCATTTGAACTGCCACACATAGGGCAATAGCGACTTGATGGTCTGTATATCGTTGCGGCGGGCAGGCGCCGCGCCGCGGTGGCTGAATTTCATGTGGCCGGTTTCTCCAGGAACTTGATGATTTTATCCACCCATGCCCGCGACACCTCCAGCGAGCCGGCCAGCGACAGATGTGAAGTATCGGAATAGCGCAAGCGGCCCTGGCTCATGGCCAGGCAAACGCCCCGCTCGCACAGCACGTCGTAAGGGTCCAGGAAAAGCACTTGCGGATGCGCCGCAAAGACGCGAGCCATCTGCCGGTTGAGGTCGTAGCCCAGGCCGAGTTCCCGGGGCAGCGATAAGGCGTCCAGACAGCGCATCGGCAAATAATCGGGCCGCTCCAGGCAGGCGGCCACGCCGCCGTTGGCCCGGATGCCGGGCTGAGTGCCGATGACGATGAGCTTTCTGGCGGGATTGTCCGCCACCAGGTCCAGCACGTTGGCGGCCAGAAAGCGCCCGTACTCGGCCTGGCTGGCGAATTCCAGGCGCTTGCCGTCCGGACGCGCCAGGAGGTCGCGGTATCCCGTCCAGCTCATGGCATAGACCAGTGCGAGGTCATTGCCCTTGAGCAAGGCCTGCAATTGCGCTGTCCTGGCCAGGCATTCCGGGCGCGGCTGGCCGTTCAGCAGGCGGGTGACGTCGCGCCCCAGAATACAGCCGTGCTGGAATACCCCTTGTATCTTGAGGTGCTTTTCCTTGAGCCAGTAATCGAAGCCGGCGGCGTACTGCAAGGCGAAACTGTCGCCCGCAAAGACCGCGGCGGGCTGGCCAGCGGACTTGTCGCCCAGCATCGCGTCCAGTGCATAAGCCTCGCCGCCGTAGCGCTCTTCTTCTTTTGCCGCCGGGTCCTGCGCCCGCGCGCGATACTGCTCATTCACCCGGAAAGGCAGGCCTTGCCCATAGTAGACCCAGGCCGCGGGCGCCAGCACGAGGGCCAGGGCCGCCGCGCGGAACACCGCCTTGGGCGCGGGCCAGCTGAGCAGATCGATTTTCCGGTAGCGGCATTCGACCCAGCGGTACAAAGGATAGGCCAGCAGGAAGGGCAAGGCGAAGAGCAGCGCTTTATCCTGGAAGCCCAAAGGCCGGTAGACATGGTATTTATAAAAAACAATAAGCGGCCAGTGCACCAGGTACAAAGAATAGGAAATCAGCCCTATCGACACCGCCGCGCGGTTGCGCAGCACCGCGCCCAGATATCGCGCGCGCCCGGCATAAATGCACAATGCGGCCCCCGCCACCGGCAGCAAGGCGTTCACGCCGGGGAAGATGGTATTCCTGTCGAACGCCAATACGCTGTACAGCAGCAAGGCCAGGCCCGCGCCCAGCAAGCATTCCTGTCCGGCATTGCGCGGCATGCGCCGGCGCTCCAGCCAGGGCAGCACGCCGCCCGCGGCGAACTCGAACATCCGGAATGGCATCAGGTAATAATTGGCCGAGGGGTCGAGCGCCGTGAACCACTGCGACGCCGCGAGCGACAAGGCCCCCGCCAGCAGCAGGATATGCGGCAGATAGTCGTGCCGCCAGCGCCAGGCCCCATAGATGACCAAGGGCCAGACGAGGTAAAACTGCTGCTCGACCCCAAGCGACCAGGTATGCAGCAGCGGATTGAGTTCCGAGGACGTATCGAAGTAGCCGGCCACCTGCCAGAACAGAAAATTCGACGCCGAAAAAAAAGCGCTGGCTGTCGAGGCCGCCAGGGTCTTGTACTGGGCGGGATCGAACAGCACGAAGCCCGCCGCCATGACCAGCAGCAAAGTGGCCATCAGCGCCGGATACAGGCGTGCGACGCGGCGCGCCATGAAAGGCAGGAAACGGAATTTTCCGCGCTCGCAATCGGCGTAGATGATCTGCGTAATCAAATAGCCCGAGATCACGAAAAAAACATCGACACCGATAAAGCCGCCGCCGAAAGGCGCAAAGCCGGCATGGAACAGCAGCACGCTGATGACGGCTATGGAACGCAGGCCGTCGACTTCGGGGCGATAGGTCTTGGAAAAAGAAGCCGATACCACGGCAGAGGGAACACCGCCAGACATGAATCCCGTTAAATTACGCAAAGAAGGAGGCAAAGTGTAGCAAGCAAAGTTTGCCTGCGTGTATCAACTGATGAAAGAGGCCCGCGGCCGATCATGCCAGCTGTCTGCGCTGCTCCAGAAGCACATCGTAGAACGCCTGGGCGGCGCTCGACAGGCTCTTTTCCTGGCGCCGGATCAAGAACAGAGACCGCTTTATGCGGCTGCGCGCAGCCAAAGGAACGATCTTGATCTGGGGATGCTGAAAATGAAAGAGCGTCATGGCCGGCACGAGGCTTATGCCCAGGCCGGCCACTACCAGCCCCGTAACCGTAGCCAGGTGGTCGACCTCCAGGAATGAGCCAAGCCCGGCGAAGGCGGCGTTATGGACCAGACTCTGGCGTATGCTGCTGTTTTTGCCGAGCTGAATGATCGGGCTGCCCTCGAGCTCGCGCATATGAATGGCCGCCCTTGCCGCCAGCGGGTGATCATGACGGCACACGACATAAAAATAATCTTCGCACAGGGGCTCGGCAAGCAGGCCGGTCATGTCCTGGCCTTTGGCCGCCACGGCTATGTCGGCGGAGCCGCGCCTCACCAGATCCAGGCAAGGTTCCAGCAAAGCGTCATGCAACTGCAGCGCTATCCCCGGGAATTGCGCATGGAACCCGGCATAGACGCCCGGCAGCCAGCCCGCCGCCAAGGATGGCAGCGCCGCCACGGATACCCGGCCTTTGCGCTTGGCAACATGGTCTTGCAAGTCTCCCATGACGGCATCCAGGTCGTTCAACAGCCGCAAGGCCGACGCATTGAACAATTGCCCTTCAGGCGTGAGTTCGACCCTGCGCGTAGTCCGATCAAACAGGCGCACGCCGACAGATTCCTCCAGCGACTTGATCAGGGCGCTGAACGCCGGCTGGGTCTGATGGCAGCGTTCAGCCGCATTGGTAAAGTGGCGCTCCTGCACCAAGGCAACGAAAGCGCGCAACTGGCGGGACGAAAGATTCATAAAAAATCCAGATCAATGAATAAATTATTTCTATTTTACTTATTAATATCGTAACCCTATAGTGGCTTCAAACACCACTGACAGGCGCATATATGGGGCAGACATCATTGAAAATAGGTTGTGCCACGGGTTTTTCGGGCGACCGGACCGATGGCGTCCTGCCCGTGGTCGACACCCTCATTGCCACCGGCGGCCAGGCGCTGATTTTTGAAACGCTGGCCGAACGCACACTGGCGCTTTCACAATTGGCCAAAGACCAGAATCCCGAACTGGGCTACGAGCCCCTGCTGGCCGACTTGCTCGGCCCGGCGCTCGGTCTTTGCCTGCGGCATGGCATAAAAATCGTCAGCAACTTCGGCGCGGCCAATCCGCCCGCCGCCGCCAGGCGCATCAAGGCGCTGGCGCGCGAACAAGGCTTGAGAACACCGCGCATTGCCGTGCTTTCGGGCGACCAGTTGACACAACCGGAACAATTGGATTTTTTGCGCCAGCGCCTGGGCCCGGACTTCGACCGCCTGGATATCGTCAGTATCAACGCCTATCAGGGCGCCGCCGAGATCGCGCAGGCCTTGCTCGCCGGCGCCGAAATCGTGGTCGCGGGACGAGTGGCCGACCCCTCGCTGGTCGTGGGCCCCGCCCTGGCCCATTTCGGCTGGCGGGATGACGACTGGCACCGGCTGGGTTGCGCCACCATCGCCGGCCACTTGCTGGAATGCGGCACACAGGTCACCGGCGGCTATTTCGCCATACCCGGCCTCAAAGACGTTCCCGGCATGGAAGACCTGGGCTTCCCGATAGCCGATATCGACGAATCAGGCGTGTTCTCGATAGGCAAGGCGGCGCGGACCGGCGGGATGGTGACCGAGCAAACGGTCAAGGAACAGTTGCTCTACGAAGTGCATGACCCGGCGGCCTACCTCACTCCCGATGTCACGGCCGACATCAGCCAGGTCAGCGTCACCCGGACCGCGACGGACCGTATCCGCGTCGATCATGTCACCGGCCATGCGCGCCCGGCGATGCTCAAGGTCAATATCTGCTATCACGGCGGCTGGCTGGCGGAGGCCGAGATTTCATATGCCGGCGTCCAGGCCGAAGCGCGCGCCAGGCTGGCGGCGCAAACCGTCCAAAAGCGCATAGGCAGCCAACTGAAGCTGCGCATTGACCTGATCGGCTCGAGCAGCATTTTCGGGGACGACGATGGCGGCTATCTGCGCGGCCAGGCGCCTGGCCGCGTCCGGGACGTGCGTTTGCGCATC
>LNAP01003095.1_pt1 | contig 18457 bp, 14 predicted proteins | sample 602601 | NCBI WGS metagenome assembly LNAP01 (sample SAMN02440304, study PRJNA202911) | soil metagenome | biome: Subtropical and temperate rainforests or woodlands; isolation source: soil samples (1 kg each in a 20% v/v slurry with milli Q water) were... ...
CCGGCACCCGGACCACGCGCACCCGGGCCACGGGCTGCGCCCGGGCCGGCATTGCGGTGGTTGCTCGGGCCGGTGCTGACACCGTCCGGCACGTACCAGCTGCGGAACGCGGCCGGGTTGCCTTCAGGCAGGGCACGGTTGCCCTTGTCCGGGCGCGCCTTGAACGGACGCTGCGACTGCTTGGCCGCCGCTTCACCGCTGACCGTCAGGCCACCCTTGAAGCCGCCGCCCTTGCCGCCGCGACCACGGCCGCGCTCTTCGCGGACGTTGTCGAAACGACGCAGTTCGCGGCCTTCGTCGGCCGAATTGTGGCCGTTGACGTAGGCATTGCCACGGCCACCCTCGCGCGACACGCGCACGGTGGTCTTGGCGGCGCGACGCTGGCCGATCACCGGCTGCAGGGTCAGCGCCGACGGGGCACCTTCTTCCAGCTTCAGTTCGGCGCGCAGCGCTTCAACCTGCTTGGCCGGCAGTTCGACCGACTGGCCACGCAGCAGTTCGCGCGGCAGGCTGACCTTGCCGTAGCGGGTGCGCTTCAGGCGGCTGACCTGGCAGCCCTGCGATTCCCACAGGCGGCGCACTTCGCGGTTGCGGCCTTCCTTGACGACCACGCGGAACCAGTCGTGCGAATCGGTGCCGCCGATGCGTTCGATCTCGTCGAACTTGGCCGGGCCGTCTTCCAGCGCCACGCCACGGGCGAGGCGGTCGACGATGTTGTCGGGCACCTTCTCTTCGCCTTCCGGGGCGCGCACGCGCACCACGTACTCGCGCTCGACCTCGTAAGAGGGGTGCATCATCGCGTTGGCCAGCTCACCGTCGGTGGTTGCCAGCAGCAGGCCGGTGGTGTTGATGTCCAGGCGACCGATCGCGATCCAGCGCGCGCCCTTGAGGGCAGGCAGCGCTTCGAACACGGTCGGGCGACCTTCGGGGTCTTCGCGGGTGGTTACTTCGCCTTCCGGCTTGTTGTAGGCCAGCACGCGCGAGGTTTCGGTCAGCGCCGTGGCCACGAAGCCGCGGCCGTCCAGCTCGACCTTGTCGCCGCTCTTGATCGACTGGCCGGTCTGCGCGACTTCACCGTTGACCTTGACCAGGCCATCGGCGATGCGCTGTTCCAGCGCGCGGCGCGAACCGAGGCCGGCCTGGGCCAGCACCTTGTGCAGGCGTTCTTCCAGCTTGGGCTGGTCGGTGGCGGTTTCGCGCTTGAGCGAAAGCTTGTTCAAAGACGGCTTGCGGGGGGTGTCACTCATTTACTTGGCTCCGGCCGGCAACGGGTGCGTCGGCCTCTGGTTCGGGATCGGCTTCGTCAACAGCCACGGTCGTCTTCGCGACGGCGTTGTTTTCGGTTTCGTTCTGGGGCGCCGCGCGCTCGCCCGGCGCGGTATCGGGTTCGCCATCAGGGGCGGTCATTCCAGCGTCGTCGTCGCGGGGCGGCAACGGCGCTTTGGATTCGGTGTCTGCAACGGTATCGGTGGTGGGCGCGTGCCCGCCATCGGGTGAATTGTCCTGCGATTCGTCGTCACCTGCCAGTGGCGGGGTGTCGTCGTTTGCCGCGTCCCCGTCCAGCTCGGCATCGGGGGTGGCGGCGCCGGCGGCCAGGCGACCGGCCGGCTGGCCATCGCGGTCCAGCGGCAGCTGCGGTTCCAGTTCGCCCAGGTCGCGCAGCTCCGACAGCGGCGGCAGTTCGTCCAGGCGCTTGAGCCCGAAGTAGTCCAGGAAGCCCTTGGTGGTGCCGAACAGGGCCGGCTTGCCGGGTACGTCGCGGTGGCCGATCACGCGGATCCACTCGCGTTCTTCCAGCGCCTGGATGATGTTGCTGCTGACCGCCACGCCACGCACCTGCTCAATTTCGCCGCGGGTGATCGGCTGGCGGTAGGCGATCAACGCCAGGGTTTCCAAGGTGGCGCGGGTGTAGCGGGTCTTGCGTTCGGTCCACAGCCGGGTGATGTAGCCGTGCACTTCATTGGTGACCTGGAAGCGGAAGCCGGAGGCCACCTCCACCAGTTCCACGCCGCGCTGGGCGCAGCCGTCGCGCAGCAGTTCCAGTGCGCGCTCGATGCTGCCCGGCGGCGCCGGTTCCTCTTCCGGGAACAGGCCCTGCAGCTGCGCCAGGGTCAGCGGCTGGCTGGAGGCCAGCAGCGCCCCTTCGACAATACGGTTGATCAGCGATTGATCCATGCGTGGGTCGGGTGCTCAGTCGGATGCGTTGGCGGCGTCGGCGTCGTCAAACTCGCTGTTGAACTGCAGCGGTTCGTTGGTGTTGCCGGCAGCCAGGGATTTGACGTAAATCGGCGCCAGCGGTGCTTCCTGGACGATGTCCAGCAGCTGTTCCTTGGCCAGTTCCAGCAAGGCCAGGAACGTCACCAGTACGCCCAGCTTGCCTTCTTCGGCGGTGAACAGCGATTCAAACCGGTAGAACCGGCCGTCTTCCAGCCGCCCCAGCACGTCGCCCATGCGCTGGCGCACGCTCAGGGCCTCGCGCTTGATCGCGTGGCCGGTGAACAGCTCGGCGCGCTTGAGCACGTCGTGCAGCGCCATCAGCATTTCCTTCAGGTCCACCGGCGGCGGCAGCTTCCGGGCACGAAGGCATGTACCGGGGTGGTGTCGCGGTCCTGCCGGGGCAGGGCGTCGATATCTTCGGCAGCCTGCTTGAAACGTTCGTACTCCTGCAGCCGGCGCACCAGCTCGGCGCGCGGGTCGGCTTCCTCGCCCTCGATGCTGGGCGGTCGCGGCAGCAGCATCCGCGACTTCACTTCGGCCAGGATCGCCGCCATCACCAGGTACTCGGCCGCCAGTTCGAAGCGCAGCTCCTGCATGACGTTGATGTACTCGACGTACTGGCGGGTGATCTCGGCCACCGGGATGTCCAGGATGTCCAGGTTCTGCCGGCGGATCAGGTACAGCAGCAGGTCCAGCGGGCCTTCGAAGGCATCCAGGATGACTTCCAGCGCGTCCGGCGGAATGTACAGATCCTGCGGAATCTGCAGGACCGGTTGACCATGCACCACGGCCAGCGGCATTTCCTGCTGCTGTGGGGCGGTCGGCCGGGTTTGCGGGTTCGCGTCGAGCGCGAGTTCGGAGGTCATCAAGAGTGATGTCAGTATTGCAACGGACCGGTCGCCGCACCCTCAGCCGTTCCGGAACGCCCGGCGGCAGGATGGCAAGCCATGACACGCCTGGGTCGGCGCGGTTCCACACTTCAAACAGCAAGGCGCGCCGCGACGGGCAGCGACAGAACTACGGGGAGGTCGTCTACGTGTACTGGTGTGGGGCAGCGGGTCGATCGTCGGGCGGCGGTGAAGCCGTCTACCGGCGGGGCTGCTGCGTCCAGCCACGTGCAATGGAGCCAAGAGTACGGGTTCAGCCCGGCAGTGTCCAGCGAGCCGGGCTAGAATCGTCCCGTTCGTTTAGCTGAGCCTTGGGAGTTGCCTGTGTGGTATGTGATTGAAGGCTATGACGGTGCCGACGTACTGGCGGCCCGGATGGCAGTGCGCGGCGCGCATCTGGCCCGTTTGACCGCCCTGCGCGATGAAGGCCGGCTGCTGCTGGCCGGGCCGTGCCCGGCGATCGACAGCGAAGACCCGGGCCCGGCCGGGTTCAGTGGCAGCGTGGTGATCGCCCAGTTCGACGCGCTGGAGCAGGCCCAGGCCTGGGCCGACGCCGACCCCTACGTGGACGCCGGCGTCTATACCCGCGTGCAGGTGCGCCCGTTCCGCAAGGTCCTGCCGTGACCCGGGTCGAGCAGATCCGGGCGGCCCTGCAGCAGGCCCTGGACCCGCAGTTGCTGGAGGTGGAGGACGACAGCCACCGCCATGCCGGCCATGAGGGCGCGCGCGATGGGCGCGGCCACTTCAATGTGCACATTGTCAGCGCCGCCTTCGAAGGCAAGCTGCCACTTGCGCGCCACCGGGCCGTCTATGCCGCCCTGGGCACCCTGATGGACACCGATATCCACGCGCTGTCCATCCGCGCTGAAGCACCAGCCAAAAACGGCTGAAAGCCTTGTCCTGCCTTGTCCCGGCCAGTCCAGGACAGGGCCCCTGAAGACACTTTCATGTTACCGGCGGACGACATTTGCCTAACGTAGTGTTTACATTCAGGATTGAAAACGCTTACATTCCGCGCCAAGCCCCAGATCTCTAAGCCGTGGAGGGCGGCGAAGTGAACAAGGCAGCCATCACAATCAAAGATGTAGCCCGCGAAGCCCGGGTCTCCGTGGCCACGGTGTCGCGTGCGCTCAATGGACATGAAAATGTCGCCGAACCGGTCCGCAAGCTGGTGCTGGAGGTCGCTGCGCGTCTGCGCTACACCCCGCATGCCGCCGCGCGGAGCCTGAGCAGCCGGCGCACCAACACCATCGGTGTGGTGCTGCCGGACCTGTACGGTGAATTCTTCTCCGAGTTGATGCGCGGCATTGACGGGGTCGCCCGTGAGCGCCGCCAGCACCTGCTGGTGTCCAGCTACCACGGCGACCAGGAGCAGCAGGGCGCGGCCCTGCGTGCCATGCGCGGTCGCGTGGACGGTCTGCTGGTGTTGTCGCCCTATGCGGAAAGCCCCGGCTTCCTCACCGACAACCTGCCGCAGGCGCTGCCCACGGTCTTGATCAATACCTACCTGCCCGAGCAGGATCATCCGGTGCTCAGCATCGATGACCATGCCGGCGCGATGGCCATGACCCGCCATCTGCTCGGTGTCGGCCACCGCCGCATCGCGTTCATTTCCGGCCCGGACCTCAACTTCGATGCGCGTGAGCGCCTGCGCGGTTTCCGCGACGCGCTGGCCGCGTTCGGTACCGACGCGGTGGGCATCGAGTTGCCCGGTGACTTTGACGAAGCCTCCGGCCATCGCGCTGGACAGGAGTTGCTGGCAGCCGGCGCGCTGCCCGATGCGGTGTTCGCCGCCAACGACATGATGGCGCTGGGGTGTCTGTACGCGTTCGCGCAGGCAGGCGTGCGGGTTCCAGCCGATGTCGCCCTGGCGGGCTTCGATGACATTCCGCTGGCGCGTTTCGTTCACCCGTCGTTGACGACGATGCAGGTGAGTATCGCCGACCTCGGCGATAAGGCGATGACGCGTCTGTTGCAGTTGATGGACGGCAACAACACGGAAGTGGCCGGTGACAAGCAGACGCTTGTGCCGCGTCTGATCGTGCGTGATTCGTGTAGGTCACGACCGTTGGTCGTGACGCCTTTGCTGTAAATCACGACCGTTGGTCGTGATGCATTCAAACCACGCTTTAAAAAAAACGACAGGGGCCGCAAAGACGGCCACCACCACCCGGAGATTTACATGACGTATTCCAATCACCGCAACCGAGCACCGGCGCGCAGTCTGCTGACCAGTGCACTGGTTACCTGCCTGATGCTGGGCGCTGCACCGTCCCTGATGGCGCAGTCGGCCACCTCCTCGCTGCGCGGCCAGGTTGCCCAGGCCGAGGCCGGCACCGAAGTGACCGCCACCAACCTGGCCAGCGGCACCGTTCGCCGTGCCACCACCCGCACCGACGGCAGCTACTCGCTGATGGGCCTGGACCCGGGCACCTATGACGTGGTGGCCAATGGCCAGACGCAGAAAGTGACGGTGACCGTGGCTTCGACCGCGACGCTGAACTTCAGCGGCGCGCCGGCCAACGGCGGCACTGCCAACGCCACCAACCTGGACACGGTCAACGTCATTGCACCGACCCTGCTGCAGGAAGTGCGTACCTCCGAAGTGGGCAAGACCGTCAGCCTGCAGCAGATCCAGACCACCCCGCAGGTGTCGCGCAACTTCCTGGAGTTCGCCGACGCGGTGCCGGGCATGATCTTCACCCGTGATGCCAAGGGCAACACCTCGCTGCGCGGCGGTGCCACCAATGCCGACGGCACCAACGTCTACATCGACGGCGTGGGCCAGAAGAGCTACGTCAAGGGCGGCGGCGTGGCCGGCCAGTCCGGCAGCGCCGGCAACCCGTTCCCGCAGCTGGCCATCGGCGAATACAAGGTCATCAGCGGCAACTACAAGGCCGAGTACGGCCAGGTGTCGAGCGCGGCCGTGACCGCGGCGACCAAGTCCGGTACCAACGAGTTCAAGGGTGAAACCTTCTACCGTTACACCAACGAAGACATGCGCGCCAAGACCCCGGCCGAGCGTCAGTACGGCCAGACCAAGGAAGCATCGGCCGAGAAGGAATACGGGTTTGCATTGGGTGGCCCGATCATCCAGGACAAGGCCCACTTCTTCGTGACCTACGAAGCCAAGCGCTTCGACCTGCCGGTCACCATCGCGCCGGAAGGCTCGGTCACCAACCGCGTCGGCCTGCTGCCGGGCGACGCCGCCGCCGGCCTCGGCCCGGCCAGCCAGCCGTTCGAGCAGGACCTGATCTTCGCCAAGATCGACTTCGAGCCGACCGACAACGATCGCATCGAACTGAGCTTCCAGGACCGCGACGAGACCCAGCAGCAGTTCAGTGGCCAGACCGCGCCGGAAGCCGGCCGTGAAGTGGTCAACACCGACCGTCGTTACGCGCTGCGCTGGAACCACAGCGGTGAGCGTTACTACAACGAGCTGATGCTCACCCACGAAGATTCGTTCAACAACCCGACCCCGCTGACCCTGGGCAACGGCTTCACCTACACCGCGCCGGACGGCACCGAAGACCGCACCCTGGTGAAGATCGGCGGCGCCTCGGCGCTGGATTCGCAGGTGAAGGGCCAGAAGGGCTGGGCGATTGAAGACAACCTGACCCTGGATGGCATCCAGTGGATGGGCGACCACACCATCAAGATGGGCGCCAAGTACAAGCAGATCGACCTGTACGCCTCCGATGCGGCGCAGATCAATCCGCAGTTCACCTACTCGCTGGGCGATCCGGACTTCCCGTCCGACATCCCGTACAAGGCGCAGTTCGTCAAGCCGGTGAACGGCGTAACGGGCGTGTCCGGCGAAGTGCGTTCGAAGTCCAAGCAGATCGGCCTGTTCATCCAGGACGACTGGCAGGTCAACGACCACCTGCAGCTGAACATCGGCCTGCGCTGGGACTACGAAAAGACCCCGGCCTACCTGGACTTCGTGACCCCGCAGGCCGTGGTCGATGCGATCTACTCGCAGGACCCGCGCGCTGCCGCTGGCCAGACCTTCGCCGATACGCTGGCGCTGGGCGGGCTGGACATCAGCAATTACATCAGCAACGGCCACAACCGCAAGGCGTTCAAGGATGCCTGGCAGCCGCGCCTGGGCTTCTCGTATGACATCAACGCCGACGAGCAGCACGTGATCCACGGTGGTGCCGGTCGTTCGTATGACCGCGACCTGTTCGACAACCTGCAGCTGGAAACCACCAAGCTGGCCCTGCCGCAGCCGACCATCTACTTCCGCAACCCGGCCACCGGCAGCTGCCTCAACGGCCAGGCTGCCTGCTATGACTGGAACCCGAACCTGCTCAACGGTATCGGCAACCTGCAGTCCCTGGTCGGTTCGACCAGCAATGCCGGCCTGGAAGTGGATCTGCTCAACAACAACCTGAAGGTGCCGTACTCCGACCAGTTCAGCCTGGGCATGAGCAACCAGGTCGGTGACTGGCTGACCGACGCCACCATCGCCCGCACGCTGAGCTACGACGGCTTTGCTTTCACCCTGGGCAACCGTTACCCGACCGGCCAGTTCTTCGATGACCCGCGCCTGTGCGGTGGCACCGACCCGGGCCTGAGCCAGGCCTGGAGCTGCAACGTGCCGGGCTTCGGCAGCCTGATCATCGGTCAGCAGGGCATCAAGACCCGCGCTACCCAGGTCCTGCTGTCGGCGCAGAAGCCGTTCACCCAGGAAAGCGGCTGGGGCTCCTCGATCGCCTACACCTGGACCACCGCGCGCCACAACCGCGACATCAACGAGAAGTACGCGTTCGACCGCGGCCTGATCGAGGATTACCCGACCATCCGTTCCAACGGCGCGCCGCGCCACCGCCTGGTGGTCACCGGTTCGTACGCGGGCTTCTGGGGCATCACCTTCGGCGGCAAGGTCACCCTGGCCACCCCGACCGCGGTGAACGACTGGTACCCGGTTACCCAGTCGACCGGCTACGACCTGCCGACCCCGGGCGCCGCGGTGCCCAACGGCAACGGCAAGTTCCTGATCGGTGGCAAGATCTTCGGCTACCGTTCGGTTGACCTGCAGGCCACCAAGACGTTCAAGATGCCGGGCGATACCGAGCTGTATGCGCGTATCGACATCATCAACGTCTTCAACTTCGACAACTTCTCCAACTACAACTACACCAAGTCCAACGGCAAGTTGCTGGCCAGCTACAACGAGACCGGCGATATCGTCGGTACGCCGCGGCAGGTCAAGGCGGAAGTCGGCTTCCGCTTCTGATGACAGCGTTACCCGGCACCGCCCTCTGGGCGGTGTCGGGGCAGCACCGCCGGTTGGCTTGGGTCCGCCGGCGGGACTGTACAGGCGCTTGCCGTCCACGGATGGGCAAGCGCGTGTGCGGTAGGTACCGACCGTTGGTCGGTACGCATACGGTCCGCCCCGGCGGATTTTTTTGGATCGTGATCTGTAAACGATTTCAGCTTGGTTGAGGCTATGCTCTCCAGCACGAACATGCGCAAAAGGTGGTGATCGATGAATGCATCTCGGGTGGTGTCGCTGGCGTTGCTGTCCGTGGCCATGGCCGGTTGCCAGCAGCAGGCGCCGGACAAACCGGCAAAGCCGAAGCCGCCGGTGATCCTGGTTGAAGCCGACGTGCCGCCGCGCCCGATGAAGCCGGAGCTGCCGCCGCTGTTCGACGACATCGAACGCCGCACCTTCCAGTTCTTCTGGGATACCACCAACGAGGTCAACGGCCTCAGCCCCGACCGCTACCCGTCGCGCCCGTTTGCCAGCATCGCCTCGGTGGGCTACGCGCTCACCGCCTATCCGATCGGCGTGGAGAACGGCTGGGTCAGTCGTACCCAGGCCGTGGACCGCACCCTGCTCACGCTGAAGTTCTTCCGCGACCTGCCGATGGGCCCGCAGCGCACCGGCAAGGGCGGCTACAAGGGCTTCTACTACCACTTCCTGGACATGCAGCAGGGCCGTCGTTACGACAGCTGGGTGGAACTGTCCAGCGTGGATACCGCGCTGCTGATGATGGGCGTGCTGTTTGCCCAGTCCTACTACAGCGGTGACGACGCCCGCGAGAAAGAGATCCGCGAGATTGCCGACACGCTCTACAAGCGCGTGGACTGGCCGTGGCTGCAGCAGCGTGCGCCGCTGATCTCGATGGGCTGGTTCCCCGAAAGCGGCTTCATCGACCACGACTGGATGGGCTACAACGAGGCGATGATGGTCTACATCCTCGCGCTCGGCTCGCCGACCCACCCGGTCAGCCCGGACGCGTGGACGGTCTGGACGCGCACCTACGACAACGACTGGGGCGTGTACCAGGGCCAGGAATACCTGTCCTTCGGCCCGCTGTTCGGGCACCAGTACACGCATGTGTGGGTGGACTTCCGCGACATCCAGGATGCCTACATGCGCGAGCGTGGCAGCACCTACTTCCTCAACAGCCGCTCGGCCGCGCTGGCCCAGCGCGAGTACGCCATCGCCAACCCGATGAACTGGAAGGACTACGGCGAGAACGTGTGGGGCCTGACCGCCAGCGATGGCCCGCAGAACACCACGCAGGAATACCGCGGCGAACAGCGCCAGTTCCGCCATTACTCCTCGCGCGGCGCCGGCCTGCGCGAGAACTTCGATGACGGCACCATCGCCCCGACCGCAGCGATCGCCTCGGTGGTGTTCGCCCCGGAAGAAGTGATCCCGGCCACCGAAGAGATGCACAAGCGCTACGGCGACTACATCTATTCCAGCTACGGGTTCCTGGATTCGTTCAACCCCAGCTTCAACTACGACATCCCGATCAAGACCGGTCGGCTGGTGCCCGACCGCGGCTGGGTGGCCAGCGATTACATCGGCATCGACCAGGGTCCGATCCTGACGATGATCGCCAACTACCGGAACGATTTCGTCTGGGACGTGATGAAGAAGAACGTGCACATCCGCAAGGGTCTGGAGCGCGCCGGTTTCAGTGGCGGCTGGCTCACCCCGGAAGGGGAGCAGCAGCCGATGGAGCTGCAGAAAGACGAGAAGGCCGCGTCGGCGCGCTCGGTCGGCATTGCCGAATCGCGTGCGGCGGCCGCCCAGGAACAGAAGAACAATGCCACCACCAACCGCAACCAGCAGCAGGGGAAGTAGAGCAGTGCAATCGATGTCGCGCCCGAAGCGGGGGTTGAGCCTGGTGTTGCTGCTGGTTGGCAGCCTGTTGTTGAGTGCCTGCCGGAAAGAGCCGGAAGGGGTGACGGTACGTTTCTGGGCGATGGGCCGCGAGGCCGAAGTGGTCACCGGCCTGATCAAGGAGTTCGAGGCGGAAAACCCCGGCATCCACGTCGATGTGCAGAACATCCCGTGGACGGCCGCGCACGAAAAGCTGCTCACCGCGTTCGCCGCCGACGGCCTGCCCGATGTGTGCCAGCTGGGCAACACCTGGATCCCCGAGTTCGCCGAACTGAACACCCTGGTGCCGCTGCAGCCGTACGTGGCGCAGTCCAAGGTGGTGGACCCGGCCGACTACTTCCAGGGCATCTGGGACACCAACGTGGTGCATGACGAGCTGGTGGGCGTGCCGTGGTACGTGGACACGCGCCTGCTGTACTACCGCAAGGACCTGCTGGCCCAGGCCGGCTACGACCACCCGCCGCGCACCTGGGCGGAGTGGAACGAGATGATGGCCGCCATCAAGAAGATGCAGGGCCCCAAGCGCTATGCGGTGCTGATGCCGATCAACGAATTCGAGCAGCAGCTTTCGTTCGCGTTGCAGCAGCCCGACCCGCTGCTGCGCGATGCCGATACCCGCGGCAATTTCAGCAGTCCCGGCTTCCGCAAGACCCTGGGCTTCTACGAAAACATGTTCGCCCAGGGCTGGGCGCCGCGCATGTCCGAAACCCAGATCTCCAACGTGTGGGATGAGTTCTTCCGCGGCTTCAACGTGTTCTACCTGTCCGGCCCGTGGAACATCCGTGAGTTCAAGAAGCTGCAGCCCAAGGAGCTGGAAGGCAAGTGGGGCACCGCCGCACTGCCGGGCCCGGACGGCCCGGGCGCCGGTATCGCCGGCGGCACCAGCCTGGTGATCTTCCGCTCCTCGCAGCAGAAGGAAGCCTCGTGGAAGCTGATCGAGTTCCTGTCGCGCCCGGCGATCCAGGAGCGCTTCCATTCCATCATCGGCGACCTGCCGCCGCGGCGCAGCACCTGGGAATATCCCTCGCTGGCCAACGACCCGCTGGCGCAGCCGTTCCGCGACCAGCTGGAACGCGTCAAGCCCACGCCCAAGGTGCTGGAGTGGGAACGTATCGTGCAGGAAATGCGGATCATCACCGAACAGGTGGTGCGTGGTGGCCTTAATCAGGATGTGGCAGTGAAGGAACTGGACAAGCGCGTGGACAAGGTCCTCGCCAAGCGCCGTTGGATGCATGAGCGCGATGCGCAGGAGAAGGCCGCCGGTTCGGGCGTGCATTCCAGTGCGGTGGCCACGGGAGCGGCGCAATGAAGCAACGTTCGCTTGCCGGCTGGCTGTTCGCCGGCCCGGCCATCCTGGTGATCGGCGTGTTCTTCGGCCTGCCGGTGTTCTCGGCGCTGGCCTTGAGCATCACCGACTTCGATCTGTACGCCCTGGCCGATGGCGGCAACCTGCGCTTTGTCGGGCTGGGCAACTACATCGACCTGCTGCAGACCCCGATGTTCTGGAAGTCGCTGTGGAACACCACGTACTTTGTGATCGTGGGCGTGCCGATGTCGATCGGCGTATCGCTGGGTGCGGCGATCCTGCTGAACGCCCCGGCGGCGCGTTTCAAGGCCCTGTTCCGTACCGCGTTGTTCGCCCCGGTGGTGACCACCCTGGTGGCAGTGGCGGTGATCTGGCGCTACCTGTTCCACACCAGCTACGGCTTGGTGAACTACGGGCTGGGCCACATCGGGATCAACCCGATCGACTGGCTGGGCGATCCCAACTGGGCCATGCCGACCATCATGCTGTTCGCGGTGTGGAAGAACTTCGGCTACAACATGGTGATCTTCCTGGCCGGCCTGCAGGCGATCCCGCATGACCTGTACGAGGCCGCGCGCATCGACGGCGCCTCGCGCTGGAAGCAGTTCCTGCACATCACCCTGCCCATGCTCGGCCCGGTGCTGCTGGTGGTGGGCGTGATTACCGTGTCCGGCTACTTCCAGCTGTTCGCCGAACCCTACGTGATGACCCGCGGCGACCCCCTGCAGAGCACCGTCAGCGTGCTGTACTTCATGTTCGAAGAAGGCTTCAAGTGGTGGAACCTGGGCCGCGCCTCCGCGGTGGCGTTCCTGCTGTTCCTGATCATCCTGGCGGTAACCAGCGTCATGCTGCGTTTCGGCCGCAAGAGGCAGTTGGTATGAGTCGTGAAATCGGCCAGTCGCGCTGGCATGCATGGTGGGTCAACGGTGGCTTGACGGTACTGGCGCTGGTCAGCCTGGCGCCGCTGCTGTGGATGCTGTCGGTGTCGTTCATGCCCACCGGCGAGGCGGCGCATTTCCCGCCGCCGCTGCTGCCGTCCTCGGTGACCACCGCGAACTACCACGAGCTGTTCGCGCGCACCGGCATGGGCAACAACTTCGTCAACAGCCTGGGCGTGTCGCTGGCGATCACGCTGGGGTCGCTGCTGCTCAACACCATGGCCGGCTATGCGTTCGCCAAGCTGCGTTTTGCCGGCCGCGAGCGCATCTTCCAGGTGCTGCTGGCCGCTCTGGTGATCCCGGCGCAGGTGGCGATGCTGCCGCTGTTCCTGCTGATGAAGCAGCTGGGCCTGGTCAACAGCTTCGGCGGGGTGATCGTGCCGGCGCTGGCCAGCGTGTTCGGCATCTTCCTGGTGCGCCAGTACGCGCGCTCGATTCCCGATGAGCTGCTCGAAGCGGCGCGCATCGACGGGGCAGGGGAGATGCGGATCTTCTTCCAGATCGTGCTGCCGATGCTCAAGCCGGTGCTGGTCACCCTGTCGATCTTCACCTTCATGGGCGCCTGGAACGATTTCATGTGGCCGTTGATCGTGTTGACCGACCAGGAGCACTACACTCTGCCGGTCGCCTTGGCCACCCTGTCGCGCGAACACATCATGGACGTGGAAATGATGATGGCCGGCGCGGTGGTCACGGTGGTTCCGGTGCTGCTGCTGTTCTTGGCATTGCAGCGTTACTACATCCAAGGTCTGCTGCTGGGGAGTGTCAAAGGGTGAAACATGCCGTCGTCGCGGTGGGTCTGGGTCTTGGGCTGTTGTGGTCGCTGGCGGCCCCGGCCGCCGCGCCGGCCCCGTTGCCGGCACCGAAGGTGCTGGACAGTTTCGACGACATGACGCCCTGGAAGCTGGTCGTGTCCGACCAGGTCAGCGGCTCGCTGCGCAGCGTGGTCGGCAGTGGCGGCGGGCGCGCGCTGTGCGTGGACTACGACTTCCACGATGTGTCCGGTTACGTGGGCATCCGCCGCGAGCTGGGCATCGAGTACCCGGCCAACTACCAGTTCGGCCTGCAGCTGCGCGGCGACTCGCCGGCCAACGACCTGCAGTTCAAGCTGATCGACGCCAGCGGCGACAACGTGTGGTGGGTCAACCGGCCCGGCTACACCTTCCCCAAGGCGTGGAGCACGGTGCAGTACCGCGCGCGCCAGATCGACAAGGCCTGGGGCCCGTCCAAGGACCCCACGCTGGCGCGCAGCGCCGCAGTCGAGTTCACCATTTACAGCAAGGTCGGCGGCAAGGGCACGGTCTGTTTTGACCGCCTCACCCTGCAGGGCCTGCCGCCGATGGACACCTCGGCACTGACCCCCTCGGTGATTGCCGATACCGCCACGGCACTGCAGAGCCGCATTGCCGATGGCAAGCCGGACACGGTATGGATCAGCGGTGGCGTGGCCGACCAGACCATCAGCCTGGACCTGCACAAGGTGCGCGAGTTCGGCGGTGCGGTGATCCAGTGGCTGCCGGGCCTGGAGGCCACGCGCTACGTGGTGCGTACCTCGCAGGACGGACGCAGCTGGAAGGAAGTACGCGAAGTGGTGGGCGGCGGCGGCGACCGCGACTGGCTGGCACTGCCCGATACCGAAGCGCGTTACCTGCGCTTCGACCTCAAGGGCGGTCCGAGCTGGCGCTACGGCATCCGTGACATCAGCCTGAAGCCGCTCGATTTTGCGGCCACCCCCAACGACTTCGTCCGTTCGGTAGGCGCCGACCTGCCGCGGGGTTCGGTGCCGCGCGGGTTCAGTGGCGAGCAGCCGTACTGGACCCTGCTGGGCCTGGACGGCGGCCGCGAACAGGCGTTGATCGGCGAGGACGGTGCGCTGGAAGTGGCCAAGGCCAGCTTCAGCGTGGAGCCGTTCGTGCAGGTGGACGGCAAGCAGCTGCTGAGCTGGGCCGACGTGGCCAGCAGCCAGTCGCTGCAGGACGATTACCTGCCCATCGCCAGCGTCGACTGGCGCCACGACAAGGCCGCGTTGAAGGTCACCGGGTTCGTGCAGGGCACCCCGGACAGGGCGCAGCTGGTGGGGCGCTACACGCTGCGCAACCCCGACAAGGTGGCCCACGACTACACCCTGGCGCTGGCCGTGCGGCCGTGGCAGGTGAACCCGCCCACGCAGTTCCTCAACACCGTCGGCGGCGTCAGCCGGATCGACAACCTGTCGGTGGACGCCACCGACGTGGAGGTCAACGGCAGCCCGCGCCTGTACCCGGCGCAGGCCCCGGACAGCACGTTTGCCACCACCTTCGACGGCAAGCTGGATGTGGTCCACCTGGCCAGCGGCAAGCTGCCGGGCACCACCGAAGTGCGCGACCCGACCGGGCTGGCCAGCGGTGCGCTGCTGTACCGCTGGCGGCTGGAGCCGGGCCAGAGCCGCGAAGTGGCCATCGTGCTGCCGCAGACCGGCAGCTGGACGATGCCCAAGGACTTCGATGCGGCCAAGGCCCAGCAGGTCGTGGCCTCGATGTGGCGGACCAAGCTGGACCAGGTGACCCTGCAGGTGCCCGCCGCCGGCAAGCCGCTGGCCGACACCCTGCGCACCGCGCTGGCACACATGCTGATCTCGCGGATCGGCCCGAGCATCCAGCCGGGCACGCGCTCGTATTCGCGCAGCTGGATCCGCGACGGCGCGATGATCTCCGAAGGCCTGCTGCGCATGGGTCGCAGCGATGCGGTGCGCGAGTACGTCACCTGGTATGCCCCGCACCAGTTCGACAACGGCAAGGTGCCATGCTGCGTCGATCCGCGCGGCAGCGATCCGGTGCCGGAAAACGACAGCCACGGCGAGTTGATCTTCAACATCGCCGAGTACTGGCGCTACACCGGTGACAGCACCTTCCTGGAGGTGATGTGGCCGCACGTGCAGGGCGCCTACTCCTACATGGAACAGCTGCGCCTGAGTGAGCGCACCGAAGAGAACCGCGCGCGCAACCCGGCCTTCTACGGGATGATGCCGGTGTCGATCAGCCACGAAGGCTATTCGGCCAAGCCGATGCATTCGTACTGGGACAACTTCTGGGCGCTGCGCGGCTACAAGGACGCGGCCACCATCGCCAGCACGCTGGGCAAGGTGGACGCCATGCAGATCAGCGAATCGCGCGACCAGTTCCGTGACGACCTGCAGGCCTCGCTGCTGGCCGCCGTGGCCCTGCACAAGATCGACTACCTGCCCGGCGCGGCCGAGCTGGGCGACTTCGACGCTACTTCCACCACCATCGCGCTGGCCCCGGGCGGCGAGCAGGGCCGTCTGCCGCAGCCGTACCTGGACAACACCTTCGAGCGTTACTGGACGCAGTTCGAGGAACGCCGCGACGGCAAGCGCGAGTGGAAGGACTACACCCCGTACGAGTGGCGCAACGTGGCCGCGTTCGTGCGCCTGGGCTGGCGCGACCGCGCCTGGCAGGCCACCGAGTTCTTCTTCAAGGACCGTGCCCCGCAGGCCTGGAACCAATGGGCCGAAGTGGTCTCGCACACGCCGCGCAAGCCGTTCTTCGTCGGTGACCTGCCGCATGCCTGGGTCGCCTCGGACTTCGTGCGCTCGGCGCTGGACATGTTTGCCTACAGCCGCGACGTCGACGACAGCCTGGTGCTGGCCGCCGGCGTGCCGACGCGATGGCTGGAAGGGAAGGGCGTGGCGATCAAGGGCCTGCGCACCCCGAACGGCCAGCTGAGCTACGCGCTCAGCCGCAGCGACAAGCAGCTAGTGCTGGACCTGTCGGCCGGCCTGGTGCCGCCGCAAGGCGGGGTGGTCCTGCCGTGGCCCTACACTGGCGAACCGGGTAACACCAGCGTCAACGGCGAACCGGCGCAGTGGGTGAACGGCGAGCTGCGCATCACCCAGGTGCCGGCGCGGGTCGAGATCGACGTGCCGTCGTCGGTGCGCCGCGCCGAGCGGAAGGCACAGTGATGGCCATGCATCGCCATAGGGCGTGGCTTCGCCGTGGCATGGCCGGGCTGCTGGCATCGGCGGCCTTGCTGGCCGGCGTCGCCCTGGCTGCCGAACCCGTCGCCGTCGTCACCCCGGCACCCGCGCCGTCGACGAGCGCTGCGCCCGGCATGAGCATGGTCACCTTCAACCTGCACCACGACCGCGAAGACTGGCCTGCGCGGCGCAAGGTGATCCTGCGCGAACTGCAGGCGCTGCGCCCCGATGCGATTGCCCTGCAGGAAGTGATCCAGAAACCGCACGTGCGCAACCAGGCCGCGTGGCTGGCGCGCAAGCTCGGCTACGACTACCAGTTCGTCTCCACCGATCCGCCCGGCCGCTTCAAGCGGTATGGCAATGCGCTGCTGACCCGGCGCCCGGTGCTGGCGCGCAATGACCACCTGCTGGCACCGCTGGGCGACTACCGCACGGTGGCGCACCTGCGCATCGATGTCGACGGCCAGCCGGTCAACGTCTATGCCACGCATCTGAACGAGCGTTCCGATGACAGCGGCAGTCGCATCCGCGGCGAGCAGGTGGCCGACCTGTTGAAATTCATTGCGACCACCTCGGGCACGGCGCCGGTGGTAATCGCCGGTGACTTCAACGCGCTGGTGGATGCGGGCGATCTGAGCGAACTGCGCAACCACTACGGCGACAGCTTCGGCAGCGTGCACGTCAACAATGAGCTGGCCCAGGTGAGCACGCTCAACCGGCACTACTACGAAGCCCCGTCGCGCATCGACCACATCTTTTTCCAGCAGGACCGCCTGCTCGCGCGCGAGGCGCGGATCCTGTTCGACCAGCCTTACGCCGAAGGGCGCTGGGCGTCGGACCACTACGGTGTATGGACGCGCCTGCAGTTCGCGCCCAGCCCGGGCAGCCCGGCCGCCACCACGCCCTGAGTGCGAGATGGAGCCGCGCCATGCGTGGCTACCCCTTCGCGCTGCACGTGTGTACCCACCAACGGTGGGTACCTGGGCCTGCGCTACGGGATGGCTTGCTCGCTGATCTTCTCCCACGTCTGGCCGTCGCGCGTGCGCCAGGTGCCGCCGGTGGCGCAGCACCCGCCGGCGCCGAACGCCATGCGCCCCAGCACCGCAATCACCGCGCCGTCTTCGTGGCGCAATGATTGCCGCTGGCAGTCGGTGAAAAACGGGTAGGGCGGCGGTGCCAGCACTTCGGTGAGGGCGACCGCCTGTTCGGGTCCGCGCGCCACCTGGAAGACCTTGCAGTCCTTCACCAGCAGTTCGACGTCCGCGTTGTGCAGCCGGCCCACGAACAGGTCTTCCGGCGCGGCATCGCGCACCGCGATGGCCGCGTCACTGAGGGGCACAGGGGCGGGTTGGCAGGCCGACAGGAGTATCAGCATCGCGGCGCAGGGCGTGAGGCGAAGGCGTCGATTCATGCGCCGAGCATGCCACAGCCCACGGGCGGCCCAAACGCAGACAGCGGCCCGAAGGCCGCTGTCTGTTTACTACGTTCCCACTGGCGCGGGATCAGGCCTTGTCGTGCTTGTCCTGATCCGGCTTGCCGGCTTCTTCGGCCTGCGCGACATCGGTCGGGATGTCATCGCGGGCTTCGGCCTGGGCAGCCTGTGCGGCAGCGTCGGTGCTGGCGGGGGTGTCGCTGCCGGCATTGCCGAACAGCTGGCCGTTATGCACGACCGGGGCAGCCGGGGCGGCCTCGGTGCGGGCGACCGGTGCCGGTGCGGCCTTCTCCGGTGCCGGCTGGGTCGGGTCGACGGCATCGAGCATGCTCGACTGCACGGGGCGACCGGCCTGGCCCGCATCGGCGGTCACGGCGACGGGGGCGGTTTCCACCGGCTTCGGCGCGTCGACAACCGGGGCGGCTTCAACAGCCTTCGGCGCTTCAACAACCGGGGCAGCTTCAACAGCCTTGGGTGCTGCGGCCACCGGGGCGGCTTCAACCGCCTTCGGCGCTTCAACTACCGGGGCGGCTTCAACAGCCTTCGGCGCTTCAACA
>LNAP01013357.1_pt1 | contig 18457 bp, 17 predicted proteins | sample 602601 | NCBI WGS metagenome assembly LNAP01 (sample SAMN02440304, study PRJNA202911) | soil metagenome | biome: Subtropical and temperate rainforests or woodlands; isolation source: soil samples (1 kg each in a 20% v/v slurry with milli Q water) were... ...
CCTTAGCCACACCGCCGATATGCTGGAAAAGCTCGGCATCCCTTACGAGGTGAAAGTGGTCTCTGCCCACCGCACCCCGGACCTGCTGTTCCAGTACGCTGAAGAAGCCGAGGCGCGTGGCATCGAGGTGATCATCGCCGGTGCCGGTGGCGCAGCCCACTTGCCTGGCATGTGTGCAGCCAAGACCCATCTGCCGGTGCTGGGCGTGCCGGTGCAGTCGGCGATGCTCTCGGGCGTCGATTCGCTGCTCTCCATCGTGCAGATGCCAGCAGGCATTCCGGTCGCCACCCTGGCCATCGGCAAGGCCGGTGCGATCAACGCCGCCCTGCTTTCGGCGAGTATCCTGGGCGCCAAGCACCCGCAGTTCCACGCGGTGCTGAAAACCTTCCGTGCTGAACAGACAGACAGCGTCCTGGAAAATCCAGACCCACGCATCGCCTGAGGTTGTTGACGATGAAGATCGGTGTAATCGGTGGCGGCCAATTGGGTCGCATGTTGGCGCTGGCGGGAACTCCGCTGGGTATGAACTTCGCTTTCCTCGACCCGGCGCCGGACGCGTGTGCTGCCGCGTTGGGCGAGCACCTGCGCGCCGATTATGGCGATCAGGATCACCTGCGTCAGCTGGCCGATGAAGTCGATCTGGTGACTTTTGAGTTCGAGAGCGTCCCGGCGGAAACCGTGGCGTTCCTGTCGCAGTTCGTGCCGGTTTACCCGAGTGCCGAAGCCCTGCGCATCGCTCGTGATCGCTGGTTCGAAAAGAGCATGTTCAAGGACCTGGGCATTCCAACCCCGGCGTTCGCCGACATTCAGTCGCAAGCCGATCTGGACGCCGCCGTGGCTTCCATCGGTCTGCCAGCCGTGCTGAAAACCCGCACCCTGGGTTACGACGGCAAGGGCCAGAAAGTCCTGCGTACAGCTGAAGATGTGGTTGGCACTTTCGCCGAGCTGGGCAGCGTGGCTTGCCTGCTGGAAGGTTTCGTACCCTTCACCGGCGAAGTCTCGCTGATCGCCGTGCGCGCCCGCGATGGCGAAACCAGGTTCTATCCGCTGGTACATAACACCCACGACAGTGGCATCCTCAAGCTGTCCGTGGCCAGCACCGATCACCCGTTGCAAGCCTTGGCCGAAGATTATTCCAGCCGTGTGCTCAAGCAGCTGAATTATGTTGGCGTGATGGCGTTCGAGTTCTTTGAAGTCGACGGGGGCCTGAAGGCCAACGAAATTGCCCCGCGCGTACACAATTCCGGGCACTGGACCACCGAAGGTGCCGAGTGCAGCCAGTTCGAAAACCACCTGCGGGCGGTCGCCGGCCTGCCGCTGGGTTCGACCGCCAAGGTCGGCGAAAGCGCAATGCTGAACTTCATCGGTAAAGTGCCGGAGACCGACAAAGTCCTGGCCATCGCCGATTGCCACCTGCATCACTACGGCAAGGCATTCAAGGTCGGCCGCAAGGTGGGTCACGCCAATCTGCGCTGTGCAGACCGCGAAACGCTGGCCGCACAGATCCTCAAGGTCGAAGCGCTCATCGCCGAGTAAAACAGTTTCATGTGGCAGCGGCGGAACCATTCAGGGACCGCCGTTCTCTCATGGCAGGATGCCAAAGTCTGACTAGGCTTTGGACACTGCCATTTAATCAGAGGGAAATGCCATGGGAATCATCGGAACCATCTTTATCGGCTTGATCGTCGGCCTGCTGGCACGCTTCCTTAAACCGGGCGATGACAGCATGGGCTGGATCATGACCATCCTGCTTGGTATCGGCGGTTCGCTGGCAGCCACCTACGGCGGCCAGGCTCTGGGTCTCTATCAAGCGGGTGAAGGCGCAGGCTTCATCGGCGCACTGGTGGGCGCCGTCATCTTGCTGGTGATCTACGGCTTGATCAAAAAGAACTGACTCAAGCGACAAAGTCCTCTCGGCTGCGCAGCCCGGGAGGACTAGAATGCCCGGCGATCTCCTTAACCCTACCGGGCATTTTCATGCGACGTCTTCTGCTGACTCTTGTTTTACTGAGTACGGGCCTTGCCCATGCCGGCGAGCTGCCGGAAACCGACTGGCTCGAACTGATGCCCAAGTCGGACCAGAAAGCCCTCGAGGCCATGCCTGAAATCGACCACGACTCTCCGGAAGCCAATGGCACCTTCACTGAAAAAGGTGGCATGAAGCAGAGCAAGGGCTTGCCCGCGGTGATGTATTCGACCAAGACCGTAGCGTCCATGAACGACAAGGACATCCGTATCGGTGGCTATCCGGTACCGCTGGAGTCCGACGCCAAGGGCCGCAGCACCTTGTTTTTCCTTGTGCCATACCCGGGGGCCTGCATCCACGTACCGCCGCCGCCACCCAATCAATTGGTGCTGGTGCGTTATCCCAAGGGTTTGAAGCTGGAGGATATCTACACGCCGCTGTGGGTGACCGGCACGCTGAAGATCGAGAAGGTCAGCAATGACCTGGCGGATGCGGCGTATGCGCTGGACGCGGCGAAGGTGAGGGTGGTGCAGGAATCGGACCTGTGATCGAGTGAAGCAAAAAGATCGCAGCCTGCGGCAGCTCCTACAGGGATCTGTGTAGGAGCTGCCGCAGGCTGCGATCTTTTGATCTTAAAGCACTTTGCTGCCAATACTCACGCCGAGTGTATGACTGGCCCCCGGAGCCAAAGCCACCACATCACCCATCACATTTGCCGTTTCAATGCACAGCATGCGTTGCCAGCCATCGTCGGCCATGTCGCTGAAAGCCGCGGCGCGTTCGGTCCATGGGTTCCAGATTACAGCCGAACGTGAACCGGAACTGGTGAGCTCGATACGCCGCTCCCAGGACGGGTCGACAATGCTGAGCTGGGTCGGCGTATCGAGGTAAATGCGATCGGTTTCGCCGGTAAAGTGCAAGTCACCGGACTGGGTCACGGTTTTCCAGTCGTCCAGCGTCTCGATATAGCTCAGCCCGTCCAGCCCTTCGACATGCACATTTCGCACATCACTGACGGCGAAATAGCTGTGCAGCGCCTGGCTGATCGTGACGGTGTCGGTGCCCTGGTTGTGACTGGTCAGGCTGATATGCAGTTGCTCATCCAGACGAATGCTCAACTTCAGGTCGACCTTGTGCGGCCAGCCAGGCAAGCCGCCTTCGGGGCAAGGCAAGAGGAACTCGATCTTCAGGCTTTCGCCCTCGGCCTCGATGCCGCCCAATTCCCAGTCGATCGCCCGTACCAGCCCGTGAGCGGCGGCGGGTTCGCTGCTGACGCGCATTGCCTGGACACTCTGCGGGTTGCGCGCCAGGTTGCCGAACCACGGCCAGCACACTGGCACACCGGCGCGGATGCTTTTGCCCGCCTTGAACACGGCCTCGTCGTTGAGCCAGATCAGCGGTGGCTGGCCGGCCACTTGATAGCTGAGGATGTGCGCGCCTTGCTGGGCCACCAGCAATTCGGCCTGGCCGTGGCGGATGCGCCAGCAGTTCAGTTCATCCAGTTTGACGGCTTCAACGTTGGGCGTGCTCATGGGACAGCTCTCGATCAGTAACAATGACTGCAATGGACCGCAAAACGCTTATCGGGTTTAACGCAGCCCGTTTTTAACGTGCCCGGGGCGGAACCGAACGAGTACGGCCGCTGCCATCGATGGCGACGAACACAAACACCGCTTCGGTAACTTTGCGCCATTCGCTGGACAGTGGATCGTCGCTCCAGACCTCGACCATCATCTGGATCGAGCTGCGGCCGATTTCCAGTGCCTGGGTATAGAAGGAGAGCTGGGCGCCCACTGCGACCGGAACCAGGAATGCCATGCGGTCGATCGCGACAGTGGCCACGCGACCGCCAGCCACCTTGCTGGCCATCGCAGTACCGGCCAAGTCCATCTGCGCCACCAGCCAGCCGCCGAAAATATCGCCAAAGCCGTTGGTTTCGCGAGGAAGCGCGGTAATTTGCAGGGCCAGGTCGCCTTGCGGGATCGGATCTTCTTGTTCGAGCTCTATCATGCGGGGGGTGCCTCTGACCCGTGACTCTTCGTTGTGTAGCGGATAAATAGCCGTCCTGGAAAAACGATTCATCCCCGAACTCACTGCGTTCGTCACGTTTTTCGTAAGGCGCCTAAAGGGAAACTCTGCGAAATCGCCTATGAACCTGACAGGCGTTTTCGCACAGCAACCCCTTACAAGCTATTACACAATTGCGAGTATATCGGTCGATAGACTCCGATACGACCGTCCGGTTCTCATTTTGCCCATCAAATACGCGCCTCTATGTGCTTTTTCGAACAATTTGCTATCGTGCCGGTCCTGCCCGAGCCCTTGCCAGCGTTGTTGGGGCGGCAGACCTGACTATAAGAGAAGCCCTTGCCATGACCACAGCGCCCTCGAGTATCGCGCAGCCTTCCCCATCCGCACGTCCGCTGACCCGCAACGACTACAAGACGCTATCGCTGTCGGCCCTGGGCGGCGCGCTGGAGTTCTACGATTTCATCATTTTCGTGTTCTTCGCCACGGTGGTGGGCAAGCTGTTCTTCCCGGCGGACATGCCCGAGTGGCTGCGCTTGATGCAGACTTTTGGCATCTTCGCCGCCGGCTACCTGGCGCGGCCACTGGGCGGCATCGTGATGGCGCACTTTGGCGACCTGTTGGGGCGCAAGAAGATGTTCACCCTGAGCATCTTCATGATGGCGGTGCCAACCCTGATCATGGGCCTGTTGCCGACCTATGCACAGATCGGCATGTGGGCGCCGATCCTGTTGCTGCTGATGCGGGTGATCCAGGGCGCGGCAATTGGCGGTGAGGTGCCGGGTGCCTGGGTCTTCGTTTCTGAACACGTACCGCAACGGCATGTCGGCTATGCCTGCGGCACCCTGACCAGCGGCCTGACGGCGGGTATCCTGCTGGGTTCCCTGGTTGCCACGGCGATCAACAGCATTTACACGCCAGTTGAAGTGGCGGATTACGCCTGGCGGATCCCGTTCCTGCTCGGTGGCGTGTTCGGTCTGTTCTCCGTGTACCTGCGCCGTTGGCTGCACGAAACTCCGGTGTTCGCCGAGCTGCAGCAGCGCAAGGCTCTGGCCGAGGAGGTGCCGTTGCGCGCGGTGCTGCGTGACCATCGCGGTGCAATTGCCATTTCGATGCTGCTGACCTGGCTGTTGTCCGCCGCCATCGTGGTGTTGATCCTGATGACCCCGACCGTGCTGCAGACGGTCTACCACTTCGCGCCAACCACCGCGTTGCAGTCCAACAGTGTGGCAATCGTGTTCCTGAGCATTGGCTGCATCATTGCCGGTGCGTTAGCGGATCGCTTTGGTGCGGGGCGTGTGTTCGTTGTCGGATGCACGGCATTGCTGGCCAGTTCCTGGACGTTCTATCACAGCCTGGCCGACCATCCCGACTGGTTGTTCCCGCTGTATGCCCTGACTGGTCTGCTGGTGGGCACCATCGGCGCGGTACCGTACGTGATGGTCAAGGCGTTCCCGCCAGTGGTGCGTTTCAGCGGCCTGTCGTTCTCGTACAACGTGGCCTACGCGATTTTCGGTGGTTTGACGCCGATGGTCGTCAGCCTGCTGCTCAAGGAAAGCCCGATGGGACCGGCGTATTACGTGGCGGTGCTGTGCGGGGTCGGGATTTTGGTGGGGGCGTATCTCTGGAAGAAAGGGCGCTAATTCACCGCCGATCGTTCCCACGCTCTGCGTGGGAACGCAGCCAGGGTCGCTCCGCAGCCCTTTCTAAAGCTGGAACGCGGAGCGTCCCTTGAGGCATTCCCACGCAGAGCGTGGGAACGATCTGTCGGCAGATGCTGGCCTTTCATCCAATTGTCATATTTCAGCCATAGAGTGTTCACACGGCCTGCTGATACTTGGCCCCGAATAACACACCCTATCTGCTAGGAGTAAGGCATGAAACTGAAGCGTTTGATGGCGGCAATGACTTTTGTCGCTGCTGGCGTTGCGACTGCCAACGCGGTTGCTATCCCGAGCTACACCAAGACCACTGGTGTGTCGGGCAACCTGTCCAGCGTCGGTTCCGATACCCTGGCCAACCTCATGACCCTCTGGGCTGAGAACTACAAGAAAGAATACCCGAACGTAAACATCCAGATTCAGGCCGCCGGTTCGTCTACCGCGCCACCTGCGCTGACCGAAGGCACCGCTAACCTGGGCCCGATGAGCCGCAAGATGAAGGATAACGAGCTGCAAGCCTTCGAAACCAAGTATGGCTACAAGCCAACCGCTATCCCGGTTGCCGTGGACGCCTTGGCTGTATTCGTGCACAAGGACAACCCGATCAAGGGCCTGACCATGGCTCAAGTCGACGCGATTTTCTCCTCGACTCGCCTGTGCGGCGCCAAGACCGACGTCAAGACCTGGGGTGATCTGGGCGTGACCGGTGACCTGGCCAACAAGCCGCTTCAACTGTTCGGTCGTAACTCGGTATCCGGCACCTACGGCTACTTCAAGGAAGAAGCCCTGTGCAAAGGCGACTTCAAGCCGAACGTCAACGAACAGCCAGGTTCGGCTTCGGTCGTGCAGTCGATCAGCTCCTCGCTGAACGGTATCGGTTACTCGGGCATCGGCTACAAGACTGCCAGCGTGAAAACCGTTGCCCTGGCCAAGAAAGAAGGCGGCGAGTTCATCGAAGACACCGAAGAAAACGCCCTGAACGGCAAGTACCCGCTGTCCCGCTTCCTGTACGTATACGTCAACAAGGCCCCGAACAAGCCTCTGGCCCCGCTGGAAGCCGAGTTCGTGAAGCTGGTTCTGTCCAAGCAGGGCCAGGAAGTCGTGGTGAAAGACGGCTACATCCCGCTGCCAGCCAAGGTTGCAGCAAAAGCACTGGCTGACCTGGGTCTGCAGGAAGGTACCGAAGTCGCAAAAAAGTAAAACCCTGATCCGGGGCTAACCCCGGATCTCTTTGGGGGGCTTGTGTGGTGAGGGGATTTATCCCCTCGCCACGGAGTTGCGTTCCAACACCCCCAAATTTTTCGCTCCGCTGCCGGTTTCACCGGGCGGCGGATTTGTTGCGTCACTGCACTGTCATCTTTCTGTCATACAGGATCGCTAGGGTGTGCGAATGAATGATCTGGCCAATTCCACAATGACTACAAATCCCCCCAAGCGAATTGATTTCAATACGCCTGAGCTACAACGCAAGCGCCGTATCCGCGCGCTCAAGGATCGCCTGACCCGTTGGTACGTCCTGGTGGGCGGCCTCGCCGTTCTCGGCGCGATCACGCTGATCTTTTTCTTCCTCGCCTACGTCGTTGCGCCCCTGTTTCAGGGTGCCAGCCTGACATCCAAGGACGCCATCACGCCGGCCTGGATGCAAGACGCCGGCAAGCCGTTGATGATCTCCCTGGAAGAGCAGAACCAGGTCGCGATGCGGGTTTCCGACAAGGGCCAGGCACTGTTCTTCGACATCGACAGTGGTGTCGAACTCAAGCGCGTCGATCTGCCGATCCCGGCCGGTGCCAGCGTGACGTCCATCGGTGACGACCAGCCAGGTCACCCACTGGTGGCGGTGGGCTTGTCCAACGGCCAGGCCATGGTGTTCCGCCACACCTACAAAGTCAGCTACCCGGACGGCAAGAAGACCATCTCGCCAGCCATTGAATACCCGTATGGCGAATCCCCGATCACGCTGAACGAGGCGGGTGGTGCGCTGGAACACGTCAGCCTCAACGCCAACGATTCGACCCTGATGCTGGTGGGTTCTACCGGTTCGCAACTCAATGTTTTGTCGCTGACCAGCGAAGAAAACATGATGACAGGCGAAATCACCAGCGAGCAGAAGCGCATCGATCTGCCGCAGATGACCGAGCCGGTGAAGAACATCTTCGTCGACCCGCGTCAGCAGTGGCTGTACGTGATCAACGGTCGTGCCCAGGCCGACGTCTTCAGCTTGCGTGACAAGAGCCTGAACGGTCGCTACAAACTGCTGGAAAACGGTGAAGCCGAAATTACCGCCAGTACCCAGCTCGTAGGCGGCATCTCGCTGATCCTTGGCGACTCCAAAGGTGGTCTGGCCCAGTGGTTCATGGCCCGCGACCCGGATGGTGAGCAGCGCCTGAAGCAGATCCGCACCTTCCAGATGGGCACCACGCCCATCGTTGAAATCACCGCCGAAGAGCGCCGCAAGGGCTTCGTCGCCCTCGACGCCTCGGGCAAGCTCGGCGTGTTCCACAGCACCGCACACCGTACCCTGCTGGTCGACCAGGTGGTCGAAGGCCAGGGCCTGTTCGGTCTGTCGCCACGGGCCAACCGCGTGATCGTGGAGGCCGGCGGCAAGTTGCAACCGTTGCTGCTGGACAACCCGCACCCGGAAGTGTCGTGGAGCGCGTTGTGGAGCAAGGTCTGGTACGAGAACTACGACGAGCCTAAATACGTCTGGCAATCGACCGCCGCCCCAAGCTGAGCCTGTCGCCGCTGACCTTCGGTACCCTGAAAGCCGCGTTCTACGCCATGCTGCTGGCCGCTCCACTGGCCGTCGCCGCGGCGATCTACACCGCGTACTTCATGGCTCCGGGCATGCGCCGCAAGGTCAAGCCGGTGATCGAGCTGATGGAAGCGATGCCGACGGTGATCCTCGGTTTCTTCGCCGGTCTGTTCCTCGCCCCTTATGTGGAAGGGCATCTGCCGGGCATCTTCAGCCTGCTGATGTTGCTGCCAATCGGCATCCTGGTCGCCGGTTTCACCTTCAGCCGACTGCCGGAATCGATTCGCCTGAAAGTCCCTGACGGCTGGGAAAGTGCCCTGCTGATTCCAGTGATCCTGTTCGTCGGCTGGCTGTCGTTGTACATGAGCCCGTTCATGGAGAACTGGTTCTTCGGCGGCGACATGCGCATGTGGATCTCCCACGACCTGGGCATCACCTACGACCAGCGCAACGCCCTGGTGGTCGGCCTGGCCATGGGCTTCGCAGTCATCCCGAACATCTACTCCATCGCCGAAGACGCCGTATTCAGCGTGCCGCGCGGCCTGACCCTGGGCTCGCTGGCCCTCGGTGCAACGCCGTGGCAGACCATGACCCGCGTGGTGATCCTCACCGCCAGCCCGGGCATCTTCTCGGCGCTGATGATCGGCATGGGTCGTGCGGTCGGCGAAACCATGATCGTGTTGATGGCCACCGGTAACACCCCGGTCATGGAAATGAACCTGTTCGAAGGCCTGCGTACCCTGGCCGCCAACGTCGCGGTGGAAATGCCGGAGTCGGAAGTCGGCGGCAGCCACTACCGCGTGCTGTTCCTCTCGGCGCTGGTGCTGCTGCTGTTCACCTTCGTCATGAACACCCTCGCGGAACTGATTCGTCAGCGTCTGCGCAAGAAATACTCGTCGCTTTAAGAAAGGTAGAAGTCTGTGAAACAGAATGGTTCAAGAGCGGCGCCCCGGGCGTCTGGATCAGCGGTGGCGCGGTGTCCATCGCGGTCATCATGACCATTGGCCTGCTGGCGGTGATTGCCGTGCGCGGCCTGGGTCACTTCTGGCCGGCGGACCTGATCCACGCCAGCTACGACGTGCCGGGCCAGGCCAATCATTTGGTCATCGGCGAAGTGGTGCAGAAGGAAGAAGTGCCACGTGCGCGTTTGAAGAGTGCCGGCCTGCCGGTGCCTGAGGACGGCCCGGAGTTCATGACCCGCGAGCTGATCAAGGTCGGCAACCGTGACCTGAACGGCACCGATTTCACGTGGATCGTCGGCGAGTGGCTGACCAATCAGAAAACGCCGGTCGAATTGATGGCGCTTGAGCGTCGCGAGTGGGGCAATTTCTACGGCTACCTGGTCAACGTCAAACAGGACGGCAAGGTGATTGCCGAAGGCGAGGCTGCATGGCCCGAGCTGCAGGCGCGGATCAACCGCGTGAATCAGCTGGCTGCCCAGCTCAAGACCCTGGAGAAGTCCGACATCGGCGCGATCAACGCCGGTCTCGAACGCATCCGCCTGCACGGCCGCAAATTGGAACTGGACGGCAAGCTCGACGCCGCTGCGCAAGCGGACATGGAATCCGAGCGCGCCGAGCTCAATGCCCGTTATCAGGACATCGAGGCCCGTCTGGGCGATCTGCACGCGCAGTTCAACCGCGACAGCCTTACTGCCCGCGATGCCAACGGCAAGGAAATCGAAATCAGCCTCGGTAAAGTGGTTCACGCCTACCAGCCGAACGCCATGGGCACCTTTACCAAGATCGGTTTCTACTTCAGCAAGGTCTGGGAGTTCCTGAGCGACGACCCGCGTGAAGCGAACACCGAAGGCGGGATTTTCCCGGCGATCTTCGGCACCGTGATGATGACGTTGATCATGGCGATGATCGTGACCCCGTTCGGCGTACTGGCCGCGGTGTACCTGCGTGAATACGCCAAGCAGAACACCCTGACCCGGGTGATCCGCATCGCGGTGAACAACCTGGCGGGCGTTCCGGCGATCGTCTATGGCGTGTTCGGGCTGGGCTTCTTCGTCTACGTGCTGGGTGGCTCACTCGACCGCCTGTTCTTCCCTGAAGCCTTGCCGGCGCCGACCTTCGGTACACCGGGCCTGTTGTGGGCATCGTTGACCCTGGCGCTGCTGGCGGTGCCGGTGGTGATCGTGGCCACCGAAGAAGGCCTGGCGCGGATTCCTCGCACCGTGCGTGAAGGCTCGTTGGCCCTCGGCGCGACCAAGGCGGAAACCTTGTGGAAGATCGTATTGCCAATGGCCAGCCCGGCCATGATGACCGGCATGATCCTCGCCGTGGCACGCGCCGCGGGTGAAGTGGCGCCGCTGATGCTGGTGGGTGTGGTGAAGCTGGCGCCGTCGCTGCCGGTGGATGGTAATTACCCTTACCTGCACCTGGACCAGAAGATCATGCACTTGGGCTTCCACATCTATGACGTCGGTTTCCAAAGCCCGAACGTCGAAGCCGCGCGGCCGTTGGTGTACGCCACGGCGCTACTGTTGGTGCTGGTGATCGCGACGTTGAACCTGTCGGCCGTTTATATCCGTAACCACCTGCGCGAGAAGTACAAGGCGCTGGATAGCTGATTAGCAGCAGCAATTATTTCTATGTGGGAGCGAGCCTGCTCGCGAAGCTTTTGGCGCCATTGATGGCCCCTTCGCCAGCAGGCTGGCTCCCACAAAAATTGAACCGAATTTGTTAGCACAGGGAGCCTCCCATGCAGCACGAAGCACATACCCACGGCATCAACATGTCGGCCCTGGGTCGCGACAAACAGAGCCTGAGCCTCGAGCAGGAAACCGTGGCCATCGAAGTGCCGGGCCTGAGCCTGTTCTACGGCGACAAACAAGCACTGTTCGACGTCAGCATGAACATCCCGAAACAGCGCGTGACCGCCTTCATCGGCCCGTCCGGCTGCGGCAAGTCGACGCTGCTGCGCACCTTCAACCGCATGAACGACCTGGTGGACGGTTGCCGTGTCGAAGGCGCGATCAACCTCTACGGCAACAACATCTACCGCAAGGGCGAAGACGTGGCCGAGCTGCGTCGTCGCGTCGGCATGGTGTTCCAGAAGCCGAACCCGTTCCCGAAAACCATCTACGAGAACGTGGTCTACGGCCTGCGTATCCAGGGCATCAACAAGAAACGCGTGCTCGACGAAGCGGTTGAGTGGGCGTTGAAAGGCGCGGCCCTGTGGGACGAAGTCAAAGATCGTCTGCATGAATCGGCGCTGGGCTTGTCCGGTGGTCAGCAACAACGCCTGGTGATTGCCCGTACCATCGCCGTGGAGCCGGAAGTGCTGCTGCTCGACGAACCTTGCTCGGCACTCGACCCGATCTCGACGCTGAAAGTCGAAGAGCTGATCTACGAGCTGAAATCCAAGTTCACCATCGTCATCGTGACCCACAACATGCAACAGGCCGCGCGGGTTTCCGACTACACGGCGTTCATGTACATGGGCAAACTGGTGGAATTCGGCGATACCGATACCCTGTTCACCAATCCGGCGAAGAAGCAGACCGAAGTCGTTATGGCTAGTAAGCGGTTGTTGCTCACTAAACTGACGCTGCGGTCCACCGCACCTTACCGGACGCTCCAAGGACGCCAACATGATTAGTAAAGAAGGCCTTACCCACCACATTTCCGCGCAGTTCAACGCCGAGCTCGAGGAAGTGCGCAGCCACCTCCTGGCCATGGGCGGGCTGGTCGAAAAGCAGGTCAACGACGCGGTCACCGCGCTGATCGAGGCCGATTCCGGCTTGGCCCAGCAGGTGCGTGAGATCGACGACCAGATCAACCAGATGGAACGCAATATCGACGAAGAATGCCTGCGTATCCTGGCCCGTCGTCAGCCGGCGGCGTCCGACTTGCGTTTGATCATCAGCATTTCCAAATCGGTGATCGACCTGGAGCGCATCGGTGACGAAGCGACCAAGATCGCCCGTCGCGCCATCCAGCTGTGCGAAGAAGGCGAAGCGCCGCGGGGTTACGTCGAGGTTCGCCACATTGGCGACCAGGTGCGCAACATGGTCCGTGATGCGCTGGATGCCTTTGCCCGTTTTGACGCCGACCTGGCCTTGTCGGTGGCGCAGTACGACAAGATCATCGACCGTGAGTACAAGACGGCCCTGCGTGAACTGGCGACCTACATGATGGAAGACCCACGCTCTATCTCGCGGGTCTTGAGCATCATCTGGGTACTGCGTTCGCTGGAGCGCATCGGCGACCACGCACGCAATATCTCGGAGCTGGTGATTTACCTGGTGCGAGGCACAGACGTACGTCACCTGGGCCTCAAGCGCATGAAGGAAGAAGTTGAAGGAACCAGCGGCGAAACCGCTAATGTTCCGGGCAAATCTGACGATAAGTAAGATTGCCCAATTAAAGCGCCCGGCCTATTGGCCGGGCGTTTTCGTTTGGGGGTCGCCGGGATTTTTTAAAGGGGTTGTGGATGAGTAAGGTCAGTGTGTTGGTCGTGGACGATGCTGCGTTCATTCGTGACCTGGTGAAGAAATGCCTGCGCAACTATTTCCCGGGCATGCGCATCGAAGACGCGGTCAACGGCCGCAAGGCGCAGTCGCTGCTGGCCAGGGAGGCATTCGACCTGGTGCTGTGCGACTGGGAAATGCCAGAGATGTCCGGCCTGGAGCTGCTGACCTGGTGCCGCGAACAAGACAGCCTCAAAGGCATGCCATTCGTGATGGTGACCAGTCGTGGCGACAAGGAGAACGTCGTCCAGGCGATCCAGGCCGGCGTTTCCGGCTACGTCAGCAAACCCTTCACCAACGAGCAACTGATCACCAAGGTCAAGCAGGCGCTGCACAAGGTCGGCAAACTCGACAGCTTGATCAGCGTGGCGGCGACCAAAACGATCTCGGCATTTGGTAACGACACCCTGAACGCATTGACCAGTGGCAAGCCTGCCGTGAGTGCTCCGGCGCCCGCGGCAGCATCCCCAGGGTTGCTCAACAGCCCACCGGTCAAGGCTCCGGTGGCTGCTACTGGCGGCGGTGGACGCGGCCAGGGTCAGCTGCGGCTGCCCAACGGCATCCAGCCGTGCGTGATCAAGGCGCTGAGCCTCAAGGAAGCGCTGCTGGTGGTCAAGCGCACCGACAGCCTGCCGCAGGTCCTCGACAGCGCCGTACTGGATCTGGAGCAGGGCGAGAGTGCCGAAGTGGCCCGCCTCAATGGCTACCTGCACGCTGTGGTGGCCCACGAGCCCAAGCCCGACAGCGACTGGCTGCAGCTGACCTTCCGCTTTGTCGATCAGGATGCGCAGAAACTCGACTACATTTCGCGATTGATCGCTCGTGGTACGGCGCAGAAGCATTTCATTCCTGGCGCTTAAGACCGCCTTCGCGAGCAAGCCCGCTCCCACAGGGTTTGCGCCGACCTGTAGGTGCGAGCTTGCTCGCGAAGAGGCCCTCGAAATCACCGTACATCCATCTGAACATCTGCCGACTTCACAGGTCCATTGCGCCTGCTAGGCTCAATCCCAAACCTGAATCGACAGAATCCCGCCCATGTTCGCGCGCCTACTGTTTTTCTGTGGTCTTTTCATCGCCTCGACTTCGGCCATGGCAGTGACCATCTACAAGTCCACCGACGCCAGTGGCGTGGTCTCCTACAGCGACCGCCCCACGAAAGGCTCCAGCGTGTTCACGTTCCGCGATCGCATGGTCGAGAACCTCGAGCGTCAGGTGTACCTCGTGATCATGAAAAAGGACGGCGTGGACAGCGTCTACGTTCGCAATGACCTGTATGCGCCGGTCGAAATCGAATTGAGCTTTACCGGGTTGAACAACGTCAGCGGTGCACCGAGTCGTCCCATTCGTCGGGTAATGCCATTGCGAAGCAGCATTCGCCTGGCGCAGCTCACGCCGACCAGGGCCGGGCGGCCGCTCGCCTACCTTCCCAAGTTCGAATATTCCCTGGGCGACCCCGAAGGCGCTGCCGTGGCCTACCGATACCCGTACCCCTGGCGTGGCGGACCGTTTCGCGTGAGCCAGGGCGCCGAAGGCCAATACAGCCACTTCGGCCCGAGGAATCGCTACGCCATCGACATCGCCATGCCGGAAGGCACGCCGATCATTGCCGCGCGGGGCGGGATCGTGGTGAAGACCGAAAACGGGCAGACCGGGCGCGGTACCGATCCGTCGGGCAATTTCGTGCGGGTGCTGCATGATGACGGGACGATGGGCGTGTACCTGCACCTGCAAAAAGGTTCGGTCAGCGTGCGCGAAGGGCAGCGGGTCGTCGTGGGCAGCCCGCTGGCGCTGTCGGGCAATACCGGCAACAGCAGCGGGCCGCATCTGCACTTCGTGGTGCAGCGCAATACCGGCATGGGGCTGGTGTCGATCCCGTACCAGTTCAAGCAACCGATGGGGGCGTTACCCAACTTCGCGCTGGGCAAACAATAATGCGTTGACTGATCTGACGCCTTCGCGAGCAGGCTCGCTCCCACATTTGAAATGCATTCCAATGTGGGAGCGAGCCTGCTCGCGAAGGGATCGACTCGGCTCTGGATCAGCCCATCAATCGAGCATCAACACCTTGGCCAGCACAATCTTCGGCCCTTTCATCTTCTTGATGATGATGCGCAGGCCTTCGACTTCCAGCACTTCTTCCTCTTCAGGAACGCGCTTGAGGCTTTCATAGACCAAACCTGCGAGGGTTTCGGCTTCAACGTGGTCCAGGTCGATACCCAGCAGGCGCTCGACCTTGAACAAGGGCGTATCGCCCCGTACCAGCAGCTTGCCTGGCTGATAAGCGAGGATGCCGCGTTCGGCCTTGCGGTGTTCATCCTGGATATCGCCCACCAGCACTTCCAGCACGTCTTCCATGGTCAGGTAGCCGATGATGTTGCCGTCGGCCTCTTCGACCACGGCGAAGTGCGAGCCGCCCTTGCGGAACTGCACAACGGCATGTGCCGCGACACGCGCTCCAGCGGGCGGGTCAGTTCGGCCAGGTTGAACGACTCGGGAATGTGGTCCAGGGCCGCCAGCTCCAGCAGCAGGTCCTTGATGTGCAGCAGGCCGACGAACTCCTGGCGCTCGCTGTCGTACACCGGGTAACGGCTGAACTTGTGGCGACGGAACATCGCCAGGATTTCCTTGAGTGGCGCGTTGAATTCCAGGGTCACCAGGTCTTCGCGGGAGTTGGCCCAGTCGACCACTTCCAGTTCGCCCATTTCCACGGCCGAGGCCAGTACGCGCATGCCCTGGTCGCTCGGGTCCTGTCCACGGCTGGAGTGCAGGATCAGTTTCAGTTCTTCCCGGCTGTAATGGTGCTCGTGGTGCGGGCCGGGTTCGCCTTGCCCGGCGATGCGCAGGATCTGGTTGGCGCTGGCATTGAGCAGGTAAATGGCCGGGTACATGGCCCAGTAGAACAGGTACAGCGGCACGGCGGTCCACAGCGACAGCAGTTCGGGTTTGCGGATGGCCCAGGATTTCGGGGCGAGTTCGCCGACCACGATGTGCAGGTACGAAATGATGAAGAACGCGGTGAAGAACGACACGGCCTTGACCACTTCGGCCGAATCGACGCCCACGGCACTCAGTACAGGCGCCAGCAGGTGCGCGAACGCAGGTTCACCGACCCAGCCCAGGCCCAGCGAGGCGAGGGTGATACCCAATTGGCACGCCGACAGGTAAGCATCGAGCTGACTGTGCACGGTGCGCAGGATGTGTCCACGCCAGCCGTGCTGCTCAGCGATGGCTTCGACCCGGGTCGAGCGCAATTTGACCATGGCGAATTCCGCCGCAACGAAAAAGCCGTTGAGCAAAACCAGGATCAGAGCAAAAAGGATCATGCCGAAGTCGGCGAATATTGTTGCGAGGGTCAAGCCAGGGGAAGGGTCCATGATGGAGTTTTGCGGGTTCCGTGTAATCGAATGAAAAGAAAAAAGTGCACCTGAAAGGCAGGCACAAGTCAGCCAATGTAGCGGCTGACCGTGAAATTGCCTAGTGGCGTGTGCTGGCCGGTATCAGTCGGCGGTGCTGATCACCCGGGATTTGCTGACCTGAGCGGGTGCAAAGTGGCAGGTAAATGTACTCCCGTGGCCCGGCACGCTGCTGATTTCCATGCGCGCGCGGTGACGCAGCAGGACATGCTTGACGATCGCCAGGCCCAGCCCGGTACCGCCAGTGTTGGAATTGCGGCTGGAGTCGACGCGGTAGAAGCGTTCGGTCAGGCGCGGCAGGTGCTTGCTGTCGATGCCGATCCCGGAGTCCTGCACGCTCAGGTGCGCGCCTTGCTCATCACCCCACCAGCGGATGCGGATGCTGCCTTCGGCGGGGGTATATTTCACTGCGTTGAACACCAGGTTGGAAAACGCGCTGCGTAATTCCGCTTCACTGCCCTTGAGCAGAATCGTCGGGTCGGCTTCCAGGGTGATCTGTTGATTTTTCTGGCCCGACAGCTGTTGAGCGTCGCCCTTGATCGACTGCAGCAAGCCATCAATGGCCACCGGCTGGTTGTCCGACGGGTAATCGGTGGCTTCCAGCTTGGCCAGCAACAGCAGGTCATTGAGCAAGGTTTGCATGCGCCCGCCTTGCTGCTGCATCTGTTGCAGGGCACGGGTCCAGCGCGGGTTCACTTCCTCGACGTTATCGAGCAGGGTTTCCAGGTAGCCACAGATCACCGTCAGCGGCGTGCGCAGCTCGTGGGAAACGTTGGCGATGAAGTCTTTGCGCATCTGTTCCAGCTGATGGATACGGGTCACGTCGCGCACCAGCATCAGGTGCTCATTGTTGCCGTAACGGGTGATGTACAACTGGATGCGCATCCGGTCGTTGGTCGGCGAAGGGATTTCCAGCGGTTCGGCGTAGCTGTCCTGCTCGAAGTATTCCTTGAAGCGCGGATGGCGTACCAGGTTGGTCACTGGCTGGCCGCTGTCCTGTGGGGTCTTGAGGCCCAGCAGGGTTTCAGCGGCACGGTTCCACCATTCCAGGTTGCCGTCGCTGTCGAGCATGACCACCGCGTCTTTCAAGGCTGCGGTGGATTCCTGGACCCGATCGATGACCGCTTGCAGGCGCCCGCGAACGCGTTGGTCGCGACGTTGCAGATGGTAGATGCTGTCGAACACCTCGCCCCACAGGCCATAGCCATCGGGAGGTGCTTCATCGGGTTTGTGCAGGCGCAGCCATTCGTGCAGGCGTAGCAGTTGCTTGAGGGTCCAGGCCAGGTAAACGCCAAGCCCCGCGGCGAGGCTCCAGCCGTAGTAGCCGGTGACCAGGCCGATCACCAGGCAGGCGGTGACCAGCAGCAGCATGTGGCGAATCAGGGTGCCATGCCAGTTTTGGTTCACTTGAAAGCGCGTCCTTGTCTACTTCTAAAACGGGGAAATCCGGGTCACGCTTTTGTGGAAAAGCGGTAACCGGTGCCGCGCACGGTTTGTACCAGGTTTTCGTAGGCATCGCCGAGGGCTTTGCGCAGGCGCCGGATGTGCACATCCACGGTGCGCTCCTCGACATACACATTGCCGCCCCAGACCTGATCCAGCAACTGGCCACGGGTGTAGGCGCGTTCCTGGTGCGTCATGAAGAACTGCAGTAGACGGTACTCAGTCGGTCCCATTTCCGCCGGTTTGCCGTCAATGGTCACGCGGTGGCCAATCGGGTCCAGCAGCAGGCCCCCGACTTCGATCGGTGCTTCGCCGTCGGAGGGGCCGGCACGGCGCAGCACGGCCTTGAGGCGTGCGACCAGCTCACGCGGGGAAAAGGGCTTGGTGATGTAGTCATCGGCGCCGACTTCCAGGCCCTGGATCTTGTTGTCCTCTTCGCCCTTGGCGGTGAGCATGATGATCGGGATATCCCCGGTCAGCTCGTCGCGCTTGAGGCGGCGGGCCAGCTCGATGCCGGACGTGCCGGGCAGCATCCAGTCAAGCAGGATCAGGTCCGGTTTGCGGTCGACGATAATGGCGTGGGCCTGCTGGGAGTTCTCCGCCTCCATGCAGTCGTAGCCGGCCATTTCCAACGCAACGGCGATCATTTCGCGAATGGGCGCTTCGTCGTCGACGATCAGAATGCTCCTGCCAACCATGCCTTAATCCTCTTGT
>LNAP01001045.1_pt2 | contig 18456 bp, 6 predicted proteins | sample 602601 | NCBI WGS metagenome assembly LNAP01 (sample SAMN02440304, study PRJNA202911) | soil metagenome | biome: Subtropical and temperate rainforests or woodlands; isolation source: soil samples (1 kg each in a 20% v/v slurry with milli Q water) were... ...
TAGAATTTTAACGAATTTAAGCTACAGCAGGCTAAACCAAGCCGCATTTAAGCATAAATTTAGCAATTAGTTTGCTTTAACGAACAAAATATTACCTGTCTCAACATGAGTTACTCTGCTGAAACAATAAAATTTAGATCACTCATACAGACTCAGTCCATCTGACTGACTTGATTTTTCTAAATACATACAGCTTGCAGTTACTCTGCAATGCCTCGTTAAATTGCGCAATTGTTACATTCATAATCGTTGAAACTCAATATGCACATGTCACCACAAAAACATGTCGCTTCTACAGTAATTCCGCCGTTTTTTGGCACTTTCACCTTATCATTCGAAGCTTAATAATTAAGTCTGCTCGCGCAACGAAGCGCAGGAGCAAACAATGAAACGCATGTTATTTAATGCAACGCAGTCGGAAGAATTACGCGTTGCGATTGTAGATGGTCAAAAACTAATCGATCTTGATATTGAACACGCCGGTAAGGAACAGCGTAAAAGCAATATCTACAAAGGTGTTATCACCCGCATCGAACCATCATTAGAAGCCGCATTTGTCGATTACGGACAAGACCGCCACGGCTTTTTACCATTCAAGGAAGTAGCGCGCAGCTACTACAAAGAAGGTGCCGACAGCCGCGCCCGTATTCAGGATGCGTTAAAAGAAGGTCAGGAAATAATCGTTCAGGTGGATAAAGACGAACGCGGCAACAAAGGCGCTGCGCTCACTACCTTTATCTCACTGGCAGGCCGTTATTTAGTGCTGATGCCGAACAACCCACGTGGCGGCGGTGTGTCACGTCGTATTGAAGGCGAAGACCGTGACGAACTACGTGACGTATTAGCAAAACTTGAAGTACCTAAAGGCATGAGCATCATCGCACGTACTGCCGGTATTGGCCGTAGTGTTGAAGAGCTGCAATGGGACCTTAACTACCTGACGCAATTATGGACTGCGATTGATGGCGCTTCAGCCATGCAGCCAGGTGCTTATTTGATCTATCAGGAAGGCAGCTTGGTAATTCGTGCAATTCGCGATTACTTCAGCTCAGATATCGGCGAAATTTTAATTGATACACCAGACATTCACGAGCAAGCTGTGCAGTTCATGAACCACGTAATGCCAGGTAATGTAGCGCGTGTAAAACTGTATCAGGACGAAATTCCTCTATTCACTCGCTTCCAGATTGAACATCAAATCGAATCTGCTTTTGCACGTGAAGTGCGTCTGCCATCAGGCGGCGCAATTGTGATCGACCATACAGAAGCATTGGTTTCTGTTGACGTCAACTCAGGCCGCGCAACCCGTGGCAGCGATATTGAGCAAACCGCATTAAACACCAATATGGAAGCAGCGGAAGAAGTTGCTCGCCAGTTACGCCTTCGTGACTTGGGTGGTTTGGTTGTGATTGACTTTATCGACATGGAAAGCCAGCGCAATCAACGCGAAGTTGAAAACGCTTTGCGTGATGCACTGCATTTAGATCGCGCCCGTGTACAAACCGGTAAGATCTCACGTTTCGGCTTACTTGAATTATCACGCCAGCGCTTGCGTCCTAGCTTGGGTGAAACCAACCATATTCCTTGCCCACGCTGTCATGGCACCGGCCATATCCGCGGTATCGAATCTACTGCATTGCACATCCTGCGCATTACGCAAGAAGACGCAATGAAAGAAAACAGCGCGATCATCCAGGTGCAATTGCCGGTTGAAGTGGCAACTTTCCTGCTTAATGAAAAACGTGCTGATATTCATAAAATTGAACAGCGCATGGGTGTAGAAGTGGTATTGATTCCAAACATCCACCTTGAAACACCTAACTACAACATCGTGCGTATTAAACATGATGATGTGACTCAAGAAAACAACCGCGCCAGTTACAACATGGTAGAGCTGCCGACTGAAACCACCTATGTGGCTCACGCAGCAGAGGAAGCGAAAGCATCAAAACCTGTAGCGGCTGTTAAAGGTATTACGCCATCAGCACCGGCACCGATTGTTGCAGAAAAAGAAGAACCAGTAGAACCTAAAGTTTCACTGTTTACACGCATTAAAAATTTCTTTACTTCAACAACCAAGACTGAAGAAGAAAAGTCAGACGAAAAATCTTCTGAATCACGTCGTGACAACAACCGCAATCGCAATCGTAACCGTAATCGTAACGAACGCAACCGTGGTGAGCGTACAGAGAAAAGTGCTGTACAAGATCGCCCAGTTCGCAATCAGGAAGCCAAAGGCCAGGAGCAACGCCCCGCTGAGAAAAAAGCACAGGAACCGCGCCAGCCTAAACCTCAGCAACAGCGTCCTGATGCACAACGTCCAGAGCCACAGCGCAATCAGCCAGCAGGCATAGCGCCAGAAGCTGCAGTGAACGCTAACGAAACTGCCGAGCAACGTTCTGAGCGTAGTGGTCGCCGCAATCGCAACAACCGCCGTGGCCGCCGTGACCGTGATGAAAGCGCACCGCGCGAAAGCAACCGTCCTTTTGTGCCTAATGAAGAAATTAATGCGAATCAAGCTAACGTTACTGCTGAAACAGCAATTCCAGAAGCTACTAAGGCACAAAGCACAACTTCAACTCCGGTAGAAAATATTGCTACTACAGATACAAAAAAACCTGTAGAGGCAAAGCCAGTTGCTGAAACCACTAAAGAAACCACGGTGCAAGAAGTAACAGCAACAGCTGAAACGAAAAAAGCCAGACCTGCAAAAGGCTCCGGTAAAAAAACGACTGCTAATGCCGTTGCAACAGAAGAAAAGGTTGAAGTTAAGGCTGAAGTGAATAACGAAGTTGCTGAAGCTGCTGCCGAAGGAGCCGTAAAAGCAGACAAGAAGCGTCCTGCTAGACCACGTAAAGCCAAAGCTGAATCAAAACCAGTAGACTTGGCAGCGACGGGATTACAACTTGTTGAAACTAAAGCCGATGCCCCTAAAGTTGCAGCTCAAGCGGAAGAAGAAAAACCTCGCAAACCTCGCAAAGCTGCGTCATGGCAAAAACCGGTAAATGGTGATGCTGCTGCAGAACCTTTAGTAATGGTTGAAACACAAAATAAGTAAGCTGACTTAAAGTTAAAAAGCCCGAAAATTTCGGGCTTTTTTTATATCTATCAAATTAGATTCAAATGCTTAATTGATTAATTATTATCCTGTGTTTTAAATTTAAATTAGCGCTATTATAGTAGAGTGAAAGTTCGTTAACCCATTGGAGGATATATGTCAGCACATACCTATAAAGTAATAGAACTTGTTGGATCATCACCAATTAGCTCAGATGATGCAATTCAGACTGCAATCACCAAAGCCTCACTTACATTAAAACATCTTAACTGGTTTGAGGTTGTTGAAACACGCGGTCACATTGTGGATGGCAAAGTAGCGCATTTCCAAGTGACGATAAAAGTAGGATTCAGAATAGAAGATTAATTCTATTTAGATATTCAGGTTTACTTGGCTGAATTGAATGAGAGAAATTGCATGCTCAGTAATGTGCGTCTACATCGGATACACGTGAACAAGGTTTAACGGTTGAAGCAATTCGCTTATGACACATTAATCAGCTAAGTAAACTAAAGCGTTTATAAGCAGTTTAGCCCTACAAGCACCTCGCCCAACTGCACATTTAAACTATTTATGGCTTAATTACATTTATTATTTGAATGCAGAAAACAAAAAAAGCAATAGGTGGCAAACCACATTTTTTGTGGATAACCTTGTTAGTCATCTTAGGGTAAGCAACATAAGTTGCTGTTCTACTACCAATAATCTGTAGTGGTGATTATTTAATCAGGGATAGAGATAGCAAGCATTATGACTAAAAGCTGCTGATAATTGAATAGTGAAAACGCTTATTTAAAGCGGCGGAACGAGCCAGTGACTACGCCCCAAATTTCAAACTGCATGTCTTGAGTAATTTCGATGGGAGAGTACTCACCGCTTGAGTTTGCCGGTAATAATCTAGGGGCGCCTGATTTATGACGGCTCAGGGTTTTAATTGTAAACTCACCGTTTAAAACGGCTAATACAATATCCCCCACTGATGCGAGCTTGGAGCGATCAACAACCGCTTTGTCACCTGGCAGCAATCCGGCATCCATCATGGAATAACCTTGAATAGTGACAAAGAAAGTTGAGTCTTTACGATCAATGAGAAACTCGCTTGGATCCAGACGCTTTTCTATATGTTCGTCAGCCGGGCTAGGTAGACCAGCCGAAACTTTGGAAGAATACAAAGGCAAAGGCGTTGACACCATTTCTATGCTGGGGTATTCAAACTCACCAACACGGTCAATATCTACTTTCATACGCTTTTGCTGGTAAGCTGATAAGAAATCTTTAATCTTTGCACTCTGACTTAGAGGCACGCGTAACACAGATGTAGGCTCACCGAATTTGCCAGTGCCTATCTTGCGGCCAGCACCTTCACGCATACCGCCATGCTTGCCCGTAGATTTTTTATTGTCAGTTTCGCTCATTTGATTATTGTAACAATAATAATCAAATGTTGAATAACAAACATGAAATTTAATTCACCCATCAAAAAATATTGATCAAAGATGAAAATCGTATGAGATATGTGTCATAAATTATGACTGATTGAGATTGGGATTAAATGTTTCTAAAAAAACTCATAAAAACATGTATTTAAGCGGGGTTTTAGTTGACATCCCAGAACTACTTGAGACTCGCCATTGGCGGAAGAGGCGAGATTCGAACTCGCGATAGGGTTACCCCTATGCCACCTTTCCAGGGTGGTGACTTAAACCGCTCATCCACTCTTCCGAAGACGCGCGCATTATAATCCATATTAGTAGAAAAATCTTATCTAACCCGCTTAAATTACTAAGATACTTATTATTCTTTTTCAGCTGACATACATCTCTGAAACCCTTGAATTAAGGCTGTATTATTGTGGCGCCACTATTAACAAACAGCTTATCAGCTATCATCTAATAGATATCATACATAAGATGTATAGATACTATATATGACTAAGTAAAATACTTAATTTTATAAAAATGATATCTATTACTTGATTTGAACTAGACTTATGTTTATTGTTTCTAAATGAATACGCCAGCATATTTAATCCTTATAATTAAAGAGGTTATGTAGCATAAAGGCTATTTTCGAATTAATTATCGCTGCTGCATTAGAGCAGTAGATTAAAAAGTAATACAGTAGTTAATAATTGAAAACTAGAGGAGTTAGCATGAGTTTAGATTTACTAAAGGGCCTTGGCGTTAAAATACCTTACAAAGCTAAATACGATAATTTTATCGGCGGCAAATGGGTGGCCCCTGTTAAAGGCGAATATTTTGATGTTATTACACCTATCACCGGTAAGCCTTACACTCAGGCAGCGAAGTCAGGTGCTGAGGATATTGAGCTGGCATTAGATGCAGCACACGCAGCAGCGGATGGCTGGGCTAAAACTCCTCCGGCACAGCGCTCTAATGTGTTACTAAAAATTGCAGATCGCCTGGAAGCTAATCTTGAATTATTAGCGACTGCAGAAACAATCGATAACGGTAAACCGATTCGTGAAACCATCAATGCTGATATTCCACTGGCAATTGACCATTTCCGTTACTTTGCTGGCTGTTTACGTGCACAAGAAGGCACTATCAGCGAACTTGATGAAACTACTGTAGCCTATCATTTCCATGAACCACTAGGCGTTGTTGGTCAGATCATTCCATGGAACTTCCCGATCTTGATGGCAGCATGGAAATTAGCCCCTGCAGTTGCCGCAGGTAACTGTGTAGTGATGAAACCAGCAGAGTTCACACCGATCAGCATCCTGATCCTGATGGAATTAATTGCTGACATCCTACCGCCAGGCGTAATCAACATTGTTAACGGTTACGGCCGCGATGTAGGTGCACCATTGGCAAACAGCAAGCGTATCGCCAAAATTGCCTTTACCGGCTCTACCGCAACTGGCCGTGTGATTGCACAAGCAGCAGCTAACAACCTGATTCCGGCAACACTGGAATTAGGTGGCAAATCACCTAATATCTTCTTTGAAAACATCATGGATGCTGATGATGACTTCCTGGATAAAGCCGTTGAAGGTTTGGTGCTTTTTGCATTTAACCAGGGTGAAGTTTGTACCAGCCCAACACGTGCCTTAATTCAAGAATCAATCTATGAAAAATTCATTGAGCGTGTACTGCCGCGTGTTGCGGCAATCAAGCAAGGCAACCCATTAGATCCTAACACCATGATCGGTGCGCAGGCATCTCAAGATCAAATGAACAAAATCATGTCTTACATTGACATTGGTAGAGAAGAAGGCGCTAAAGTGTTAATCGGCGGTGAGCGCAATGTACTTAAAGACTCTTTTGCTGAAGGCTACTATGTACAGCCTACACTGCTTAAAGGTCACAACAAAATGCGCGTATTCCAGGAAGAGATTTTTGGCCCGGTACTCGCAGTAACGACCTTTAAAGATGAAGCTGAAGCTCTGGCAATCGCAAATGACACAGTATTTGGCCTGGGTTCAGGCGTATGGACACGTGATGGCAGCCAAGCCTATCGCATGGGTCGTGGCATCAAGGCTGGCCGTGTATGGACTAACTGCTACCATGCCTACCCTGCCCACTCAGCATTCGGTGGCTATAAAGAGTCTGGCATCGGCCGTGAAACACACAAAATGATGTTAGATCACTACCAGCAAACCAAAAACTTGCTAGTTAGCTATAGCCCTAAAAAACTAGGTTTCTTTTAAGGGAATTGCTTAGTAACAGTAGCGACCAAAGTTTCACGGTAGCTGTAAAACAATAAAAAAGAGGCGGCCTACCCGCCTCTTTTTTTATTTAGATATGGAGAATATCCTGATGACCGAACGCATCTCTGCAACCCCGGCAGCTGTTGAACTAATACAAAATCTTACTGCACAATATGGGCCACTTATTTTTCTACAATCCGGCGGCTGCTGTGAAGGTAGCGGCCCGCTTTGCATGCCTACCAATGAATTCAAACCCAGCCCGTCAGACGTTATTTTAGGGGAAGTTGCCGGCGCTATTTTTTACATGGGTGATAGTCACTTCTCATTCAGTGAAAACACGCACACCATTCTAGATGCTGTTGCAGGGTCTGGCGGCTCTTTCTCGCTAGAGTGTGGATCAGGCCAAGCTTTCATTACAAAAAGTCGCTTATACACTGACGAGGAACTTACTCAACTCGAACCCGTCAAGCGCTATGGGTATTGATACATCACCACACCTCATGTAACTACCCATTTTTAACTCTCAATAACACCCTGCAAAGCTACCACACTAAAACCACATAAAATTAATGGGAAAAATTACCATTTAAGAATTTAATGTGTATAATAGAATCTCTATATGTGGCTAAGCGTACATACAAAGAAAATAGCAATGCACTAATATTGATTTCAAGCAGAAAGATTGCAACAAACAGTCAAATACAAAGGAATATTAAAAAGAAAAATATTAATAAAGAATTTTATGGTCTGGTCATAGGCCCTAGAATCCTCGCTTCACGCGGGGCCCCTTTAAGGTAGCTTCGGCTACCTTTTTTTTATGTTGGATATTCCTTATGAACACCAAAAATCTGCATAAATGAAGAGTTATTAATATGGAACCACATCGCTGCATCAATTGCGACAATAACATGATAAGGATAAAGCGAGATTCATTGATGAAAATACTGCCTAAATCCAAACACTTGTATTGTGAGAACTGCCATAAGAGATATTTAAAATTCTGGATAGTAAACTTTAGATTGGCGCGAAGAAATATTCACATAATAAATCCCGCTGAAGTAGATCCGCAGCAGCAAGCTACTATTCATTTCGACCCAACCTCACTCAATGACGAATGATAGATACGGCACAAATTAAACATATCCACGTTCGAGATACTCACTGCCCTAACCATTTTAATGGCTAAAGCAATAGGCCAAGATCTTAGCAACCCGAGCTTATCGAGCACATAAAACCATGCAGATTTTAACAAGCCCAATACAAAACACACTTGAATTTACATTGCTGAACAATAGCGAACTATAAGACTTGCTAAAAAAGCACTAGAGATTGATTGGCACATGATTAGTACTATACAAATAAAAAAGCCCCTCTTATAACGGAGGGGCTTTGAATTTGGTGCCCGGGGCCGGAATCGAACCGGCACGCCCATAAGGCGAGAGATTTTAAGTCTCTTGTGTCTACCAATTTCACCACCCGGGCGGATGGAAGTATTCTAACACTTACTTAGATTTTTTCATCTATATTTGATAGAAATTTTGATTTATTTTTTAGATATTTAAAAAAATATTCATCTACATATATTGAATCAAGCAACGCAAACAAAAAAGCATACCTAAAAAAGTATGCTTTTAAGATATAGCAGCTAAGAACACTACTGATTAGTTAACTCTCGCACAATTTGCCACTTATTATTAATACGCTCAAATTGCAATTCTTTATCAGTATTAGAAGCATACTTAACTACAGGTACAAGCTTCATATTACAAACCTCACAACTAGTATTATTACCAACCTTTTTACTCTTAAAACCGGTGAGCTTGAAATCCTGCTTGAATTTGGCACTCGCCTTATTGCCGTCACAACTGACTTTTAACGCATCTAATTTAAGCGCAACATTGCTGTTTGTAACTAATGTCTGTTTACGCTGCTTTACCCACGCAGTTTTATCTGTAGGTGCTTCAGGTGTAAATTTATCAGCATAAAACCTTAAGTGCGCATCTGAGTCTTTTGCACGCCATGCAGAGGCCCAATCATTCACAGTTGAAGTCACTTCATCAACACTGCAGACAGAGGAAGCATCTGGCGTAGCGGTTTCAATCTTATTACCTGCAAACGGCTTGGCCAGCGAGGCATAAGTACTGCTAAGCGGTTTTGCATCTGCTAACAATGCCTCTTTATCTACAGTAATCTGCACTGGCGCCACCGCCTGACAGATATTTTCTGCATTCATATATTCTTCTCTGGAATATTCAGGCAAATTGCCACGTGCTGCGCCAACTTTTCTCAGCAACTCACCCTGCCCTGCATACACTCTGGCATAAGCAATCTGCATATCATATTGAGTATTGGCTAAACTTCTCTTGGACTGGAAATATTCATTTTCAGTATCCAGCAAATCCAGCAAAGTACGCTGACCAATATCGAATTGTTTACGGTAAGCCTCACGTGCATTTTCAATAGACACGGTGTGCTTCTCACGATAGCTACGCTGTACTTGTAGCTGATTAATATCGTTATAAGCAATAGACACAACCTGACGCGTATCAACGCAAGCCTTATCGCGCAAATCACGTGAGCTATTCAACTTCTCTGCCGTTTGCCTGATCAAGTTACGATCTGAAAAACCGTTAAACAGGTTAAAGTTCATTGTCAGTTCAAGCACATCTGCTGCTGCGTTGCTGTTCTGGCCATCTGAGCTAGTGCCAAGGTTTTTACGTGCCTGCAAATCCAACCTGGGCATATAACGCGCCTCATTGGTTTTAATCTCGCGTTCCTTAGCCTGAATATCTTCGATCGTAGACAGCAAGTCAGGATTTTGCAGGTAAGCTAACTTTAACGCCTCAGCTGCATTAGGTTGAACACCAGCATTAAAAAACGTCGGCGCTTCTAATGTATCTGGCGGCAAATCACCATATAAACGCTGCATGCGTGCAGTAACATCATGCAAATTCGTCATCTCCGTCAGCAGGTTCGCTTCTGCCAATGCCAAACGCCCGCTAGCCTGCTCCAGATCAACTTTTCTTGCCACACCGGCAGTTACGCGCTCTTGAATACGATCAAAAAGCTGCTTATGCACCACATAATTATCTTTTGCAAACTGAATCAATTCACGATAGCGCATAGAATCAATATACGCACGCAGAAATTCCAGCGTAGTATTTTGCATAGCGCTTTGCAATTCGTAATACCTGACGCGGCTAGTATGCCCCAAGCGTTTTACATCATTACTGGTCGCAAATCCATCGAATATCATCTGTCGTAAAACAAGCTCGTTATTCATGCGAGGAGTCGCTGTACCATTATTCAGCTTAATCATCTCCTCCTGATTTCTATAGGTAGAAACAATATTCGCATCAGGCAAAAAATTGCCACGAGCAACATCCTGCTCATAACCTGCCTCTAAAAATTTATGATAGCGCGACTGTACTTCAGGGTTAGAAGTAATGGTTTTTTCAACCATATCTTTCAATGAAATCAGAGGCTGGGCTGCATAGCTAATCTCAACATGCATTGCGGTCATGCAAAGCAGTATTAATTTTGCGGTCAATTTATATTTGTTATTCAAAAGATTACTTTCCGAAAGCTCGGTAAATTAATAAAAATTTATTATTAATGTTTGACTAACTCAAATTAGCAAAAAATTATTTTTATAATATAAAACAATCAACCTTTTATAAGGCTCGTAAGTAAAGGCAATTGTTAGTTTATTATCACCTGCCGTCTATAAGCAAAATTCATTCCTAAAAAAAAGGAAGCTCACTAACCAATCAAGACTTTGGTGAAGATTTCTTTTAAAGATTTAAATAACCACTATTAATAATATATTTAAACTTTTAAATAGCACGCAATTCTATCTTTATCAGATACTTAGATGTTAATTTACATCAAAAATGTAAAGATATTAACAAAATTTTACATTTAATCGTTTAATAAAACTTAATTGACGCGAATTAATTTACTAGCTTTACTGTTGGAATACTTTTTTCAAGAGCAAAAAGAGTTAACTAGAACGTCATCATTTCGACACTCTTAATGAATTATTTTCAGGAAGTATAGTTCATGCAGGAAGCCTACTATTGATTAAAAATGGTTGACGATACTAATTTATATCCATCATCAATAAAGCCCTTAACTAAATCTAGTTAAGGGCTTTATGAGCCTCAAATACACTTCACAAACTAAAGTTCATGCAGCTACAAAAAATTACTAATCAACAATAAGAGAACCATTTTTCAACATTTCCTGTATCAATGCACCTTCATTACCAGTACCGGTTGCAGTAAATAGATTCACATTGGTTAATACAATCCGCTGATCTTCTGCACCTGCACTATAAGTCCCGCCAGTAAAGCCGCCAGTAGAACTCACATTGATGACCGTATCAGCTCCTGAAACCTGAATATTTAGATAATCGAGCAAATTACCAATATTAGGTGTACTGCCTGTATTTAGCTCTGTTGATGCCTCACCAGCTAACAAATCACGTAAATCCAATGAGTCTACTTTAGTAGCGTTATACACAAAACCAGTAATTGTATCTATGGCTGGCGCTCCTGGTGCACCTTTATCGGCAAGGTTCCATTCAAAAATATCGCTACCTGTACCACCAATCAGGGTGTCGTTGCCTTTCCCACCAATCAGCCTATCACTGCCGGCGCCGCCATCAAGCACATTGTTACCATCATTGCCTGTAATACGATTATCCAATGAGTTGCCTGTCACGTTGGTATTAGCGCTGCCATTCAGCAATACATTCTCAAAGTTAGCAGCAATAGTATAGACACCTGGATTATATGTTGACTCAATTTCAATAGTGTCGGTACCTTCACCTGCGGCTTCAATCACTACATCCCCGGCACTGTCAATCCGGTAAATATCATCGCCTGTGCCACCGGTCATTGTGTCGGCACCTGCGCCACCAACGAGGATATCATTACCATCACCACCATCGAGAGTATCGTCACCATCACCGCCATCCAGGAAGTCGGCCGCGCCATTGCCAATAAGAATGTCAGCACCGCCAAAACCTTGAATATAGTCACGACCTGCAGCACCGGTAAGTGTGTTGGTATTAGCATCACCGTCAAGTACAGAGCCTGTGCGCAATTCATACTGCTGATTCACACTGGTTTCTACAATATCCTGAATACGCGTATCAGTTAATGTTGGCACACTATTAGTTGAGAAGAATGCAATACTATCCAGTGAGAATGGCACCCATGTAGAGCTACTGGATGGTTTAAACTCAAACTGCAAGTTTGCATTACCCCCCTGCTCCCAGTATAGCAACTCAATAGAGGTTAGCCCTGAAATCAAATCACTAACCTCGACGTTGTTAAATGTACGCGTTGTAGGTGCCTGGTTACCATCAAATTCCAGCAGCGTTTCCCCACCAACTTTCAACCTGAAGCCGTCATCAGCAGTCACCCTGAAGTCATAGTTACCGCGCTCCAGGTAAACATATCCTGTCATACGCACAATGGCATCGGTAGTTTTACCCAACCCGGTTTGCGTACCTACCGCTCCCCCCGTTGGTGTGCCTGCCTGCACCACTGCAGTAGAAGCATCTTGATCCAGGAAGTTAGCTAATGCATTTGTTGTACTGCCTGCAACATCATCTTGTGGCGCCAATATACTACCAGCGGCTTGCGCTGAATTACCTCCCAAATTACCGGACACAACTGGTGTAGTACCATAATTTAGAGTACGTACTGCAAATCTGACATCTGCAGCATCCGTTACACCGGCATTAGCCGTACCCACAACATTATCGGGACCGCCCATTGCAACATTACGCCCATTAATAATCTTCTCGATATCTTCAACAGACTCTAAATTGGACGATGTTACCAGTGATGTTGCCGTAGTATCATCCGCATGCACACGATTGCCAGCTACTACAGTATCGTTATAGCCATAATATTCCCCCATCAAACCATCTGCGATGATTGCCTCAGGCTGAGGTGTAATCGCAGTGATATCCAGTGTACCCTGCACTGTGACTGAAATAGTTGCAGTATCATAAGCACCATTGCCATCGGTAATCTTATATGTAAAGACATCGCTCGCAATCTGACCATTGATCAGGTTCTGTGTTTGAATCTTAGAGTTATCCAGCGTGTAGGTATAGCTGCCATTTGCAGAAATTAGCAAGGTGCCATAAATTCCGCTTACGCTAAGTGGCGAACCCAGTGCGACAGCACCCACTACCGCCCCTGTCCCGGCAACTGCACCCGTGATGGCTAACGTGTCGCCATTAGGATCCGTATCAGCAACATTACCCGTGCCACCTAAAATAGCATTGCCGGATAACGTAGTAGTAGCAGTATCTTCAATTAATGTACCTGCTGGCACATCATTGATAGCATCGGGTCCATTATAGATATCGGTAATGGTAGCTGTACCAACTGCTGAGGCATTTATAGTAGCGCCGCTCGTGCGCGTTGCTGTAAGTGTAAAGGTTTCACTTACTTCATTTGCCACGTCAGCGAGGATTGGTGTCCGCACCAGTACAAAGGTTGAATTAGCTGGAATCGTAGCTGTTGTAGCATTTACCCAGGTCGCGCCATTATTTGTGGATACCTGGATATTAGTAACTCCCACAGCTCCATAATCAACCCCGCCACCCGTAGCCGTTCCATTGTTAAGCGTAAGATTGAAAGTCGTAGCCACTGATGAGGGATTGCTCAAGGAGACAATAAAGTTGGCAAACCCGGCTGCCTGGTCAGACACCGATACATTGGAAACAGCAAAGGTTGGCGTATCGTTATCCGTGATAGTGCCTACACCTAAGTTATCCGCAATGGTTGCATTAATCGCATTACTTAAATTGACTCTAAAAGTTTCTGCAATTTCGTATAAATTATCTTCATTGATATTTACAGTAATAGTTTGTGTAGTTTGACCGGCCGCAAAAGTCAATGTGCCGCTGGTGGCTGTAAAATCGTTACCAATTACTGCCGTAGAAGATGTGGTGTCGTAATCGACTGTGACATCTTGCCCACTCGCTGCAGATAAAGTCACTGTAAATGTAGCCGTACCATCTGCCTCGTTCACTGTCACATTATTAATGGTGAGGTTGGGCGTTGCGTCATTATCAGTAATCGTGCTGGTGCCCACGACGCCGCCAATATTCAGAATGATTGTTTCATTAGGCTCATCCAGCGCATCATTAACAGTGAGGAAGCGAACCGTAAATGCTGTTACGCCAGCTGGAACCGTAAGCAAACCTGTACCTGAGTTATAAGTCACTGTACCGGTACCGCCTGTCGTTAAATAACTAATTCCCGAATAATCCGCAGCACTTGCCGTACCTGAGACATTAAATGAATAGCTGGTTGCTGCTGTGGCAGCCGGCAGGGTATAGGTAAAGTCCAAAGTAGGGTCATTTTCATTATCCGTGTCGACACTAGTGAGCGTTAGGCTTCTCTCAACAATAGTTGCAGTACCTACCGATGTAGTCGCGGTTGCGCTTCCGCTAGCCGTACCACCTGTAACTGTTGCCGTTAAATTAAAGGTTTCAGTTGCAGTTTCTGCTCCTCCAGTATTTGCATTAATTACCGTACGTACCAATACGCTGGTTGAACCTGCTGCAAATGTCGCAGTATTGGTGTTTAATACAGACCAACTTGACCCGCCATCAGTAGACACCTGCATCTGTGTGTTATTACCATAATCGGTTGTTGAGCCTGCAGTCATATCTGTGCCGCCGATAGCTGTTCCTCCGCCAAAGCTGAGCCCTACTGTAACGGGAGCGCTACTTGGATTAGATAAAGTTAGTTCAAATACTGCGTTAAGGTTATCAACTTCAGTCACAGAAATACTTGAAACACTAAGCGTTGGCGCAGCGTCGTTATCTGTGATCGTGCCCACACCGGAGACTCCGCCTATGGTCAGGTTGTAAGTCTCTGCTGCACCCACTTCATCAATCGTATCCTGTATGGATGGAATGGTGACGGTGAAACTGGTAACGCCAGCTGGCACAGTCAGGATGCCGCCACTTAAGGTCACACCATTACTGAAAGTTGGGGTGGCGGCATAGTCCACACCAGAAGTCGCACTACCTCCGCCAAGACTGTAGGCAAAAGTTGTTGCTACCGTGGAAGCATTGCTTAAGGTAACGGTATGTACAAACGATGCGCCCTCTGTCTGCACCTCATTTGTTATCGCGCTAATTGTTGGAGCATTATCATTATCGAGAATCGTACCGACACCCAACGCATCCCCAATGACGCCATTTGTAGCCGAAACTAAATTCACATAAAAAGTTTCATTCGGCTCATCAGTTGTGTCATTCAATATTGGCACGGTAATAGTTTGCGAAACTTGACCAGGTGTAAAGGTTAATGTGTTTGTAACAGAAGCATAATCGCTGCCGGCTGAAGCCGTACCGTTGCTGGTGTTATAACTTACTGTCACATTTGCTGCAGAAGCAGTATCCAGAGTCACCGTAAAGGTGGCGGTGCCGGCAGCCTCATTGATCGTGACATCACCAATCGAAATGACAGGCTCAGGGACATCAGTCACTGTAATTGTGCTAACCGCAGTATTACTGTTACTTGCGCCATCGGTCACCACTACGTTGATAGTACGAGGAGTAGTGCTTGGATAGTCACTAGTATTCTCAAAGGTGATAGCCCGGATTGCTGCCTGATAATTGGCTAGTGTAGTAGTGCCGGTCAAAGTCACCACGTTGCCGATAATACTTGCAGTAATACCGCCGGGCATGAGGCCCGCCGCTAACACATCTCCCACTTGTGCGTTAGTCAATGTGATAGTGGCGCCGGTTATATTAGTAGAGTCCACATCCGTAATACTGATATCGGTATCTGCTATCGATACCGCACCACCATGCTCAGTGAAGTTTGTTGTAAAACCACTACCTGCGCCCGATGCATCCAGATCAATCACTGGGGGATATAGCAAGCCAACCATCACAGTGGTAGTCGCCGTATTACTGTTATTGACGCCATCACTCACCACTACATCAATACTACGCGGCGTAGTATCTGTACTAGTTGTGCTAAATGTAATTGCTCGAATCGCGGTTTGGAAATCAGCCAAGGTTGCGCCAGCGCTAGTCAAGGTCACTACGTTTCCTACTACGTTAGCCGCAATACCTGCTGGCATAGCACCATCTGCAAACACATCCCCCGTCTGCAAATTGGTTAGGGTAATGGTAGCGCGTGTAAGGTTGGCTGAATCAGTATCTGTAATAATGATATCGGTATCCGCGATCGATACTGCCGCACCGCTCTGAGTGAAGGTAGTGGTAAAACCAGTGCCTGCACCTGAAGCATCCAGGTCGATGACTGGTGCTACGCCGGGGTTGATCGTTAGGGTTGCAGAAGAAGTGCTGCCGTCAATATCGGTCAGCGTATAGGTAAAGATATCAGGCGTGGTAATGGCAGGAGTAACAGTCAGGCCATCAACACGGAAATCGTCACCTCCGCTTGTAGTAAATACCAGATACGCAAAGTTCGCTGCAGTTGAAATCGTTGCATTGACAGCAGTACTACTACCTCCACTGACAGTTCCAGTATCCACGAAGCTGCCGTCTGCTGCATAAGCTCGCCATGTAACCGTCTCCCCAGACATGCTGGTCAGTCTAACGGTGGCTGATTGTGTGGATACGCCGATATCTATTAGAAGATGCTCGTTATTCGTGATCCTGTCACCTGAGGAACTTATTCCATCCGAATCTTCTACACCAATGCCGTCATCCGTTGTACCTGTATTATTGCGAAACCGCACAAAACCAGCCTGCGTAGCATTTATCCTGCCAGTGTCGATACCATTGGCCGCTACGCCCCCAACATAAGGATTGGCAAAGCCCTCACCTTCGCTATCATAGCCATAAACATCAAAGGTGGCATTCCAGGTCGCCAAGCTACTTCCAGCAGCAACAACCAGGTCCGGTGCCTTTGTGTAAGTATAGCTGCCATCATCCTGATCAATTACTAAAGTACCATTTCCGGTAACGATGGTGCGTACGTTGCCCGCACCAACTGTGTTGGAAACCACAGCACCTTGCGTTACGGTTACATTGGTTATTGAAGCAGCATCGGCGCTAAGTACATCAACACCACCTACATCAGTGATCACATTGCCGCTGACGCTGGTACTCGCGCCCAGACTATTAACGTCGTCAATTGCCGTGAGAGACGTATCTGCAATATTGATTGTCACTGTAGTCCATGCAGAACTAAGGCTACCATCCGTTGCGCGATAAGCAAAGGTATCAAAATTAGGTATTGCGTCATCGTGGTCTATAAATGCAGGTGCAGTGTAGGTAAACGTCCCGTTGGCATTCATAACCACGGTGCCGCCAAGTGCAGTAACGATTGAATTTGTACCATTGGCCGCAGCAGCACCAGTACCGGCAACATCGAGCGCAAATTGCCCAACAGTGAGGCCTACGCTATCCACATCTGTATCGTTTGCTAACACGTTACCTAGAACAGGCGCGGTACCTTCGGTCACAGTAAAGCTATTTGCAACACCTACCGGTGCGTCGTTCACTGCTACTACGCTAATGGTAGCAACTGCTGTATTGCTGCTGCTTGAGCTGCCATCGCTCACCACAACGTTAATAACGCGTGCCGAGGTATCAGGCGCCTCCGAAGTATTGGCAAAAGTGATTGCCCGGATCGCTGTTTGATAATTAGCCAAGGTTGCACTACCACTTAACGTAATAACGCCAGTCAATGGGTTGTAAGCGCTGGCGGTGATTCCACCCGGTAATACCCCCGCAGCTAGTACATCGCCAGGCTTGAAGTTGGTAAGTGTAATAGTAGCGCTGAGAACATTGCTGGATTCAATATCAGTGATGCTGATGTCTGTATCGGCAATTGATACTGCAGCGCCATTTTCGGTAAAGGTCGCAGTGTAACTTGTGCCAGTAGCGCCACTGGAGTTATTTGCATCCAGATCAATCGCTGGTGGCGTATCGTTATCAACAATTATAGTTGTTACACTTCCGGCTACCCCACTAACGACTAAGTTTTCGAAATTACCGCCCGTAGCCGAGGTTACAGTAACAGTAAAGTTCTCTGCTGCCTCAGTTAAAACATCGTTAATCGTAGCAATATTAAAGTTAGCGCTGCTACTGCCGGCAGGAATAGTCACAGTAGCAAGACCTGTAAAATCAGTCCCGTCAGCAGCTGTTCCGCTGTAAGTAAGATTTACAGTGACATCTGCTTGAGCTGTACTGGTTAAAGATACTGTATAGCTAGCCGATGCCCCTTCTGCGACTGACGCACTTCCGCTAATAGAAACTGTCGTTGCATCCGCATCTTCATTCACGGTGGTGCTGACGCTGCTGGTTGTAGTCAATGCTTCAAAGTTGCCGCCGCTAGTGCCGGTGATGGTTCTGGTGACCGAGGTCGTACCTTGGGTGTAAACGTCGTCGGCACGCACTACTACCGCTGCACTGCTGGCGCTGCTGCTGCCAACCGGGATAGTGATTGTAGTGCCGTTATCGAGTGTGATTACCAGCGGTGTACCGGTAACAGGATTATCCACACTTGCGGTATAACTAATAGTGTTGCCCTCTGCTACCGTACCTGCTGATGCCGTTAAAGTTACAGTAGTAACGTCAACCACTGGAGTTACAGTAATGTTAAGCGTGCCGGTGTCAGTCAAGCTGCCGTCGGTCACGCTGTAGTCCACGGTGTCCGTGCCGTTGAAGTTCAACGCTGGGGTATAGGTGTAGCTGCCGTCC
>LNAP01004234.1_pt3 | contig 18453 bp, 19 predicted proteins | sample 602601 | NCBI WGS metagenome assembly LNAP01 (sample SAMN02440304, study PRJNA202911) | soil metagenome | biome: Subtropical and temperate rainforests or woodlands; isolation source: soil samples (1 kg each in a 20% v/v slurry with milli Q water) were... ...
TGTCTTCTTTCGACATGCAGTAAAGCCCTCGGTTACCAATGAATGGCCCGGTGCAACTGGCGCCAGGCAAAAGCGGCGTGCATTGTGCCCGAAAATAGCCGGCGCCGCCAAGGTATTCAGGTGAGGGTTATCCAGCGTTGATTGACGAACAGCTCAATCGGGCGGTATTGGGTCTTGTAATTCATCTTGCGGCAGCTCTTGATCCAGTAGCCCAAGTACACCGCGTGCAGGCCAATGCGCCGGGTTTCGGCGATCTGCCAGAGGATGGCGAAGCGGCCCAGGCTGCGGCGCTCTTCGTCTGGGTCGTAGAAGGTATAAACCGCCGAAAGGCCGTTGGGCAGTACGTCGGTTACCGCAATGGCGAGCAGACGGCCATCAAGGCGGAACTCGTAGAAGCGCGAGAAGGGTAGGTCGCGCACCAGAAAGGTGGCGAACTGATCGCGGTTGGGCGGGTACATATCGCCATCGGCGTGGCGCTCTTCGATATAGCGGGCGTAGAGCGCGTAATACTCTTCGTTAAAACTTGGCCGTACGGCACGTACCTGCAGGTTTTCGTTGCGTTTGAGAATGCGCCGTTGCTGGCGGTTGGGCTCAAACAGCGCCGCCGGAATGCGCGCCGGCACGCAGGCGGTGCAGCCTTGGCAGTGGGGGCGGTAGAGGTGGTCGCCGCTGCGGCGAAAGCCCATTTCCGAAAGTTCGGCATACACCTCCACATCCATCGGCTGACTGGGGTCGAGGAACAGCGTGGTGGCCTGTTCGCCGGGCAGATAGCTGCAGGGATGAGGTTGAGTGGCATAGAACTTAAGGCGCGCCAGCTCGGTCATGGTTAACACTCTTGAGAGCCTGGGCTTAAGTGTATGCCAGGGTTTCAGACTCGACTAGCTGTGTTGGATTGATCGAGATGGCGAGCGAGATATTCGGCGAATTCTGCCCGGGGAATCGCTCTGGCGCCGAAGCTGTGCAGGTGTTGCGTGGGCATTTGGCAGTCGATCAACACAAAACCCCATTCCTTAAGATGGGCAACCAATGTGGCGAAGCCGACTTTGGAGGCGTTGTCGGCGTGACTGAACATCGACTCGCCGAAAAACAGTTGCCCCATCGCCAAGCCATACAGCCCGCCGACCAATACACCGCTCTCACGTACCTCCACCGAATGGGCAAAGCCTTTTTCATACAGTTTTAGGTAGGCCGCCTGCATGGCGTCGGTGATCCAAGTGCCGTCGGCGTAGCTGCGCGGGCCGGCGCAGGCCTCGATAACGGCAGCGAAGTCCTGGTCGAAGGTAACTTGATAGCGCCCTTGGCGAATCACTTTGGCCAGGCTTCGGGAAACATGCAGCTCACCTGGGAATAGCACGGTGCGCGGATCTGGCGACCACCACAAAATCGGCTGGCCTTCGGCAAACCACGGAAAGCAGCCATGCCGATAAGCCGCCACCAGGCGTTCGGCGCTTAGATCACCGCCAGCCGCCAGCAAGCCTTCGGGATCGCGCAAGGGGGGAATTCGTAGGTGTTGCGTTGCAGCCAAGTGAGCATGGTCAGGCCCGGCCGAAGAGAGGAGGGCGGGCCGCGAAGGCCCGCCAAGAAAAGCGCTTACAGGTCCAGGTATTTCTCAGCGTCCAGTGCCGCCATGCAGCCGGCACCGGCCGAAGTGATGGCCTGGCGGTAAACGTGGTCAGCCACGTCGCCGGCGGCAAATACGCCTTCGATGTTGGTGGCGGTGACATTGCCTTCGCTGCCGCCCTTGATCAGCAAGTAGCCATCGCGCATATCCAGTTGGCCGGTGAACAGGTCGGTGTTCGGTTTATGGCCGATGGCGATAAATACACCTGCCAGCGCCAGCTCGGAAGTTTCGCCAGTGTGGCTGTCACGCAGGCGCACGCCGATAACGCCTTTGTCGTCGCCCAGCACTTCATCCAGATTCTGGTTCCAGTGCAGGCGCATGTTGCCGTTGGCGGCCTTGTCGAACAGCTTGTCTTGGAGGATTTTCTCGGCGCGCAGCTTGTCGCGACGGTGGATCAGGTGCACTTCCTTGGCGATATTCGACAGGTACAGCGCTTCTTCCACGGCTGTGTTGCCGCCGCCGATTACCGCAACTACCTGGTTGCGATAGAAGAAACCGTCACAGGTCGCGCAGGCCGAAACGCCTTGGCCGGCGAAGGCTTCTTCCGAGGGCAGCCCCAGGTATTGCGCGGAAGCGCCGGTGGCGATGATCAGTGCGTCGCAGGTGTAGGTGCCGCTATCGCCTTTGAGGGTAAACGGCTTGCTCTGCAACTCGGCGGTGTGGATGTGGTCGTAGACAATCTCGGTGTCAAAGCGCTCGGCGTGTTTTTGCATGCGCTCCATCAAGGCCGGGCCTGTCAGGCCTTCGACGTCGCCGGGCCAGTTGTCGACTTCAACGGTGGTGGTCAATTGGCCGCCCGGTTGGATACCGGTAATAACCAAAGGTTTGAGGTTGGCCCGTGCGGCGTATACAGCAGCGCTGTAGCCGGCAGGGCCGGAGCCCAGGATGATCAGGCGGGAATGCTTGACGTCGCTCATAAAAAGACCCCATAAGCCTTTGTCACAAAAGAGAATGCGTGCTCCAATTGGGCCGCACGAAAGATGCTGGCGGCTATGCTACACCGAAGCAGCAGAGGCCGGCAAAACGCGCCGCAGGCAAGCCTGGGCGCGTGGCAACACGCGGGTAAATCCGTACAATGGCCGAGTTTTCGCCGCCAATCGTTCAGTTGGGCGCGCCACAGGCGCAGGAAAAGACGCGTTTTGAAGAATTCCACCACCACCGCTCAAGCACCAGTCTGGCGTCAGCAATTGCACTACCGGCTCAAGGAAGGTGCGTTGATCGCCCTTGGTGCGCTGTGCCTCTATCTGTGGATGGCATTGCTCACCTACGACCAGAACGATCCCGGCTGGACCCACACCAGCAACGTGGTGCAAGTGCAGAATGCCGCTGGTCGTGCCGGCGCCTGGTTCGCCGATATCCTGTTTATGGCCCTGGGCTATTTCGCCTATCTGTTCCCCGGCCTGCTGGTGATCAAAACCGTGCAGGTTTTCCGTAATCGCCACCAGCCGTGGCAATGGAATGGTTGGTTGTTCTCTTGGCGGTTGATCGGCCTGGTGTTTCTGGTGCTGTCCGGTGCTGCCCTGGCCTATATCCACTTCCACTCCGGCTCAAGCATGCCCGCCTCAGCTGGCGGCGCGCTGGGCGAAAGCCTTGGTCAATTGGCTGTTTCTGCGCTCAATGTGCAGGGCAGCACTTTGCTGTTTATCGCGCTGTTTCTGTTTGGCCTCACCGTATTCGCCGACCTGTCGTGGTTCAAGGTCATGGACATCACCGGCAAGATCACCCTCGACCTGTTCGAGCTGATCAACAGCCTGATCAACAACTGGTGGAGCTCGCGGGTCGAGCGCAAACAACTTGTGGCGCAACTGCGCGAAGTCGATGAGCGCGTTAGCGAAGTGGCGGCACCCACGGTGCACGACCGTCGCGAGCAGGCCAAGGTCAAGGAACGCATCATCGAGCGTGATGAGGCCCTGAGCAAACATATGACCGAGCGCGAAACCCGCCCGGCGCCGATTATCACGCCGCCAGCTGCGCCAAAAGCCGCTGAGCCAAGCAAGCGCGTGCAGAAAGAGAAGCAGGTGTCGCTGTTTGTCGACAGCGCTGTGGAAGGCACCTTGCCGCCGATTTCGATCCTTGATCCGGCAGAAAAGAAGCAGAAGAAATTCTCCCCGGAATCCCTGGAAGCCATGTCGCGGTTGCTGGAGATCAAGCTCAAGGAGTTTGGTGTCGAGGTTATCGTCGAGTCGGTGCATCCGGGTCCGGTGATTACCCGTTTCGAAATTCAGCCGGCTGCCGGTATCAAAGTCAGCCGTATTTCCGGCTTGGCCCGCGACTTGGCCCGTTCGCTCGCTGTTATGAGCGTGCGCGTGGTGGAAGTTATTCCGGGTAAAACCACAGTCGGTATCGAGATTCCCAACGAAGACCGGCAGATCGTACGCTTCTCCGAAGTGCTGTCGTCGCCTGAATATGACGACGCCAAATCGCCGGTCACTCTGGCCCTGGGCCACGATATTGGCGGCCGCCCGGTAATTACCGACCTGGCGCGTATGCCGCACTTGCTGGTCGCCGGTACCACCGGTTCCGGTAAGTCGGTGGGCGTGAACGCCATGATCCTGTCGATTCTGTTTAAGTCCGGCCCGGAAGACGCCCGCTTGATCATGATCGACCCAAAAATGCTTGAACTGTCGATCTACGAAGGCATTCCACATCTGCTCTGCCCGGTAGTGACCGACATGAAGGAAGCGGCCAACGCCCTGCGTTGGAGCGTTGCCGAGATGGAGCGCCGCTATAAGCTGATGTCCAAGTTGGGCGTGCGTAACCTGGCCGGTTTTAACCGCAAGGTGAAAGACGCCGAAGAAGCTGGCGAGCCACTGGCAGACCCGCTGTACAAGCGCGAAAGCATTCACGATGAAGCGCCATTTCTGAAAACCCTGCCAACCATCGTGGTCGTGGTCGACGAGTTCGCCGACATGATGATGATCGTCGGCAAAAAGGTCGAAGAGCTGATCGCCCGTATTGCGCAGAAAGCCCGAGCTGCCGGTATTCACCTGATTCTCGCTACCCAGCGCCCTTCGGTGGACGTGATCACTGGTCTGATCAAGGCCAACATCCCGACCCGTATGGCCTTCCAGGTATCGAGCAAAATCGACTCACGGACCATCCTTGACCAAGGCGGCGCCGAACAACTGCTCGGCCACGGTGACATGCTCTATCTGCCACCCGGTACTGGCCTGCCGATTCGCGTGCATGGCGCCTTTGTTTCCGACGAAGAAGTACATCGCGTGGTGGAGGCGTGGAAACTGCGCGGCGCGCCGGATTACATCGACGACATTCTTAACGGTGTTGAAGAGGCCGGTAGCGGCTTTGAAGGTGGCGGCGGCGGTGGCGAAGGCAGCGAGGGCAGTGAAGATGACCCGCTGTACGACGAAGCCGTACGCTTTGTGACCGAAAGCCGCCGCGCCTCGATTTCGGCCGTGCAGCGCAAGCTGAAGATCGGCTACAACCGCGCCGCGCGCATGGTTGAGGCGATGGAAATGGCCGGTGTTGTTACCGCCATGAACACCAACGGCTCGCGTGATGTGATTGCCCCGGCGCCAATTCGCGATTGACGCCCGTTTACCCCTTTACGTATGACCCATTGACGAGGATTTACATGCGCCTGATCCGTTTGCTGTTGCTGACTGCCATGGCTTTCGCTGCTGTCCCGGCCCAAGCCGATGATGAAGCTGCGGTGCAAAAGCTGACCCAGTTGCTCAGCCAGGCCCAGACCATCACCGCACGCTTTTCCCAGATCACCGTGGACGCCAGCGGCTCGACGTCGTTGCAGGAAACCGCTGGTGAGTTGGCGTTGAAGCGTCCGGGTTTGTTTCGCTGGCACACCGACGAGCCGCAAGAGCAGCTGTTGGTCTCAAACGGCCAACAGGTATGGCTGTACGACCCGGACCTGCAGCAAGTGACCATTCAAAAGCTCGATCAGCGCCAGACGCATACCCCGGCTTTGTTGCTCTCCGGCGATGTGTCCGAAATTCGCCAAAACTTCGACATCACCTTTAAAGAAGCTGGTGACGTGGTGGACTTCAACCTTAAGCCCAAGGGCAACGACAGCCTGTTCGAAAGCCTGCGCCTGTCGTTCCGCCGCGGTGTGATCAACGATATGCAGATGATGGACAGCACCGGTCAGCGCACCAATATTCTGTTCCTGGGCGTGAAGATGAACCCCGCGGTTGACCCGAAGCAGTTCACCTTTGAAGCGCCACCGGGCGCCGATGTGATTCAGGAATAACCACTGCTCTCCCTTTGAGGCGCTGCGCTTAGCCCATGGACCTGTTCCGCAATACCCCCGTCGCTCAACCCCTGGCTGCCCGCTTGCGCGCAGCCAGCCTGGATGAGTACGTCGGTCAGGAACACCTGTTGGCCCGGGGCAAACCGCTGCGTGAAGCCCTGGAGCAGGGCGCGCTGCATTCGATGATCTTTTGGGGCCCACCGGGGGTGGGTAAAACCACCCTGGCGCGGCTGTTGGCGCAGGTCTCCGACGCCCATTTCGAAACGCTGTCGGCGGTATTGTCCGGGGTTAAGGAAATTCGCCAGGCGGTGGAAATCGCCCAGCAGCACGCGGCGCAATACGGGCGTCGCACCATCTTGTTTGTTGACGAAGTGCATCGCTTCAACAAGTCGCAGCAGGATGCTTTTCTGCCTTACGTGGAAGACGGCACGCTGATTTTTATCGGCGCCACCACCGAGAACCCTTCGTTTGAACTGAACAACGCGCTGCTGTCGCGGGCTCGTGTGTATGTGCTGAAAAGCCTCGACGAAGCCGCGCAGCGCAAGCTGGTGCAACGTGCGCTTACCGACCCCAAGGGCTTGGGCGACCGCCATCTGACCTTGCCGGAGGAGAGCTTTAAAATCCTCCTGGCCGCCGCCGACGGCGATGGCCGCCGCCTGCTGAATTTTCTTGAAAACGCCGCTGACTTGGCCGAAGACGATGGCGAGTTGGGCGTCGACCTGTTGCTCAATCTGCTCGGCGATAGTCGTCGACGTTTCGATAAAGGCGGCGAAGCGTTTTACGACCAGATTTCCGCGCTGCATAAGTCGGTACGCGGCTCCAGCCCCGACGGCGCGTTGTACTGGTTTGCGCGGATGATTGATGGCGGCTGTGACCCGCTGTATATCGCCCGCCGTGTGGTGCGCATGGCCAGTGAAGATATCGGCAACGCTGATCCTCGCGCCCTGACCCTGTGCCTGAATGCCTGGGATGTGCAGGAGCGCCTCGGTAGCCCCGAAGGTGAGCTGGCGGTGGCCCAAGCCATCGTCTACTTGGCCTGCGCGCCGAAGAGCAACGCGGTGTACAACGCCTTCAAGGCCGCCATGCGTGACGCCGCCGAGCAAGGTTCGCAGGAAGTGCCGCTGCACCTGCGCAACGCGCCGACCAAGCTGATGAAAGAGCTGGGTTATGGCGACGAATACCGTTACGCCCACGACGAACCCGATGCTTATGCCGCCGGCGAAGACTACTTTCCCGATGCCCTGGAACCCCGGCAGTATTACCAGCCCGTGCCGCGCGGCCTGGAGCTGAAGATTCGCGAGAAACTCAACCACCTGGCTGCGCAAGACCACGCCAGCCCCCGGCAGCGGAGAAAACCGTGATTAAGCTTATTCTCGCGGTGGCCGCAGGCGGCGCCGTCGGCACCTTGGTGCGCTTTGCTACCGGCACCTGGATTGCCGCCAACTGGCCGCAGCACTTCAGCTTGGGCACCTTTCTGGTAAACATCGTCGGCTGCCTACTGATTGGCCTGCTGTACGGTTTCTTTTTGATGCGCCCGGAACTGCCGATAGAATTGCGCGCAGGTTTGATCGTCGGCTTTCTTGGCGGCCTCACAACGTTTTCTTCCTTTTCCCTCGACACACTGCGCTTGCTGGAAAGCGGGCAGTTGCCACTGGCCCTTGGCTACGCGGCGCTCAGTGTGTTCGGCGGCCTGCTCGCCACTTGGGCGGGCTTGCTCCTGACCAAACTCTGATGATGAGAGACCAACATGCTTGATCCGAAACTGATCCGTAGCGAACTGCACGCCATTGCCGAGCGCCTCGCCACCCGTGGCTTCCAGTTGGATGTGGCGCGCATCGAGTCGCTCGAAGCGCAGCGCAAAACCGTGCAGAGCAACACCGAGCAGTTGCAGGCTGAGCGTAACGCCCGTTCGAAATCCATCGGCCAGGCCAAGGCCCGTGGCGAAGATATCGCGCCGTTGATGGCCGATGTGGACCGTATGGCTACCGAGTTGGCCGACGGCAAAGTACAGCTGGAAGGTATTCAGGCCGAGCTCGACAGCATTCTGCTGGGCATTCCCAACCTGCCGCACGAATCGGTGCCGGTCGGCAAAGACGAAGATGACAACGTGGAAGTGCGCAGCTGGGGCACGCCAACTGTGTTTGATTTCCCGATTCAGGATCACGTCGCCCTGGGCGAGCTGCACGGCTGGCTGGACTTTGAACGTGCCGCCAAGCTTTCCGGCGCACGCTTCGCCATTTTGCGAGGCCCTATTGCCCGTCTGCACCGCGCCCTGGCGCAATTTATGATCAACCTGCACACCGGCGAGCACGGCTACGAAGAGGCCTATACGCCTTATCTGGTGCAGGCGCCGGCACTGCAAGGTACTGGTCAGTTGCCGAAGTTCGAGGAAGACCTGTTCAAAATCAGCCGGGATGGCGAAGCTGATCTGTACCTGATTCCGACGGCCGAAGTGTCGCTGACCAATATTGTTAACGGCGAGATTCTCGACGCTAAGCAACTGCCGTTGAAGTTCGTTGCGCACACGCCGTGCTTCCGCAGCGAAGCTGGTGCGTCTGGCCGCGATACCCGCGGCATGATCCGTCAGCACCAATTCGACAAGGTCGAAATGGTCCAGATCGTTGAGCCAAGCACCTCCAACGAAGCGCTGGAAGGCCTGACCGCCAACGCTGAGAAAGTGCTGCAACTGCTCGGCCTGCCATACCGTGTTCTAGCTCTGTGCACCGGTGATATGGGCTTTGGCGCAGTTAAAACCTACGACCTCGAAGTGTGGGTGCCGAGCCAGGATAAATTCCGCGAAATTTCCTCGTGCTCCAACTGCGGCGACTTCCAGGCCCGCCGTATGCAAGCGCGCTGGCGCAACCCGGAAACCGGCAAGCCAGAGCTGGTGCACACCCTCAACGGTTCCGGCTTAGCCGTGGGCCGCACCTTGGTTGCGGTGCTGGAAAACTACCAGCAGGCCGATGGCTCCATTCGTGTGCCGGACGTGCTGAAGCCGTATATGGGCGGCATTGAGGTTATCGGTTAATGGAGTTTTTGCCGCTGTTTCATAACCTGCGCGGGCAACGCGTGCTGGTGGTTGGCGGCGGCGAAATTGCCTTGCGCAAATCGCGTCTGGTGGCTGAAACCGGCGCGGTGCTGCGGGTTGTAGCGCCGCATATCGACAGCCAGTTGGCGGCCTTGGTGGTCTCCACTGGCGGCGAGCAGCTTCTGCGTGGCTACGGTGCGGCTGATTTAGATGGTTGCGTGCTGGCCATCGCTGCCACTGATGACGAACCGCTGAACGCCGAGGTGTCGCAAGATGCCCGGGCTCGTGGCATGCCGGTCAATGTGGTCGACTCGCCGGCGCTGTGCAGCGTGATCTTTCCCGCCATCGTCGACCGCTCGCCATTGCTGGTGGCGGTCTCCAGCGGTGGTGATGCGCCGGTGCTGGCCCGCTTGATTCGCGCCAAGTTGGAAACCTGGATTCCGTCTGCTTACGGCCAATTGGCCGGCCTGGCCAAACGCTTTCGCGCGCAGGTTAAAGAGCGTTTTCCCGATTTGCAGCAGCGCCGGGTGTTTTGGGAAGACGTGTTCCAAGGCCCGGTTGCCGAACGCATGTTGGCCGGGCAGGGCAGTGAGGCCGAGCGTTTGCTGCAAGCGCGGTTGGACAGTGAAAGCGGCGAAGTCAAAGGCGAGGTGTATTTGGTCGGGGCAGGCCCCGGTGACCCCGACCTACTGACTTTCCGCGCCCTGCGCTTGATGCAACAAGCTGACGTGGTGCTCTACGACCGCCTGGTGGCGCCTGCCATTGTCGATATGTGCCGTCGCGATGCTGAGCGTATCTACGTCGGCAAACAGCGCGCTGCCCATGCCGTGCCGCAGGAACAGCTCAATCAGCAACTGGTGACGTTGGCTAAACAAGGCAAACGGGTGCTGCGCTTGAAAGGCGGCGACCCGTTTATCTTCGGCCGTGGCGGCGAAGAGATTGAAGAGTTGGCTGCCCATGGCATTCCGTTCCAGGTTGTACCGGGCATTACCGCTGCTAGCGGTTGCGCTGCTTATGCCGGTATCCCGCTGACCCATCGCGACTATGCCCAGTCGGTGCGTTTTGTGACTGGGCACTTGAAAGATGGCAGCACCGATTTGCCGTGGTCTGACCTAGTGGCGCCGGGGCAAACGTTGGTGTTCTACATGGGCTTGGTCGGCCTGCCGTTGATCTGTGAAAAGCTTGTGCTGCACGGTCGCAGCAGCGACACGCCGGCCGCGCTGATCCAGCAGGGCACCACCCACAACCAGCGCGTATTCACCGGCACCCTCGGCAATTTGCCGCAGTTGGTGGCCGAGCATGAAGTGCATGCGCCGACGTTGGTGATTGTCGGTGAGGTGGTTACCCTGCGCGAGAAGTTGGCGTGGTTTGAAGGCGCACAGGCCGGCGTGTAGCCGTTTCGCGTAGGTTGGGTTGAACCGCAGGTGAAGCCCAACGAGTTCTGCACCAAGTCCGGCGCGTTGGGCTTCGCTGCGCTCACCGAACGCGGACCGACCCAACCTACAGGTGATCCCGGGTGTGAGGGCGATTGAAATCCTGCAATGGCCCCTTCGGCACCACCCCAGTCGGGTTAATGGTCAGGTGACTGGCGTAGTAGTGGTGCTTGATATGCTCAAAGTCCACGGTCTCAGCCACGCCCGGCCACTGGTACAACTCACGCAGCCAATTCGACAGGTTGGGGTAATCCTCGATGCGCTTGTGGTTGCACTTAAAGTGGCCGTGGTACACCGCGTCGAAGCGAATCAGGGTGGTGAACAGGCGCCAGTCCGCTTCGGTAATGGCGTCGCCAGCCAAGTAGCGGTTTTTCTCCAGCAGGTTTTCCAGCCATTCCAGGGTGCTGAACACACCGTCGTAGGCTTCTTCATAGGCCTCTTGCGTGGTGGCAAAGCCGGCGCGGTACACGCCGTTATTAACGTTGGGGTAGATGCGTTCGTTCAGCGCGTCGATCTGGCTGCGCAGGCGCTCGGGGTAGAAGTCCAGGCGGTTACCGGTTAGCTCGTCAAACGCTGCGTTAAACATGCGGATAATTTCTGACGATTCATTGCTGACGATGCGCTTGAGCTTTTTATCCCACAGCACCGGTACGGTTACGCGGCCGGTATAGGCTGCGTCGTCGGCGGTGTAGCGCTGATACATCAGCTCAAGGTCATCCAGCGTATCGCCGGTGGAGCCGTGGGCGGTGTCGAAGGTCCAGCCGTTTTCGCGCATTAGCCAGCTGACCACGGAGACGTCGATCAGGCTTTCCAGGCCTTTGAGCTTGCGAAAAATCAGGGTGCGGTGCGCCCATGGGCAGGCCAGCGAAACGTAGAGGTGGTAGCGGCCAGCCTCGGCTTTAAAACCACCTTCGCCGCTCGGGCCAGGCTCGCCGGTGGCGGTGACCCAGTTGCGGCGTTGCGCGTTTTCGCGTTTGAAGCGGCCGCCATCGGCGGTGTTGTACCACTGGTCTTGCCACTGGCCGTCGACTAATAAACCCATTACTCAAATCCTCTGCGCTTTTGCGTTGGAGAGGAGTCTATGCCGATCAGTTCGAACGAATGGCGCAAAATGCCCCCGTTCATCATCGGTTAAATCGATGTATTGCGCGTTTGCCAGTGGTTCTGCGCTTCGGCAAATACTGTTTCCCGCGAGTGGCCCAGCGCGCGCAGGCCCAGGGCAATGGTCGCGATCACGGCGAGGCGACCGTAGCTGTCTTCTACTTCGCCACGCCAGAAGGCGACTAAATGCTCGGGCTCCAGCCGCTCCGGTTTGACATGGCGCTGTGCTGACAAGGCCGGCCATTCCTCATCCCAGCTAGCGCCGCCTTCGGTGCCGTAGAGGTGCGAGGTGGCATCCGGGTTTATCTCGATTTCGCCACCGTCGCCCTTAATCACAATCGAGCGGTCGCCGAGTAATTGGCTGGCTTCGCGGTGGGGTGCCTGGTAGCCAGGATGGAAAATGCTTTGCAGCACGCACGTCGCGTTCAGCGGGTTGAGCATGCGGGTCAGCGAGTGGATCGGCGAGCGCAGGCCGAGGGTGTTGCGCAGGTCGATCATGTGTTGCAGTCGGGGCATCCAGTCTTGCAGCGGGAAAAACGCCAAATTGTGTTGGGAAAGCGCTTGTTCAGTGGCTGCCCAGTCGCGGCACAACGGTATGCCGAGCAGCTCAAGCAGTTGCTCGCTATACAGGCGCCCGGCAGTGTGGGCGCCGCCGCCATGCATAAGGATGCGCACACCGTTGTTGGCCAGGCATTTGGCCGCCAGCAGGTACCAAGGCAGGTGGCGTTTTTTGCCGGCGTAGGACGGCCAATCGAGGTCGACCTGAATGCTCGGTGCGTTAAGGCGAGCGCGCACGGCCTGGGTGAAACCGGCCAGTTCTTCCGGGCCTTCTTCTTTATGGCGCATCAGCATCAGAAAGGCGCCCAGCTGCGTGTCCTCCACCTGGCCGTCGAGCAGCATGCCCATGGCCTCGCGGGCCTCAGTCTGGGTCATATTGCGCGCGCCGCGCTTGCCCTTGCCGAGCATGCGCACGTATTGGGCGAACGGGTGTTCTGCGGGCGTGGTAAGGGTCAGCGGCTGAGCGGTCATAGGCAATTGGTCGGCTTTGGCAGGCCAGCCAGTTTGGCGGCCAATTTGGCTGGGGTGCCTTTGAACAGGCGATTGAGGTGCAGGCTGTTGCCTTTGTCGGCGCCGAGTTTCAGCGCGACATATTTGATCAAGGGGCGGGTTGCCGGTGACAGCTGAAACTCGGCGTAGAACTCGCGCAGTAGGGTTAACACTTCCCAGTGTTCGGGGCTTAGGGCCAATTCTTCTGTGGCCGCCAGGGCTTCAGCGGTGGCCGGCGACCAATCATTGAGGTCGATTAAGAAGCCGTCTTTATCCAGGGCTATTGAGCGCTCGGCAACGATTAGGTTGGTCATAGCCAACTGTTGACCTTGGCAAAGCGCGTGCAGAGTTCAACGAACGCCGGGTAGTCCACCGCCTGCGCGCGCGCCGGCGGGGTGACGGCGCGGGCCTGCAGGTCCTCGTCGAGGGCGTATAGGGTGACGGTGTTCGGCATCAGGCTCAGGGCCTGTAGTTGCGCGGTGCCGGGTTGCAGGGCGTAGGTGGCATCGCCGGTCAGCATCAGACCGTCGCCAGGGCCAAGCAGGCGCAGGCAGCTCACCAGGCGCGAATCGCTGAAAGGTGAGTGGGAAAGTAGGTGCAGGGTGGCCATTAGAGCGTGATCACCTGGTCGTATTGGGCAATAAGGACGGTGAGGGCGGCGTCGTCCAAGTTTTCTGTTGCCGGACTAAGCACGTGAGCAGTCAGGCCGCGTTCCTCAAGGCTGCGCGAGGACGCGTAGAGCGATTCCACACCGAACAGGGCGAGTGCTTGCAGGTTGGCGGTGAGGTCTTTCTGTTGCAGTGACGCAGCCTGTTGCGCCGGCTGCAGCTGGAACACGCCGTCGTCGAGAAACAGCATGGCGATGGGTAAATCAAAGGCGCCGCCGGCCAGGGCAATATCCAGCGCTTCGCGGGCGCCGGGACCGGACCAGGGCGCCTGACGGCAAATAATCAGCAGCGATTTGGCCATCTCACGGCCCTCCAAAACAAACGAGGCGATCAGCCAGTTGCGTGGCTTCATGCAGTTGGCCGAGCCCGGACAGTTCCCAGGGTTTGGCCAGGCTGGCAGCGTCGCGCTCATAACGCCGGGCTTCTTCATCATTGAGCACGCCACGGCGCAGGGCGGCGGCAATGCACACCACGCCATCAAGCTGTTGCGTCTGGATAAACGAGCTCCAGGCGGCGGCGGTGTCCTGCTCATCCTGCGGTACCACAGGGGTTGCCGCCGCGCTGTAAACCCCGTCCTGATAAAAGAAAACCCGCACGATTTCATGCCCGCCCGCCAGCACTGCCTCAGCAAAACGTAGGGCGCGGCGAGAGGAGGGCGCGTGGGGTGGAGAGAACAGGGCGATGGCGAATTTCATGCTGCTGACCGATCAGAAAAAACTGGCGGAATAATACGGCGTTTGCGCGCTTCAGGCATAAAAAAGCCCGCAAGGGCGGGCTTTTGTGTAGCGCAGTGAATCAGTCGTCGCTGCTCATGATGCCGAAAATCTGTAGCAGGCTGACGAACAGGTTGTAGATCGAAATGTACAGGCTGACGGTGGCCATTATGTAGTTGCGTTCGCCGCCATGAATGATCTGGCTGGTCTGGAACAGGATGCACACCGACGAGAACAGCACGAAGCCAGCGCTGATTGCCAGCTGCAGGCCGCTGATCTGGAAGAACATGCTAACCAGCACCGCGCCCAGCAACACGAAGAAACCCGCGGTGATAAAGCCGGCGAGGAAGCTCATGTCTTTACGGGTGGTCAGCACATACGCCGACAGGCCGCAGAACACCAGGGCGGTCATGGCGAAGGCCGAGGAAATGACTTCGGCACCGTTGGCCATACCGATGTAGCGGTTAAGGATTGGGCCGAGGGTGTAGCCCATAAAACCGGTGAGGGCGAAGGTAGAGACCAGGCCCCAGGCCGAATCACGCAGTTTTACCGTGAGGAAGAACAGACCGTAGAAACCGATCAGTACAACGAAAATGTTTGGGTAGGGAACGCGCATCTGCTGCGCCACGTAGGCAACCACACCGCTGAAGGCGAGGGTTAAGGCCAGCAGCCCGTAGGTGTTGCGCAGTACGCGGCTGACTTCTTGCTGCTCGACCTGCGCATGGCCGAGTGCGTAATCTTGTTCGTGCATAGCGACACTCCTTTTAGACGGCTTAGTGGGTTCCGTGACCCGTAGTCGTTGGCGACTATAACAGAGCACTTTCACCTGCCAACCCCGCAGAGTTTGACAGTGTGTTTCCTTCCGGTATTATTCCGCCCGCACTTCGGAGGTGTGGCCGAGCGGTTTAAGGCAGCAGTCTTGAAAACTGCCGACTGTCGAATCTCACCGCCTCCGCCATCTCAATAAAACAAAAGCCTCGCTCTTATGCGGGGCTTTTGTTTTTTCGGTATCCACGCGGTTAGCGTGAGGCGCTAGTTGGGGCGCAGCCGGTGCTGGCGCCACCGGTCAAGCGCTCAACATTGTCGAGTACCTTGTTGCCCTGGCTGACCTTTTCTGCGTGTTCTGCGGCCTGCACGCACTGCGTGTATCCGGCGCAGTTGCCGCTCAGGTTCTGCTGCGTTGCTAGTACCGAGTTGGGGATTACCAGCTGGTTGCAGTGGTTCTGGGAGATGGGCAGATTCAGTCATTTGCTCAGCCTTATTTCATCTTTCACACGATGCCAGCAGCTATGTCTCACTATGACGAGCTGCACAGGCTCTAGCGCTCTCGACGCAGCTGTATTCAATATTCTGACGTTGGCTATTTGACTGTTATGCGCCAAGCTAGGCCATGCAGAGACTTTTTTGTTAAGGTGTCCGCCATCCCATGAGACCGCTTTGATAAGCGGCTTTGACGCACAAAGAGGTGTCGCTTGATTAGGGTGCTAGTGGTCGATGACCACGATCTGGTTCGAACCGGTATTACGCGCATGCTCGGCGACATTGATGGCCTTCAGGTCGTCGGTCAGGCTGACTCGGGTGAGGAATCGCTGAAAAAAGCCCGCGAGGTCAAGCCGGACGTCGTCCTTATGGATATCAAAATGCCCGGTATCGGTGGCCTCGAAGCCACCCGCAAGTTGCTCCGCAGTCATCCCGATCTGAAAGTTATCGCCGTCACGGTGTGTGAGGACGACCCGTTTCCCACTCGCCTGTTGCAGGCCGGCGCGGCTGGCTACCTGACCAAGGGCGCGGGCCTGGAAGAAATGGTTCAGGCCATTCGCATGGTATTTGGCGGCCAGCGCTATATCAGCCCGCAGATTGCCCAGCAGTTGGCGCTGAAGTCTTTTCAGCCGCAAACCAGCGGTTCGCCGTTCGATTTGTTATCTGAGCGGGAAATTCAGATCGCTCTGATGATCGCCGGCTGCCAAAAAGTGCAGACCATTTCCGACAAGCTCTGTCTGTCGCCGAAAACGGTGAACACCTACCGCTATCGCATTTTCGAAAAGCTGGAAATCACCAGTGACGTGGAGCTGGCGCTATTAGCCGTGCGCCACGGGATGGTCGATGCCACCAGTTGAAATGAACGAACCGTTTGACTCCAGCGCATTTCTTGCCACCAGCAGCGGCCGGCCCGGCGTCTATCGAATGTTCGATGCCGAGGCCAAGCTGCTGTATGTGGGCAAAGCCAAGAACCTGAAAAAACGCCTGGCCAGTTACTTTCGCAAGACGGGGCTGGCGCCGAAGACGGCTGCCTTGGTGGCAAAGATCGCGCAGATCGAAACCACCATTACAGCGAATGAAACTGAGGCGCTGCTGCTCGAGCAGACGCTGATCAAGCAGTGGCGGCCGCCTTACAACATCCTGCTGCGCGACGACAAATCCTATCCTTACGTGTTTCTTTCCGACGGAGAATTTCCTCGTCTGAGTATTCATCGTGGGGCGAAGAAACTAAAAGGTCGTTACTTCGGGCCGTACCCCAGTGCCGGTGCCATTCGTGAAAGTTTGAGCTTGCTGCAGAAGACCTTTCTGGTTCGTCAGTGCGAGGACAGCTACTACAAAAACCGCACGCGGCCGTGCCTGCAATATCAGATCAAACGCTGTAAAGGGCCGTGTGTTGCCGGCCTGGTAACGGCCGAGGAATATGCCGAAGACGTGCGCCATTCGGTGATGTTTCTGGAGGGGCGTAGCAATGCGCTGACCGACGAATTATCGGCCGGCATGGAGCAGGCGGCGATGAACCTGCAATTCGAGCAAGCCGCTGATTTGCGCGACCAAATCTCCCTGCTGCGTCGGGTGCAGGACCAGCAAAGCATGGAGGGCGGCAATGGCGATGTGGATGTTATCGCGGCGATGGTCAACCCCGGCGGTGCCTGTGTGCACTTGATCAGCGTGCGCGGCGGGCGGGTGTTGGGCAGTAAGAATTTCTATCCGCAAGTGGCGATTGAGGAGGGCGTCGGCGACGTATTGGCCGCGTTCCTCGCCCAGTACTACTTGGGCAGCCACGAGCGTGATTTGCCTAGCGAGTTGATTGTTAACACCGATCACGAGGATTTCCCTGTGCTGATTGAGGCGATTCATTCCCTGCGTGGGCGTGAGTTGGCCATCAGTTATAAAGTGCGCGGCACCCGTGCGCGCTGGCAGCAATTAGCGGTGACGAACGCTGAGCTGGCCTTGGCTTCACGCTTGGCTGATCGCCAGCATATTGCTGCTCGATTCGAGGCGTTGGCAGTAGCGCTGAATATGGACGAAGTGCCGCAGCGTATGGAGTGCTTCGACATCAGCCACTCCAGCGGCGAGGCAACCGTGGCGTCTTGCGTGGTGTTTGGGCCGGAAGGGCCGCTGAAGTCGGACTATCGACGCTACAACATCGAAGGCGTTACCGGTGGCGATGACTATGCCGCCATGCACCAGGCACTGACCCGGCGCTTTAGCAAAATCAAAGACGGCGAGGGCAAGCTGCCCGATATCCTCTTGGTCGACGGCGGCAAGGGGCAATTGTCGATGGCCCGTGAAGTGCTGCAGGAGCTGGCCGTTCCTGACCTGATCCTGCTCGGTGTGGCCAAGGGCGTTACGCGCAAGCCAGGCCTGGAAACCTTGTACCTGAACGATGCCGCCCACGAATTTACCTTGCCGGGTAATTCCCCTGCGTTGCACCTGATTCAGCAGATTCGCGATGAGTCCCACCGCTTCGCCATCACCGGTCACCGGGCTCGGCGCGGCAAAACCCGGCGCACGTCGAATCTGGAGGAAGTGCCGGGCGTTGGGCCAAAGCGCCGGCGTGAGCTGCTCAACCACTTCGGCGGCCTGCAGGAATTGGTGCGCGCCAGTAGTGATGAGATCGCCAAAGCGCCGGGAATTAGTAAAAAGCTTGCCGAGTCGATTTATGCAGCTCTGCACAGCGAGTAGAATGCCCGCTCACCTCGAAGCCTAGTTGTGCCGATGAATATTCCCAACCTGCTTACCGTACTGCGCGTTCTGCTGATTCCGATCTTCCTGCTGTTGTTTTATTTGCCATTTTCCTGGAGCTATATGGCGGCCAGTGCCGTGTTTGCCGTGGCCGCGGCTACTGACTGGCTTGATGGTTATTTGGCTCGCAGATGGGAACAAAGCACGCCGTTTGGCGCCTTTCTCGACCCTGTGGCAGACAAACTCATGGTTGCCGTGGCGTTGGTGGTGCTGGTGGAAGAACACCACACCATTTGGCTGACCCTGCCAGCCGCCATCATCATCGGCCGCGAGATCGTGATTTCCGCGCTGCGCGAATGGATGGCCGAGTTGGGCGCTCGCGCGCATGTGGCGGTGTCGAACCTGGGTAAATGGAAGACCGCGGCGCAAATGCTGGCGTTGGTGATCTTGTTGGCCAGCCCACCGTCGGAAACCGTGCGCGTGCTGCTGGGCTTTGGCCTGTTGATCATTGCTGCCGGTCTGACGCTGTGGTCGATGGTGCATTACCTGATTGCCGCCTGGCCGCACCTGAACCCTAACAAAGATAAATAAGCTTTTTTGAATCAAGGGGTTGACGGGGTGTTTGGATTCTATAGAATGGCGCCCGTCACCAAGACGCGGGAATAGCTCAGTTGG
>LNAP01002468.1_pt1 | contig 18443 bp, 19 predicted proteins | sample 602601 | NCBI WGS metagenome assembly LNAP01 (sample SAMN02440304, study PRJNA202911) | soil metagenome | biome: Subtropical and temperate rainforests or woodlands; isolation source: soil samples (1 kg each in a 20% v/v slurry with milli Q water) were... ...
GCGCCGCGACAAAGCGTTTCAGCATGGCGCCATCCTAATCAACCATCTTGCCGATTGGGAATACAGGTTTACGGCAGGGCGAGGCATTGGTCATTTGATGCAGCGTCACGCGACGCGACCGCGATACTCGTCCTGGTTGGTGGCCCCACTTGCCGGGCAGGCCTAAGCTGCATTGTTCCGCATGGGAGCGCGATAGCAGGGGAGGACAACCATGGGTTACTACCTCTTGCAGTGGGCGTATAAGGTGCCGCAGATCAAAGCCATGATCGACAAGCCGCAAAACCGCGAGGCGGCGGCCGGCAAGGCGATCGAAGCCTTCAAGGGCAAGCTGCATGGCTTCTATTTCGCCTTCGGCGAATATGACGGGGCCGCCATCGCCGAATTCCCCGATAACGAAAGCGCCGCGGCCAGCCTGCTGACCATCGCGGGCGGCGGGGCCGTTTCCAAGCTGCACACCACGGTGCTGATGACCAGCGCCGAGGCGGAACGGGCAATGAAGAAGGCACATTCCACCAAGACCGGCTATACGGCGCCGGCCGGCTGAGCCGGGACAGTTGCGCTAGACAGCTGGGCTTAGTCAGGACTGCGGGGCAGAGCCGAAACAGGCTGGCCGACGCGGCAGGTAGCGCCTGAAGCCGCGCTTAGAGCTGGCCGGCATTGAGCAGATTCAGCAGACGGAGGGATGTCTGCTGCGCCCGGCGGGTGATTTCCGCCGCATCGGGTTTGCGGTAGCCGGTCAGCACGTCGTCGAGGATGCCCGCCTTCAGCAGGCCGGTGAAGACCAAAGCGGCCTGGGGCTTGTCCGCGATGTTCCAGCCCATGACCGGCGCCCAGCGATCAAGATAGCGGGCGAAGATTTCGGCGTGCCTGCCGATGACGACCTCGTGGTAATGGCGGCTGAGTTCGGGGAAGCGGAGCGCATCGCTGAGCACCACCCGGTAGAGCGCCACCTGGTCATCCGAGAGGATGTGGTTCAGATATAGCTCCCCCATCAGCGGAAAGGCCCGGTCGGGCGGTTCGGCGAACCAGGGCGGATTGTCCAGGGCGCAGGGTTCCGGCGCCTTGCCCGACTGCGTGTTCGGGGGTGAACCCAGACAGGCGGCCAGCATGACCGCACTGAAGAGGTCGACCTTGCTCTCGAAATGGCGATACAGCGTCTTGATCGAGACGCCGGCGGCGGCGGCGATGCGATTCACGGAACTTTCCGCATAGCCAGTTTCCAGAAAGGCCCGTAGGGCAGCCTCCACGATGGCTGCTCGTTTGCGGGTCATCAGGGCCGCTTTAGGATCGTTGTCCGACCAGGTCCGAGGCATGCCGCTTTCCTCCCCGAAAGCACCTTGACAAGCCAAAAAGCACCAACCACTGTCACATCATACGACAGCGATCACTGTTGTTAGCATAATGAAAGATACTCAGTCACGAGGCTGACCGCAAGAGAGCGGTCCCGGCGCTGACGCCGATTGAATTGGAACTCCCGCGCATGACGAACCTGCTCGCCCGGCCCCTTTCTTTGCCTTGCGGGGCCACCCTTCCCAACCGTCTGTGTAAGGCCGCCATGAGCGAGGGCCTGGCGGATAGGGACAACCATTCGACGCCGCGGCTGGAAACGCTGTACCGGCGCTGGGCGGCCAGCGGAGCCGGCCTGCTGCTGACCGGCAATGTGCAGGTCGACCGCTGGCATCTGGAGCGGCCGGGAAACCTGGTGGTGGATGATGAAAGCGGCATGAAGGGCCTAACCGCCTTGGCGAAGGCCGGGAAAAGCGGCGGCGCGCATTTCTGGGCGCAGCTCAGCCATGCCGGCCGGCAGGTCGACCAGGCCATCAATCCGGCACCCCTCGCACCCTCATCCCTGGCGCCCCTACCCTTGGCGCCCTCTGGCATCGAGAGCGATGTGAGGCCGGGCGGGCGGTCCAGCTTCGCGACGCCGCTGGAAATGACCGAAGTCGATATCGATGTCGTCATCGAACAGTTTGCCTTCGCAGCCGGGCAGATCCGAACTGCCAATTTTACGGGCGTAGAATTACATGCCGCACATGGCTATTTGCTGTCGCAATTCCTGAATCCCCTCGCCAATCGGCGGAAAGATGAATGGGGCGGGTCGCTGAAAAACCGGGCGCGCCTGCTCCTCACCGTGATCGGTGCCGTGCGCCTGGCGGTCGGCCCGGATTTCCCGATCGGCATCAAGCTCGATGCGTCGGACTTCCAGCAGGGCGGCTTCACCCAGGCCGACTGCCTGGAGCTGGTGGGCTGGCTGAACGACAGCACGCTCGATCTCGTGGACCTCGCCGGCGGCTCGCTGGAACGGCCCAAGGCGGTCGGCGTTTCCGAAGCCTCTTTCCCGGACTTCGTCGGGGCGGTGCGTGCCGCCGCCCGGATGCCCGTCATGGTGACCGGCGGCTTTCGCAGCCGGGCCGCCATGATCGCCGCCCTGGAGAGCGGCGAGCTGGATGTGATCGGGTTGGGCCGGCCATTCATCGCCGATCCGCTGACCGCCAAGCACTTGCTCGCCGGCGAGATCGAGCGCGTCCCGGTGCCGGAGGCCTCATCGGAGCTGTTTCATCTTCCGGACTGGAACAACGTGCAGATCGCGCGCCTGGCCGATGGCCTCGAGCCGGATCTGTCGCTGGGCGGCGCAGCGGCCGCGGCGGCTTCCGCGGCGAGAGAAGAAAAGATGCTGGCGGCGCTGCTGGCGCGGCGGGACTGCCTGTCCAAGTAATACGGGCTTTCTGCGGATGCAGCCTGTTACAAGATGCTAGGGTCCGCTAGTCCTGAACATAATGCGGGAAGCGCGATTTGATTTCCTCGACCTGCATCAAGGTGCCGGAGAGATGGTCGCGCACCGCGTCCTGCGCCGCGCCGGCCGCGCCGGTGGCGATCGCCTCGAGGATACGGTGGTGGTCGCGCAGGATCGCCTCGATCTTGCCCGGCACCGGCAGATGAAGCTGGCGCAGGCGGTCGATATGGCCGCTGCGGCTGCGGATCAGGGTCCAGAGATCCGGCATGCCGGCGACGTCGCACATCTGGCGGTGGAAGGATTGATCGGCGGCGGCGAAGCCCTTGAGGTCATGGGCCGCGGCGCGCGCCTGCTGCTCGGCCAGCACCGCCCGCAGTGGCGCGACGAAGCCTTTATCCGCACTGAGCGCCAAGGCCCGCACCACTTCCAACTCGACCGAGCGGCGCAGGAAATGCGCCTGATGAGCCAGGCGCAGATCGATGGCGCTGACCACCGTCGCATGCTGCGGGAAAATATCGACCAGCTTTTCTTCGGCGAGCTTCAGCAAGGCGTCGCGGATCGGCGTCTGGCTGAGGCCGAACTGTTCCATCAAACTGGCCCGCGACAAGACCGCGCCCGGTGCCAGGGTCAGCGAAATGATCATCTCCCGCAGCGTCTCGAAAACCTGCGGCGCAGCCTGGCGGGCACGGTCGAGGCGGATCGCCTGAACCGTTGATGACGAGGCCGTTAAGGACGGCGCCGTCTCTGGGGTCAGCATGACTAAATTCCTCAAAAAAGAGCCGCCAACGTGATTCGGGCAATGCGGCGGAGGCAGTATAACAAAAAACTTGCCGCTGGCGCACTAATGTATTAGTGCTTTAGCTCAATCAAGCGGCAAGGACCGCCAAAAATATACCGCCGGCGCTTAAGGCCGGCCCGATTGCCCATCACGACGGTTCCAGGGAGGCTCTACCGTGATCAAGCACGTCCTGAAGATTTGTGCCGGCCTTGTCGCACTCGCAGCGGCAGTCGGTTTTGGTCCGATCGGCTTCACCCAGGCCGCCTCGGCGCAGGAAGCCACCGAGATTTCCATCACCCGCCAGCCCAGCATCCTCTATCTGCCGGCCCAGGTGATGGAGAAGCAGAAGCTGATCGAGAAGCATGCGGCGGCCCTGGGGCTGCCGGATCTCAAGGTCAACTGGGTGATCTTCACCGGCGGCGGCGCGGCGACCGACGCTTTGCTCTCCGGCAATGTCGATATCGTCAATAGCGGCGTCGGCAATATGCTGTTGCTCTGGGACCGCACCCATGGCGCGGTCAAGGGCATCATCACCAATTCCGCCCAGCCGGTCCTGCTGATCAGCCGCGATCCGCGCATCAAGACGCTGGCCGATTTCGGCCCGACCGACAAGATCGCCGTGCCGACCGTGCGCATTTCCACCCAGGCGATTCTGCTGCAGATGGCCGCGGCCCAGGCCTTCGGCGCCGATCAATGGGGCAAGCTCGACGGCAATACCGTGCAGCTCGGCCATCCCGATGCGGCGGCGGCGCTCGCCAATACGAAGCACGAAGTCGCCAACCATTTCTCGGCCCCGCCCTTCGACTACCGCGAGCTGAAGACGGTGCCGGGCGCCCATGTGGTGCTGCGCTCCGAAGACGTGATCGGCGGGCCGCTGTCGCAATCGACCCTGTTCACCACGACGAAATTCGCCGAGGCCAATCCGAAGATCATCCAGGCGGTCATGGATGCCTCCAAGGAAGCGGTCGATTTCGTATTGGCGCATCCCGCCGAGGCCCTCGCCATCTATCGCGAGGTGACGGGCGACAAGACCAGCCTGGAAGACCTGACGGATCTCATGAAGCAGCCGGGCATGATGGATTATCAGGTGGATCCGGCGGGCACGATGAAATTCGCCACCCATCTCAACATGGTCGGCATCCTGAAGAGCAAGCCCGCTTCCTGGACCGATTACTTCCTGCCGCAGGCCGCCGGCCTGCATGGCAGCTGAACGATGCCGCTCGATGATCGAGGACGCAACATGACAGCCCTGCTCGATGTCCAGGCGGTCACCCTGCGCTACAAGACCGCCACCAGCCTGATCACCGCGACCGAGGATGTCAGCTTCCAGGTCAATGTCTCGGACCGCTTCGTATTGCTGGGGCCGTCGGGCTGCGGCAAGTCCACCCTGCTGAAGGCGGTCGGCGGCTATCTGCGGCCCGAAGCCGGCGAAATCCGCATCAAGGAGCGCGTTGTGCGCAAGCCCGGCGCCGACCGCATGATGGTGTTCCAGGAATTCGACCAGCTGCTGCCCTGGAAGACGGTGCTGGAGAATGTCATGTTTCCCCTCTCCACGGCGCGCAAGATGCCCCGCCGCCAGGCCGAGGAACGCGCCCGCGCCTATATCGACAAAGTGCGGCTCAGCGATTTCGCCGACAACTATACCCATACGCTCTCGGGCGGCATGAAGCAGCGCGTCGCCATCGCGCGGGGCATGGCGATGGAGCCGGACATCCTGCTGATGGATGAGCCTTTCGCGGCGCTGGATGCGCTGACCCGCCGGCGCATGCAGGACGAATTGCTGCAGCTTTGGGAAGACACCCGCTTCACGGTGCTCTTCGTCACTCATTCGATCGCCGAGGCGATCCGCATCGGCAACCGCATCCTGCTGCTCTCGCCCCATCCGGGACGCGTCAAGGCGGAGGTTGCGGATGTCGATTGCGCCGCCGTCGAAGAGGCCGCCGCCGCGAAGCTGGAGCGGCAGATCCACGATCTGCTGTTCGACGAAGAAGGGCACCGCGCATGAACGCGATCAAACAGGCAACCATTCATCTCCGCGCCCAGGATATCCCCGATGCCGTACCGGGCAACAAAGCAGGCGTGCAGATCACCGTGCGCCAGCTTAGCTGGGTGGAATTGCTGTGGAGCAACGGCACCTTGCGCAAGACGGTCCTCATCATCGGCCTTGCCGTCGCCTGGGAAGTCTATGCGCGGATCCTCAACAACCCGCTGACCTTTCCGACCCTGTCGGATACTGTCGCCTCGCTGATCGATAACATCCGCAGCGGCGTGCTGCCGGAGCGCGTCTGGACCTCGATCAAGATCCTGCTGATGGGCTATGTCGCCGGCGTCATCCTGGCGGCGATCCTCACGGTGGCGGCGATCAACACGCGCATCGGCACCGATTTCCTGGAGACGATGACGGCGATGTTCAATCCGCTGCCGGCCATCGCGTTGCTGCCGCTGGCGCTCATCTGGTTCGGCCTCGGCGCCACCAGCCTGGTCTTCGTGCTGATCCATTCGGTGCTCTGGGCGGTGGCGCTGAACACCCATGCGGGCTTTCTCGGCGTGTCGCAGACCCTGCGCATGGTGGGGCGCAATTACGGCCTCAGCGGGTTGCGCTATGTGACGCATATCCTGATTCCGGCCGCCTTCCCCTCGATCCTGACCGGCCTCAAGATCGGCTGGGCCTTCGCCTGGCGCACGCTGATCGCGGCGGAACTGGTCTTCGGCGTCTCCTCCGGCAAAGGCGGGCTCGGCTGGTTCATCTTCGAGAACCGCAACGTGCTCGACATCCCGGCGGTCTTCGCCGGCCTGCTCACCGTCATCATCATCGGCCTCGTTGTGGAGAACCTGATCTTCCGCACCCTGGAGCGCAAGACGATCCGGCGCTGGGGCATGCAGAGCTGAGCCGGCGGCAGTCGGATCATCGAAAAATGACCAACCTAAGATAGGCCTCACCATGTCATCACGACGCAAGACCGCAGCGGAACTCAGAAGCGCGCGCTGGTTCGCGACCGACGATCTGCGGGGCTTCGGCCATCGTTCGCGCTTCATGCAGATGGGCTATGCGCCGGATGACTGGGCCGGACGGCCGGTGGTCGCCATCATCAATACCTGGTCGGATATCAATCCCTGCCACGCCCATTTCAAGCACCGTGTCGAGGATATCAAGCGCGGCATCCTGCAGGCGGGCGGGCTGCCAATCGAATTGCCGGCTTTGTCCCTGGCCGAGCAATATGTCAAGCCGACCACCATGCTCTATCGCAACATGCTGGCGATGGATGTGGAGGAATTGCTGCGCTGCCATCCGGTCGATGGCGCGGTGCTGATGGGCGGCTGCGACAAGACCACGCCGGCCTTGCTGATGGGCGCCACCAGCGCCGGCCTGCCCTGCATCTATGTGCCGGCGGGACCGATGCTGCGCGGCAACTGGAAGGGCAAGGTGCTGGGTTCCGGCTCCGATGCCTGGAAGTTCTGGGACGAAAGGCGGGCCGGCAATATCAGCGACCAGGACTGGGTCAATATCGAAGCCGGCATCGCCCGCAGCGACGGCCATTGCATGACCATGGGCACGGCCAGCACCATGACCGCCATCGCCGAGGCGATCGGCATGACCCTGCCCGGCGCCTCCTCGATACCGGCATCGGATTCCAACCATATCCGCATGTGCGCGGCCTCGGGCCGCCGCATCGTCGAGATGATCTGGGAGGACTTGACGCCGGGTCTGATCCAGACGCGGCCGGCCTTCGAGAACGCCATCCGCGTCGCCATGGCCATGGGCTGTTCGACCAATGCCATCGTGCATGTGATCGCCCAGGCGCGGCGCGCCGGCTGCGATATCAGCCTGGCGGATTTCGAGGCAGCCAGCCATGTGCCGGTGATCGCCAATGTGCGGCCGAGCGGCGAACAGTATCTGATGGAGGATTTCTTCTATGCCGGCGGCCTGCCGGGGCTGATGAGCCGGATGAAGGAGCATCTGCATCTGGATGCTCTGACGGTGAACGGCAGGAGCCTTGGCGACAACATTGCCGATGCCGTGGTTTATGATGACGACGTCATCCGCACGCTCGACAATCCGGTCTATGCCTCGGGCGCCTTGGCCGTGCTCAAGGGCAATCTTGCCGAAGACGGCTGCGTCATCAAGCCCAGCGCCTGCGCGCCGCATCTGCTGAAGCATCGCGGCCCGGCCCTGGTCTTCGACGATTATCCGGCGATGAAGGCGGCGATCGACCGTGACGATCTCGACGTCACCGCCGATCATGTGCTGGTTTTGCGCAATGCCGGGCCGCAAGGCGGGCCGGGCATGCCGGAATGGGGCATGCTGCCGATCCCGAAGAAGCTGATCAAGCAGGGCGTGCGCGACATGGTGCGGATCTCGGATGCGCGCATGAGCGGTACCAGCTATGGCGCCTGCATCCTGCATGTGGCGCCGGAAGCCTATATCGGCGGCACGCTGGCGCTGGTCAGGACCGGCGATATGATCTCGGTCGATGTCGCCGCGCGCAGCATCACGCTCGACGTGCCGGCAACGGAGCTGACCCACCGCCGCGCCGCCTGGACACCGCCACCGGCAAGGTTCGAGCGCGGCTATGGCTGGATGTTCGCGCGCCATATCCGCCAAGCGAATGAAGGCTGCGATTTCGATTTCCTGCAGACCGATTTCGGCGCCGCCACGGGCGAGCCCGACATCTTTTGATCGGAGCGAGCAACATGACAAAACTCAACCCCGACACACGGCAGAAGCTGATGACGGTCAGCACGGCGACGCTGACCACCGCGCTCTTCAAGCGCGGCCTGCGCAACCAGTTCCTGCAGGATGTTCATCCGCTCAACCCCGCCGGCAAGACCATGGTCGGCGAGGCTTTTACCCTGCGCTATATCCCGGCGCGGGAGGATCTGAACCAGCTCAGCGTCTTCCAGAACCGCGATCATCCGCAGCGCAAGGCGATCGAGGACTGCCCGCCGGGCGCCGTGCTGGTGATCGACAGCCGCAAGGATGCCCGCGCCGCCTCCGCCGGCTCGATCCTGGTCGCCCGGCTGATGAAACGCGGCGTCGCCGGCGTGGTCACCGATGGGGGCTTTCGCGATTCGCCGGAGATCGCCAGGCTCGACATTCCCGCCTATCACAACCGTCCCTCGGCGCCGACCAATCTGTGCATCCATCAGCCGATCGACATGAACCTGCCGATCGGCTGCGGCGATGTCGCGGTCTTTCCGGGCGATGTCGTCGTGGGCGATGGCGAGGGCGTTGTCGTCATCCCGGCGCATCTCGCCGACGAGGTCGCCGCCGAAGCCGTCGAGATGACCGTCTTCGAGGATTTCGTGACGGAAGAGGTGCTGAAGGGACGGTCGATCCTCGGCCTCTATCCGGCGACGGAGGAGCGGACCAAGGCCGACTTCGTCGCCTGGCGCAAGGTCACGGGGCGCTGACGGGATCTGCTCGCGTCCTGGCGGCAGTCGGCGATGCGACTGACGCCCCTCACGGAATGATGCGTTCCTTCCGCAATTGGGCGAAGAGATCGAAGAAGCTGTCATCGGTCGCCTGGTAATCGAGGAAACCGAGCTTGCGGCTTTTCGACATGTCGGTGACGACCTCGATCGGCCGGCCGAGATCGGCATCGGTATGCCAGGCGGAAGCCAGTTTTCCGAGATCCGCTTCGGCGAGGTGATGCTTGCGGGCGATCTCTGTCCAGATCGGCGCGGCATCGGCCAGCTGCTGTTCCAGGGGTGTCACCTTGTCCGGGAAGGGTGCCGCTTGCAGCCCGAACCAGCCGGCCAGGCGCGGCCACATCCAGCTCCAGCGGAAGACATCGCCATTGACCACGTTGAAGGCCTGGTCGCGCGCCGCCGGCGCGGTGGCGGCCCAGGCCAGATGGCGGGCCAGCAGCCGCGCATCGGTCATATCGACCAGGCCGTTCCACTGCGCCGCCGACCCGGGGAAAATGAAGGGCCGGCCGGTCTCCTTGCAGATGGTGGCATAGGCGGCCAAGGTCACGCCCATATTCATGGCATTGCCGATCGCATAGCCGATGATGGTATGGGGCCGGTGCACGCTCCAGCCGAAACCGTCGCGCTTGGCGGCGGCGAAGACCTCGTCCTCCTGGGCGTAATAGAAATTCTCGATCTCCAGCCGCGGCTGGTCCTCGCGGAATGGCGTCGCCGGCAGCTTGCCCTTGCCATAGGCCTCGAAGGGCCCGAGGTAATGCTTCAATCCCGTGACCAGCGCTACATGACGTACCGTCCCGGCCGGCGACACGGCATTCAGCAGATTGCGCACCATGGCGCTGTTGACCTTGATATTCTCCGCCTCGGTCGGCTGGCGCATCCAGGTGCAGATGAAGACATGGGTGGGACGGCGATTCTTCAGCGCAGCGGCGAGCGAGACCGGATCGAGCAAATCCGCCGCCACGGGAGAGACACCCTCGATATCGGATGCCGGGCGCCGCGCCAGGGCATCCACCTGCCAGCCCGTTGCCCGCAAATGCCGGGCGAGATTGCTGCCGACGATGCCGGTGGCGCCGACCACCAATGCCGATCCTGTCATGTCCTGCCTCTTCTTCAAATTCAATGGCCGGAAAACCAATCGACGCCAAGGTAGACGACCGGGGATGATGCGGCTAGAAGGCACCATTAAGGGACGTGGTCACGAATAGGTGTCCATCCATGAACGTGCAGAAATCGACCGTCGCAAAAGTGGCTTCCTCGAAGCCGGCAATCCCAAAAGTTGCTGTCCATGACGAGACCTGTGCGCCGCGGCGCGTGCTGGAGCTGTTCAGCGCCAAATGGACCAGCATGGTGCTGCATGCCTTGCATGAGCTGCATGGCGGCACCTGCCGCACCGGCGAATTGCAGCGCAGCCTGCCGGGGATCAGCAAGAAGATGCTGACCCAGACCTTGCGCGAACTGGAACGCGACAGCCTGCTCTCACGGCGGGTCTATGACGTGGTGCCGCCGCGGGTGGAATATACGCTCACACCGCTCGGCCGGATTTTCATCGAACCGATCGAGATGCTCTATGACTGGGGCCGGCGGCATGAAGCCGCACTCGATCAGCTGGGCCAGCGGCCGCAATCCCGGCGGCGGCGCAAGGCGACCGGGAGCCCATGAGGTTTGCCGTCGGGGCACCGCTATCGAAACGTCATACGGCTTGGCATAGCCGACCAGCACGGTCGTCAGGGCATCGATCCTGCCAATATAGCCTTTGCGCGGTCAACTTGATTGGATAGAAATCCGCAGTTTAGACGAGGGCGCGAATCATGGATGCCAATACGGGAGAAAGTCGATGTGGATTGATGCCGGTCTCGCTTATCTGCACTTCCTGGCGATTTTCGCCCTCGTCTGGTTCCTGGCGCGGGAATGGACGCTGCTGAAGACGGGTGCAGCCAGCCTCGACATCAAGCGCCTCGCGCTGGCCGACCTTTGCTATGGCGCCGCGGCCGGTGCGGTGCTGGTGACCGGTGTGTTACGCGCGACATTGGGCGCGAAAGGGTGGGACTTCTATGCCCATAATCCGATGTTCCACGCCAAAGTCGGGCTGTTCATTCTGGTCGCGCTGATCTCGGTCGCACCCACCCGCATCTTCAGGCGCTGGCGCCAGCAGGCGCATGAAGATGCGGCGTGGGAAATTCCGGATGCGGATTGGCGGCAGGCGCGGCGCTGGGTGCTGATCGAAATGCACGGCCTGGCGATCATCCCGCTGCTGGCGGTCATCATGTCGCGTGGCCTGGCCTTCTGAGGCGAACCGGCGAACCGGTCCGGTCAGTCGCCGCGTTTCAATCGTCCTGCTTCAATCGTCGCGGTCCGGCCGCACGCTCAGCTTTTCCACGCCGGCCCCGCGGATGACCAGCACCGGCGCCTCGCGCTCAGCCGCTTCCTCGGTCAGCAGGCGATGCAGATCGTCGATCGTGACGATGCGCGTTTCGGCGAATTCCAGGATGACATCGCCTTTGCTGATGCCGGCCCGGGCGGCCGGACCATCGGCCAGGACTTCCGCCACCTGAACGGCCGTCGCTTCCTGACGCTGCAGCCGGCGCGCCAGCCGCGCATCGAGGGTGATGGTCTGGCCGACCAGGCCGAGCCTGGCCCGCCGCACACGGCCGTCACGCATCAGGCGCATGGTGACATCTGCCGCGGTATCGATGCCGATGGCGAAACACAGACCCTGTGCCTGGCCGATCATGGCGGTGTTGATGCCGACCACGCGGCCCTGGCCATCCACCAGGGCACCGCCGGAATTACCCGGATTGAGCGGCGCATCGGTCTGCACGACGCTTTGAATCAAGCGACCCGAGGGGGAACGCAAGGTGCGGCCGAGCGCACTGACGATGCCGGCCGTGACCGTCGCCTGGAAACCCAGCGGATTACCGATAGCCACGACCAGCTGGCCGACCCGCAGCCGGGCGGAACTGCCGAAGGTGGCATAAGGCAGGTCGCCGACCTGCAGGCGCAGCACTGCGAGATCCGTGGCCGGATCGTCGCCGACCAGTTCGGCGTCGAAGCGCCGGCCATCGGTCAGGCCGGCCGACAGCTTTGCGGCACCCGAGACGACATGGCTGTTGGTGAGGAGATAGCCGTCGGGCGCGAACAAGACACCGGAGCCGGTACCGTGGCGGGCCGGTGACTCGCCCTGGGCATGGATATGGACGACCGCCGGGCCGACCGTCTCGAAGGCATGGGCGACGCGGGCGGAATAAGGGTCAAGCGTCTCGTCGGGGCGCTCTGCTGAATCGTATGGCATGTCATACGAAATAGTGAGCGGGCCAGATCTTCGCAAGCCCGGTGCGATCACCGGCCGGTGGTGTCAAAGGCTGCCTTGCCATGCGCCTTTCGCAGCGATCAAGTGCGCCCAATCACTTCCTTAGGCATCCAGCGCGAGGTTGACCAGCGAATACGCGGCATCGCCGGCCGCTTCCATATAGGAGGGATCGCGATGCAGCAGCACGACGGCGAAGGAACCGTCCAGCAGCAGCAGGATCTGCCGGGCCAACAAGGCGGCATTCCCGATCCCCTCGGCTTCGAAGGTCTGACGCAGCCATGCCTCGAATTTCTTCTTATGGGCCGCACCGATCTTCATGGCCGGATGCCCCGGCATATTGGCGAGTTCCGCCGAGGTCCGAAGGAAGCCGCAGCCTTTCCATTTGGGATGCGCCGCCGATTTGGCGAGCTGGCGGAAGATGCCGCGCACCTTCGCTGCCAGGCCGCCTTTCGTCGCGGCGAACCAGCTTTTGAACAAGGTGAGATTAGGCTGGTCGCGGGCCTCGAGATAGGCCGCCACCAAATCGTCCTTACTCTGGAAATGGTAATAGAAGGTGCGCTTGGTGAGGCCGGCTTTTTCCGCCACGGCATCGACGCTGACGCGCCGGATGCCCTCGGCATAAAAGAGCCTGGCGGCGGCGGAGACGATACGGTCGCGGGTCGGATCGGCGGAGCGCGGCATGACTCTATGTATACCGACTAGTGAATATACACAAGGGTATGCGCCGCCTAACGTGAGATCGACCGTCACCATAGGAGGAGGACCGGAGCCATGTCCGAAACAGTGCTGCTGGAGATCAGGGACCGGATCGCCGTGCTGACGCTCAACCGGCCGCAGAAGCTGAACGCCCTGAACTATGAAATGATCGACCGGCTGATGGCCTTGCTCGATGAGATCGAGGTCGCGGCCGAGCTGCGCGCCGTCATCCTGACCGGGGCCGGCGCGCGCAGCTTTTCAGTCGGCGCCGATATTCCCGAATTCGCGGCAAGCGTACAGCGCGGTCCGCTTGCGGCCGTGCGCGATTTCGTGCGGCGCGGGCAGGCGATGACGGCGCGGCTGGAAGCCTTTCCGAAGCCGGTCATCGCCGCCGTCAACGGGTTTGCCTTCGGCGGCGGCTGTGAGATCACCGAGGCGGTCCATCTGGCCATCGCCAGCGAACAGGCCTTGTTCGCCAAGCCGGAAATCAATCTCGGCATGCCGCCCACTTTCGGCGGCACTCAGCGCCTGCCGCGACTGGCGGGGCGGAAACGTGCCATGGAGCTGCTACTGACGGGCGATCCCTTCCCGCCGGAACGCGCCCTGGAAATCGGGTTGGTCAACCAGATCGTGCCGCATGATCAATTGCTGCCAGCGGCGCTGGATCTGGCGGCGCGCGTCCTGCGTCATTCGCCGCAGGCGGTTGGCGGCATTATCACCGCCGTGACGCGCGGCCTGAACATGAGCATCGGCGAGGGGCTGCAGATGGAAAGCGAGCAATTCGCCCGGCTGGTGCCGACACATGACCTGAGCGAGGGGCTGAAAGCATGGATGGAGCGGCGCCCACCCGCCTATACCGGCGCTTGACAACCGCCCCAAGCAAGCGATGAGCGACCGGCTGCGATCCCGGATATACAGCCGTTCGCCAGTCTTTTTTACTGGCGCATGGCACTGGCCTCAAGCTCGGTCGTCACCCCCGCATTGGCTGCGAGTCTCCAGACATGTTCATCGGGTGGTTCCATTAGGTCGGTGTCACACCAAGGCCTCGGCGCGGGCATTGCGGCGGATCGCCTGGGGCGGTTGTCCGAAGGCGCGCAAGAAGGCCCGGCGCATGCGTTCGCGGTCGGCGAAGCCGGTTTCGCGCGCCACCACGTCGATCGAGTGCCGGCTTTGCTCCATCATCAGCCTGGCGGCTTCGACGCGCAGCCTTTCGACCGCCTTGGCCGGCGATTGGCCGGTCTCGGCGTGAAAGGCGCGGCTGAACTGGCGCGGGCTGAGATGCGCCGCCTGGGCAAGTTCTTCGACCGATAGCAGCGCCTGCAGGTTGGATTTCGCATAAGCCAGCGCGTTCTGGATGCGATCGGATTTCGGTTCCAGGTCCAGCAGCGCCGAGAATTGCGACTGGCCACCGGCACGGCGATGATAGACGACCAGGCTGCGGGCGACCTTGCGGGCGACCTCCAGGCCGAGATCCTTTTCGACCATGGCCAGCGCCAGATCGATGCCGGCGCTCATGCCGGCTGAGGTCCAGACAGATCCGTCGATGATGAAGATGCGGTCTTCCTCCACCGTCACCTTGGGGAAGCGCGCCTGCAGTTCGCCCGCAACCATCCAATGGGTCGTGGCACGCCGGCCATCGAGCAGGCCGGCTTCGGCAAAGATGAAGGCGCCGGTGCAGATCGACGCCACCCGCCGGGATGCGTCAAGGGCTTCCCGCGAGAAGGCGCGCAGGCCCGGCGTCGAACCCGGAATGCCGGTGCCGCCACCGACCAGCAGCGTGTCGAAAGCGGGATCACCGAAACGCGCCGTTTCGACCGTCATGCCGAGCGAACTGCGGACGGCGCCCCCGGTTTCGGAGAGGAGGTGCATCTCATAGACCGGTTCGCCGGTGGTGAAATTGGCAAACTCGAACACCGAGAGGGCCGCCAGGCTCATGTTCTGGAAGCCGGGGAAGACCGCGAAACCGATACGTTGCATAGGGCAGCTCCACACATCATGACCTAAAAGGTGGTATATATGACATTTAAGCCATAGGCCAGCGGATATAGATTTTTCCCACAGGCACCGGCATCCCGCCGGCTGGGGAAGGACAAAACATCATGACTGGTAACACCTTAGAAAATAAAGGAACTGCCCTCATCACCGGGGCATCGAGCGGCATCGGCGCGGTCTATGCCGACCGCCTCGCCCGGCGCGGCTACGACCTGATCCTGGTCGCCCGCAATCGCGACCGGCTCGTCGCCTTGGCCGGCCGGCTGACCAGCGAGACGGGCCGATCGGTCGAGGTCGTCGCGGCGGATCTGACCGACAAAGCCGATCTCGGCCGCGTCGAAGCCATGCTGCGCCAGGATGCGAGCCTCACGCTGCTGGTCAATAATGCCGGCTTCGGCGCGACCGCGCCCCTGCTGCAATCCGATATCGCCAAGATGGATGAGATGATCGCGATCAATGTCGGCGCGCTCACCCGGCTGAGCTATGCGGCGGCGCCCGGCTTCGTGGCCCGCGGCGGCGGCACCATCATCAATATTTCCTCGATCGCCGCCGTGGCGCCGGAGATCCTCAACGGCGTCTATGCTGGCAGCAAGGCCTTTGTGCTCACCTTCAGCCAGTCGCTGCAGCACGAACTGGCCGATAAGGGCGTCCGCGTGCAGACCGTCCTGCCCGGCGCCACCGCCACCGAATTCTGGGGCCTCGCAGGCCGGCCCGTCGAGCATCTGCCGGCCCAGATCGTGATGTCGGCGGAGGATATGGTCGATGCCGCGCTGGCCGGGCTCGATCAGGGTGAATTCGCGACTGTTCCGTCGCTGCCGGATCTCGCCGACTGGAATGCGTTCGACGCGGCCCGCCGCGCCCTGGGCCCCAATCTCTCTCGCACTAAGCCGGCGGCCCGCTACGGCATCGCATAACAGACGGCCTGACGATTGACCCTCAAGCGGCTGGCGCCCGGCTTCGAACCGGGCGCCGGTCACATACGCCCGATCAGGCTCACGCGGCCCGGTAGACCTGGGCGCCCAGCGGCGCTCCGGTCGCGCCGCCATCCACCACGAGCTCGGTGCCCGTCACGTTCGAGGCGTCGTCGGAGGCGAGAAAAAGCACCGCCCTGGCAACTTCCTCGGCCTCTCCCATGCGGCCAAGCGCATTGGTCCGGCTGAGCTGCTTTTCCAGCCCGGCCATGGCATCGTCCGACGCGGCAAAGGGCGACCAGATCGGTGTCCGCGTGGCACCCGGCGTCACCTGATTGACGCGAATGCCGCGGGATGCCAGTTCCGAGGCCAGATTGCGGGTCATGCTGCGTACGCCGCCTTTGGCCGCCGCATAGGCCGACCAGGCCGGCACGCCCATGACGGCATGGACGGAGCCGTTCAGGATGATCGAGGCGCCGTCATTGAGATACGGGAACGCCGCCTGAACGGTGAAGAAGACCGCCGTCAGATTGACCCGGATGATGTCCTCGAAGTCAGAGGACGGGGTCTGGCCGAGGGGAGACGCCACGCCGGTCCCGGCATTGGCGAAGACAATGTCGAGCTTGCCGAAGGTCTCGGCAATCTTGGCGACGGCTTTTTCAGTCGCCGCGGCATCGGTCACGTCGGCCTGAAGGGCAAGCGCATCCCGACCCAGCGCCGCGGCGGCCGCGTCGAGAGTTGTCCGGTTGCGGCCGATGATGGCGACCCGCGCCCCTTCGGCCTGGAACAAAAGGGCCGTGGCGAGACCGATGCCGCTATTGCCACCGGTAATGAGAGCAGTTTTGTTGGACAGACGCATTTCGGCTCCTATTTGCAATCCCCACTATATGGATTATGATCATAATCCAGTATCAGGATTACGTACATAATCCAGATTGTCAAGGTGTTTTCGGAGAGGGATCATGGGTCATTCCCAGGCGGACAAACTGCGTAGCCATGAGCGCATCGTGGAAATCGCGGCAAAACGGCTGCGGGAGCGGGGCTTGGAGGGGATCGGGGTCGCCGAATTGATGAAAGAGGCCGGCCTCACGATCGGCGGATTCTACAAGCATTTCGATTCCCGGGACGATCTGGTCGCCGAGGCCATCGGTTCAACCTTCGGTACGCTTCAGGCTCAGATCGAAGCCGGCCAGGAAAGCGGCAAGCCCCTGACCTTTGCCAAGGTGATCGACGACTATTTGCGGCCCGAGCATCGCGACGATCCCGGCAGCGGTTGCCCCTTCGGCGCGCTGGCCGCCGATCTTGCCCGCAGCGACGACAAGACGCGCGCCATTGCCACAGCGGCGATCCGTCAGGTCATCGAGCAGATGGCCGGGCTGGTGGATGGCGGCGCGCCGGAACGGACGGAGCCCGACGGCGCGCGGGAAAGGGCGATCACCGCTTATTGCGCCATGATCGGCGCCATCAGCCTGTCCCGCATCGTCAACGATGCCGCGCTGTCGGACGAAATCCTCGGCTCGGTCGCCCGCAAGCTGAAGGAAATCGTGGCGGCATAAGGCCTGGCACAAGTTCACGAGCAGCAGCTTGCCAAGCCGCGCCGGCCGGCTATGGTGCCGCGCATGAACGCGCCGCTACCCCCCCTTTCCCTGCCGATCGAGCCTTTGCTGCCGGAGATCCGCGCCGCTTTGGAGGCTGCGCCCAATCTGGTGCTGGAAGCCCCGCCGGGGACCGGCAAGACGACGCTGGTGCCGCTGGCTTTGCGCGATGCCGCCTGGGCGCATAAGGGCAAGATCATCATGCTGGAGCCGCGGCGTCTCGCCGCCCGCAGCGCCGCCAAGCGCATGGCCGATCTGCTGGGCGAAGAGGTGGGCGAGACAATCGGCTACCGCGTCCGGCTCGACCGGCGGGTAGGGCCGAAGACGAAGATCGAGGTGGTGACGACCGGCCTCTTCCTGCGTCAGCTGCAAGGCGATCCCGAATTGCCCGGCATCGCCGCCGTGTTGTTCGACGAATTCCATGAGCGCGCCATCGACTGCGATCTCGCCCTCGCCTTTTGTTTGGAGGCACAGGCCGCCTTGCGCGACGATCTGCGGCTGGTGGTCATGTCGGCGACCCTGGACGGCGCTGCGATCGCCGATCTGCTGCCGGGGGCGCGGCGCATCACCAGCGAGGGCCGGGTCTTCCCGGTGGAGACGCGGCATCTCGGCGACGATCCCGCAGCGCGAATCGAGGACCGCATGGCGGCGGCGATCCGGCAAGCGCTGCAGGAAGAGAGCGGCGACATCCTATCCTTCCTGCCCGGCACCGGCGAGATTCGCCGGGTGGAATCGCGGCTGGGCGATGTCGGCAGAGACAGCATCGTGCTGCCGCTTTACGGCGACCTGCCGCTGACCGAGCAGGACCGCGCCATCCGCGCCGATCCGCAGGGCCGGCGCAAGATCGTGCTGGCGACCTCGATCGCCGAAACCAGCCTGACCATCGACGGCGTCCGCGTGGTGATCGATAGCGGGTTGCGCCGGGTGCCGCGTTTCGATCCCGTCAGCGGCATGTCGCGGCTGACCACCGCCAAGGTCTCGCTGGCCGCCGCGACGCAGC
>LNAP01005031.1_pt1 | contig 18443 bp, 12 predicted proteins | sample 602601 | NCBI WGS metagenome assembly LNAP01 (sample SAMN02440304, study PRJNA202911) | soil metagenome | biome: Subtropical and temperate rainforests or woodlands; isolation source: soil samples (1 kg each in a 20% v/v slurry with milli Q water) were... ...
AGCGCGCGCTCGAGGCGGCGGTTGATGCGGTCGAGCGCGAGGTAGATCACGGGCGTGGTGTAGAGCGTGAGCAACTGGCTCACCAGCAGGCCGCCGATGATGGAAATGCCGAGCGGGAAGCGCAGCTCGGCGCCGGTGCCGCTCTCGATTGCCAGCGGCAGCGCGCCGAACAGCGCCGCCAGCGTCGTCATCATGATCGGGCGAAAGCGCAAGAGGCAGGCCTGCACGATCGCCTCCTGCGGCGACATGCCCTTCCCACGCTCGGCTTCGAGCGCGAAGTCGATCATCATGATCGCGTTCTTCTTGACGATGCCCATCAGCAGGATGATGCCGATCAGGCCGATCACCGAGAGGTCCTGCCCGCACAGCATCAGCGCCAGGATGGCGCCGACGCCGGCCGAAGGCAGCGTCGAGAGGATCGTGATCGGGTGGATGTAGCTCTCATAGAGCACGCCCAGCACGATGTAGATCGTGATCACGGCGGCGAGCAGCAGCCATGGCTGTCCTGCCAGCGCCTTGGCGAATTCGGCGGCGTCGCCGGAATAGACGCCGACGATGCTGTTGGGCATTTCGATGCGGGTCTCGATCGTCTTGACCGCCTCGACGGCGTCGCCAAGCGCTGCGCCCGGCGCCAGGTTGAAGCTGAGCGAGATCGCCGGGAATTGCGCCTGGTGCGAGATCGCCAGTGGTGCGGTGGTGCGCTTCAGCGTCGCCACGGCCGACAGCGGCACCTGCGCGTTCGGCGCGCCGGCGGTGGCGCTCGCGCCGCCCGGCAGATACAGCTTCGACAGGATCGAGGGATCGCGCTGGTACATCGGCAGCGCCTCCAGCACCACGCGGTACTGGTTGGCCTGGCCGTAGATGGTCGAGATCTGGCGCTGCGCGAAGGCGTCGTTCAGCGTGTCGGTGATGGCCTGCAGGCTGACGCCGAGCTGTCCGGCGCGGGTGCGGTCGACATCGAGTTGCGCGCGCAGGCCGCCTTCCTGCGCCTCCGAGGAGACGTCGCGGAACAGCGGATCGCGCCGCATCTCCGCCACCAGCTTGCGCGCCCATTCCGAGACCAGGGCTGCATCGGTTCCGGTCAGCGTGTACTGGTATTGCGAGCGGCTCGACTGGGTCGAGATTTGCACATCCTGCACCGGCTGGAAGTAGACCGTCATTCCGGGGATGCCGGATACCCGCTCCTTCAGCCGGATCACGACCGCGCTGACATCATCGCGCCGCTCGCCGCGCGGCTTCAGCGACATGACGAGCCGGCCGACATTGGTGGTCGGGTTGACCGAGCCCGCCCCGATCACCGAGACCACGCCGGTTACATCAGGATCGGCCTTGATGGCGTCGGCAACCTCGGTCTGCCGCTTCTGCATCTCCGCAAACGACACGTCGGGCCCCGCCTCCGTCACCGCCGTGATCGAGGCGGTGTCCTGGAGCGGCAGGAAGCCTTTTGGCGCGACGACGTAGAGAACGAGGGTTGCGACCAGCGTGGCGAAGGTCACGAGCAGCGTGGCGCGCTGGCGTTCCAGCACCCACAACAGCGTCCGGTGGTAGAATTCGACGGTGCGGTCGATGAAGCGGCTGACGGCAGCCAATCCCGGCACCGCGAACTCCTCATGCGCGTGCTTGAGCAGGCGCGAGCACATCATCGGCGTCAGCGTCAGCGAGACCACGGCCGAGGTCACGACCGCAATGGTCAGCGTCAGCGCGAATTCGCGGAACATGCGCCCGACGAGGCCCGACATGAACAGGAGCGGGATGAAGACCGCGATCAGCGACACCGTCAGCGAGATCACGGTGAAGCCGATCTCGCTGGCGCCCTTCAGCGAGGCCTCCATCGCGCTGTCGCCGTTCTCCATGTGACGGACGATGTTCTCGATCATGACGATGGCGTCGTCGACGACGAAGCCCGTGCCGATGGTGAGTGCCATCAGCGACAGATTGTCGAGGCTGAAGCCGGCGAAATACATGATGCCGAAGCTCGTGATCAGCGACAGCGGCAGCGCCACGCCGGCTATCAGCGTGGCCCGCAGCGAGCGCAGGAACAGCAGCACCACCAGCGTCACCAGGACGACGCTGAGGATCAGCGTGAACTGCACGTCGTGGACAGAGGCGCGGATGGTCACCGTGCGGTCGGAGACGATGGTGAGGTTCACGCCGGCTGGAATCGCACGCTGAACCTTCGGGATCTCGGCGCGGATCTGGCTGACGACGTCGATCACGTTGGCGCCGGGCTGGCGCTGGATGTCGATGATGACGGCCGGCGTGCCCTGGTACCAGCCGCCGGTGCGGTCGTTCTCCAGGCCGTCGACGATCTGCGCGACGTCGGCGATCGTGACCGGCGAGCCGTTGCGGTAGGCGATGATGATCGGCTTGTAGGCGTCGGCGGCGGCGATCTGGTCGTTGGCCGCGATGATGTAGGCCTGCTGCGCGCCGTCGAGCGAGCCCTTCGGCCCGGAAACATTGGCATTGGCGATCGCGGCGCGCAAATCCTCCATGGCGATACCGTAGGCAGCGAGCCGCGCGAGATCCGCCTGGATGCGGACGGCCGGCTTCAGCCCGCCGAGCACGGAGACCCGCCCCACCCCGGAGATCTGGCTCAGCCGCTGCGCCAGCAGCGTATCGGCGATATCGCTCATCGCCCGCAGGGAGATCGTGTCGGAGCGCAGCGCCAGCGTCATCACCGGCGCGTCCGCCGGGTTCACCTTGGCGTAGGTCGGCGGATAAGGCAGCGTCTTGGGCAGCACGCCTGCGGCCGCATTGATCGCGGCCTGCACGTCCTGAGTCGCGCCGTCGATGTCGCGGTTGAGGTCGAACTGGAGCGAGATCTGGCTGACGCCGAACGAGCTCGTCGAGTTCATCGCCGACAGCGACGGGATCTGCCCAAGCTGCCGCTCCAGCGGCGCGGTGATCAGCGAGGCGATCACGTCGGGGCTCGCGCCCGGAAGCTGCGTCGTCACCTGCACGGTCGGGAAATCGACCTGCGGCAGCGCGGAGACCGGCAGCGAGAAATAGCCGAGCGCGCCGCCGATCAGAAGCGCGATGCCGAGCAGCGAGGTCGCGATCGGGCGGCGGATGAAGGGTTCGGAGACGCCCATGAGTTTCGCCTGCCGCTCAGGCGGCCGTTGTCGGGATCATGGCTGCTTGGCTCCAGATCCCGATGACCCGGGACTTGGTGCAGGTGCCGGCCCGGTCTGACCCTTCTGGTCGCCTTCAGTGCTGCTGCGCTTCGCGCGCGGCTCGCCGTCCTTTTGACCATCCTTGGCCTGACCGTCCTTCTTCTGACCATCCGGACCGCGCGTGCGCTTGCGCGGCGCGAGATCGGCCGACGGGGTCTGGTCGTCGCGACCGACCACCACCTTGGAGCCGTCGGACAAATTGGCAAAGCCAGTGGTGACGACCCTGTCGTTCGCCGACAGGCCGCTGGCGATGACCGCATCGTGCTCGTTCTGCTGCGTCACCGTCACAGGCTTGGCCGAGACGATGTCGCCCTCGCCGATGACATAACTGAAGGTGCCGATCGGTCCGCGCTGCACCGCCGATGTCGGCACCACCAGCGCCTGCATGAGGGTCTCGACCTTGAGGCGGACATTGACGAACTGGCCCGGCCAGAGCTGGTGGTTGGCGTTGGGGAACTCGGCCTTGAGCTTGAGCGTGCCCGTGGTCTGGTCGACCTGGTTGTCGATGCCGGTGAGCTTGCCGGTGTCGATCACCGTGATGCCGTCATTGCCGAACACATCGACGGCGAGAGCGCCTTTCGACGCTGCGGTGTTGAGGCGCATGATCTGCTGCTGCGGCAGGCTGAACCACACCGCGATCGGCTGCAACTGCGTGATCACTACGAGGCCCGTGGTGTCCGAGGCGTGGATGATGTTGCCCTGGTCGACCTGGCGCAGGCCGGCGCGGCCGGAGATCGGCGCCACGATCTTGGTGTAGCTCAGCGTCGCCGCCGCGTTGTCGATCGAGGCCTGATCGGCCTTGACCAGTGCCTCGGTCTGCGCGACCAGCGCGCGCTGCGTGTCGGCCTGCTGCTTGGAGCCGGCGTTGGAGGCAGCGAGCTGCTCGTAGCGGGTAAGATCGATACGCTGGTTGGCGAGCTGGGCCTCGTCCTGCGCCTTCTTGGCGACGGCCTGGTCATACGTCGCCTGGTAGAGCGCCGGATCGATCTCGCCGAGCACATCGCCCTTCTTGACGTCCTGGCCTTCGGTGAATTTCACGGCAATCAGCTTGCCGTCGACCTGCGAGCGCACGGTCACGGTGTTGAGCGCGCGGATCGCGCCGACGCCGTCGAGATAGACAGGCACGTCCTGGATGCGCGGTGTCGCCGCCAGCACCGGGACCGGCAGATCGGGCCGCTGGTTGCGGCCGTTCGCCTGCTGCGGCTGCTGATGCCAGACGGTCCAGCCGTAATAGCCAAGGACGCCGAGGATCGCGAGCGTGATCAGGGTCATGACGAAGCCGCGGCCGCGCGACCTCTTCGCGCCTCCCTGCTTCGCATCATCCCTGCCATCCGGCTTAAAGAGCATTGACCGGTTTCTCCATGCGCGGCTCCCAGCCGCCACCGAGCGCCTGATACAGGCTGACGATGGCGAGAAGCCGCGCGAGTTGGGCCTGCGACAGCGCGTCTTCCGCCGAGAACAGGGTCAGTTGGGTGTTGAGCACGGTCACGATGTCGGCGGTGCCGGCGCGCAATTGCTGCTCGGCAAGATCGAAGGCGCGCCGCGAGGCGGTGACGACATCGCGCTGCAATTGAAGCTTGATCGTGGTCTGCTTGATCGAGAACAGCGCGTTGTCGACGTCGGCAAAGGACTGGATGATGGTCTTCCGGTAGGTCTGCAGCAACTCGTCCTGCCGCGCCTTGGCGAATTCGAAATTGCCGAGGATCTTGCCGCCGTCAAAGATCGGCTGCGTCGCGCTGCCGACGAGCTGGAAGAACGCCGCATGCGGCTGGAACAGCGAAACCAGCGCCGAGCTCTGATAGCCGCCATTGCCGGTGAGCTGGATGGTCGGGAAGAACTGCGCGCGGGCATTGCCGATGTTCGCCGTGGCGGAAGCGAGCTGCGCCTCCTGCCGGCGAATATCCGGCCGCTGCGTCAGGATCTCCGACGGCAGGCCGGGCGTCACGCGCGGAATGGCGATCGTGTTCAGCGAACCGCCGAGCACCCGCACGCTCTCCGGCGGCCGCGACACCAGCACGGCGAGCGCATTGACGTTCTGGTCGAGCGTCTGGCGCAGCGGCGGCACCAGCGCCTTCTGGTTGGCAAGCACGCTCTCCTGCTGGGCGACGTCGAGGTCGGTGCCGGTGCCGGCCTTGCGGCGTTCGCGGACGGCGTCGAGGATGCGCTGGGCGCTCGCGATGTTGCGCTGTGAGGTCCTGATGCGATCCTGCGAGGCCAGCACCTGGAAATAGGCGTTGGCGACGGCGGAGAGCGTCGTCAGCGCGACGACGTCGCGATCGAAGCGGTTGGCATTGGCGGTTTCTTCTGCCGTCTGCAGTGCATCCCGGTTCTGGCCCCAGAAGTCGAGCTGGTAGCTTGCGCTGAGCGAGGCCTGATAGTTGACGACCTCGCGGCCGCCGTTGGTCAGCCCGGATGCGGAAGAGCCGGAGGTGCGCGAATAGGCCTCCTGCCCCGTGCCGGACAGGCTCGGCAGCAGCGCCGCGCCGGCCTGCCGTGCCTGGGCGTCGGCCTGGACGATGCGCGCGACGGCGGCGGCGATATCGAGGTTGACGGTCTGCGCCTCTTCCATCAGTTGCGTCAATTCTGCTGAGCGAAAGCCGCGCCACCAATCCAGCGTCGGCGGCGCGTCCGCCTTGCCGGCGTATTTGTATTGCGCGGGGACATCCAGCGCGGGATCCGGCAAGTCCTGGGTCAGCACGCAGGCGCCCGAGCTGGCGGCAAGGCACAGCGCGCCAAGCCAGCGCACCGCACGCCGCGTCCAGGACGCAGAGCCAACAGACCGCCGCGTGGCGATCGCCGGAACTCGCTGTGTCACATCCACCCTCCGCCGGGCAGATAAAGCCGCCGCCGCGCAGCCGGATTAACCGATTCGCGGCGGGACAGTCGGTGGGCCTTCTGCAACTCGTTCAATGGTGATGCTTTCTGCGGAACCTTGCGATCCATCCTAGCCGGGCGCGGAACGCCATGACAGTCCCGCACCTGCGAAACGCACATGAGAACGTGTCGGCGCCAGGATCACACAAAGACAAGATCGCCCTGTGCCGCAGTTCTTTCTCGTATTCCCGCGCCGTTTGCGGTGGCATTCAATCTTACCAAGATTTCATGTGATATTGCCGCCACACCTGTCAGCGACAGCAGCCCGGGCGATTTCGACCGGGCCTCAAAGCCTGGCAGAGCCATTCTCACGAGCTCGTCAATTGCAGGCAGCGAAGACGCACCCGTCGCGTTGGCAGGAACCTCCTCGTCCGCGCGGCATTGGCACGGCTCGCCAAGGTGAAGATTTCTCCCCGGGATCGCTCGTGACGATAATTATCTTCCATATCCTGGCGGCGATCAGCCAGATCCTCCTCATCTCGCCGCTGCGCCCCGCCATCGCCCATCCCCTTCCCGGAATATCGTTGCCTTGGCGGCGCTTGGCCCCGTTTCGCCGCAGCGCAAAAGCCTTCCCCTTTTGGTTTCCAAGCACTAGGTTCTGGCCAACCTGATCAACCCCTTGCCAGTGAATTCCCCCTGACATGATCATCAAGAACGACGTTGTCGAAGCCATCGGCAACACCCCGCTGATCAAGCTGAAGCGCGCCTCCGAACTGACCGGATGCACCATTCTGGGCAAGGCCGAGTTCATGAATCCCGGCCAGTCGGTCAAGGACCGCGCCGGCAAATGGATGATCCTGGAGGCCGAGAAGCGCGGCGAGCTCAAGCCGGGCGGCCTCGTGGTGGAATCGACCGCCGGCAATACCGGCATCGGCCTCGCTGTCGTGGCGAGCGCCCGTGGCTACCGCACGCTGATCGTGATCCCGGAGACGCAGAGCCAGGAGAAGAAGGACTTCCTGAAGCTGTGCGGCGCCGAGCTGCTGGAATCGCCGGCGCTGCCCTATTCCAATCCGAACAGCTACCAGCATGTCGGCCGCAGGCTCGCCGACGAGCTGCGCAAGACCGAGCCGAACGGCGTACTGTTCGCCGACCAGTGGAACAACCTCGACAATGCCAAGGCGCACTACGAGTCGACGGGTCCGGAGATCTGGGAGCAGACCGGCGGCAAGGTCGACGGCTTCGTCTGCTCGGTTGGCAGCGGCGGCACGCTCGCCGGCATCAGCCGCTTCCTGAAGGAAAAGAACAAGGACATTCGCATCGCCTGCGCCGATCCACATGGTGCGGGCATGTACGAATATTTCAGGACCGGCGACCCCAAGGCGACGCCCGGCGGCTCGATCACGGAAGGCATTGGCCTTGGCCGCGCGACCGCGATCGTCGAGTCCGCCAAGGTGGACGATGCCTATCTCGTTCCCGACACCGACGCCGTCACTGTGATCTACGATCTGCTCCAGCACGAAGGCCTGTGCCTCGGCGGCTCCTCCGGCATCAACATTGCGGGTGCGATGCGGCTGGCAAAACAGCTCGGGCCCGGCAAGACGATCGTGACCATCCTCTGCGATTCCGGCAGCCGCTACCTGTCAAAGCTGTTCAACGCCGACTTCATGCGCGCCAAGAACCTGCCCGTGCCGGAATGGCTCGAGAAGCGCAGCAACATCAAGCTGCCGTTCGTCTAGGCCGGCAAGGTTGCAGCCGGTCGATCTGATTTCGGAGAGCTGACGAGCTCACCGCAAAATCTGACTCAGGAACAGCTTCGTCCGCGCATGCTGGGGAGCGGCGAAGAATTCGTTCGGCGTGTTGGCCTCGATGATCTGGCCGGCGTCCATGAACACGACGCGGTTGGCGACCTCGCGGGCAAAACCCATCTCGTGGGTCACGACCAGCATGGTCATGCCCTCCTCGGCGAGATCGACCATGGTGTCCAGCACTTCCTTGACCATTTCAGGATCGAGCGCCGAGGTCGGCTCGTCGAACAGCATCACCTTCGGGTTCATGGTCAGCGCGCGCGCGATCGCGACGCGCTGCTGCTGGCCGCCGGACATCTGCCCTGGAAACTTGTTGGCCTGGTGCGGGATCTTGACCCGCTCCAGGAATTTCATCGCGGTCGCTTCGGCGTCCTTCTTGGGGATGTTGCGCACCCAGATCGGCGCCAGCGTGCAATTATCCAGCACCGTCAGATGCGGGAACAGGTTGAAGCTCTGGAACACCATGCCGACTTCCCGGCGCACGGCGTCGACATGCTTGAGGTTCGGCCCGAGCTCGATGCCGTCGACGACGATATGGCCCTCCTGGAACTCCTCCAGTGCATTGATGCAGCGGATCAGGGTCGACTTTCCCGAACCCGAGGGGCCGCAGATCACGATGCGCTCGCCCTTGCGGACCTCAAGGTCGATGTCGCGCAGCACGTGAAACTCGCCGTACCATTTGTTCAGGCCGGAAATCTTGACGATGGGGTCGGACATGGTGAGCTCGATCAGTTGCGGCGGTGAGCGTTGAGGCGATGCTCGACGAAGAGCGAGTAGCGCGACATTCCAAAGCAGAAGATGAAGTAGATGATGCCGGCAAAGGCAAATCCGGTGAAGGCCGTGGACGGCGTCGACCATTTCGGGTCCGAGAACGATGCCCGGAGCGAGCCAAGCAGGTCGAACAGCGCCACGATCGAGACCAGCGACGTATCCTTGAACAGCGAGATGAAGCTGTTGACGAGGTTCGGAATGACGTGGCGCAAGGCCTGCGGCAGCACGATCAGCGAGGTCGTCTTCCACCACGATAGCCCGAGCGCCGCTGCCGCCTCGCTCTGCCCGCGCGGGATCGCGGCAAGGCCGCCGCGCACGTTCTCGGCCTGATAGGCGCCGGTGAACAGCGCGATGCCGATCAGCGCGCGCACCAGACCGTCGACGGTGAAATTGCCCGGCAGGAATAGCGGCAGCATGTAGGTCGCGAAGAACAGCACGGTGATCAGCGGCACGCCCCGCCAGAACTCGATGAAGGCGACCGAGAAGATCCGGATCAGCGGAATGGTGGAACGGCGGCCGAGAGCCAATGCGATGCCGATCGGCAGCGAGGTGACGATGCCGGTAACGGAGACCACCAGTGTCACCAGCAGGCCGCCCCACAAATTCGTCGTCACGATCGGCAGTCCGCCCTGATCGAGCCCCATCAGCTTGATCACGACCGCGATGGCGACGAAGGCGGCGATGCTCGATGCGAGCGCGCGCCAGCCCGTGCGAACGCCGCCGCCGAGCGCGAAGGCGATCAGCGAGACGACGACGGTCGTGATGGCGACATCGGTCCAGACCGGCTGGCCTGTGCCCTGGATCTGGTCACGCAGCCAGACCAGCGGAAAGATCAGCCAGAAGATCGCGATGCCGACCAGCACGATGAGGTTGCCGACGACCCATAGCAGCGGCGCCATGGCCGAGGTCTTGCTGAGGCCGAGCAGCACCTGCCCGGCGCCGATGATGCTGTCGTCGAACAATTGCAGCAGGCCGGCCGTCCAGCTCAGGCCAAAGCCCTTGATGCCGCCGCCATGCAGCAGGAAGAAGGCGACCACCGGAAAGGCGAAGAAGAACAGGCCGGCGTTGAGCCCCTTCGACGGCAGCCGAGGAATCAGCAGCGGCACCAGCAGAACCACCGACAGCGCCAGCGTGAGGTTGACCCGCCAGCGTTCCGCCTCGGGATAGAAGCCGTAGATCAGCTGCGGCAGCTTGGCCTGGATGTAAGGCCAGCAGGCGCCGACCGCGAACCCGGCATTCTCGGTCAGGCACGCGGTGCGATCCTTGCCGCTCCAGACCGCATCGACCATCAGGAACCTGACCGAGGGAATGATGGTGAACCAGAGCAGCAAGGCGCCGACGATCGTAAGCAGGATATTGGTCGGCGAGTTGAACAGGCGCGTGCGCACGAGACCAATGAAGCCCGTGGTCTTCACCGGCGCGGGACGCTCGGTGAGCAGGTCCTGACGGACGTAGGCGGACGAAGTGATATCGCTCATGCGCCGAGACTCCGGCCGAGGCGCCAACCGTAGACGCTCATGAGGGCGCTGGTGAGCAGCGAGATCAAGAGATAGACGCCCATCGTCATGGCGATGATCTCGATCGCCTGCCCGGTCTGGCTCAGCGAGGTGCCGGCGAATACCGAGACGAGATCGGGATAGCCGATCGCCACCGCCAGCGAGGAATTCTTGGTAAGGTTGAGATACTGGTTGGTCAGCGGCGGGACGATGACCCGCATCGCCTGCGGCACGACGATTAGCCGGAGCGTGGTGCCGCGGCTGAGGCCAAGCGACGAGCCCGCCTCCATCTGTCCACTGTGCACGGACAGGATGCCGGCGCGCACGATCTCGGCGATGAAGGCGGCGGTATAGGTCGACAGCGCCAGCGTCAGCGCCACGAACTCGGGGATGATGCGCGAGCCGCCGGCGAAGTTGAAGCCTTTGAGCTGCGGCAGCTCGAATGTGACGGGCGGGCCGAATATCAAGATGCTCGCCAGCGGCAGCCCGAACAGCAAGCTCAGCACATAGGGCCAGATCCGGATCATCTGGCCGCGCTGAAACAGTGCGCGCCGCGCGTAGAGGCGCAGAACCAATGACGCCACGATGCCGAGGACCAGCATCGCCAGGAACGGCTCAAAGCCGCCCTCGCCGATCGGGCGCGGAACGACGAGACCGCGATTGCTGACGAAGGCGATGCCGAGCAGCGAAATGCTCTGCCGCGGATTTGGCAGGGCCGCGAGCACCGCCAGGTACCAGAACAGGATCTGGAACAGCACCGGCAGGTTGCGGATCACCTCGACATAGAGCTCGCCGATGCGCGACAGCAGCCAGTTGGGCGACAGCCGGCACAACGCGACGATGAAGCCGATCAATGTGGCGAAGACGATACCCACCACCGAGACCACGAGGGTGTTGAGAAGCCCGACCACGAACACGCGCAGGAATGTATCCGAGCCGGTGTAGGAGATCAGGGTCTGGTTGACGTCGAAGCCGGCATTGTTCCGGAGAAAACCGAAGCCGGCGGCGATGTGCTGGTTCTCGAGATTGGCGCGGGTATTGGAGACGATCTCATAGCCGATCCAGCCCAAAACCGCCGCGAAGGCAAACTGGACGGCGACGCCGTTCCAGCCAGTCTTGCCGCCCAGAATGCGCCTGATCTTCAGCGCAATCTGGGCCGGCGGTTTTCGAGCCTCGGTGCTCATCGCCGCTGTCAGCGGTTCAGGCGGGGTCAGCGGATCGGCGGCGCGTACTGAAGACCGCCCTTGTTCCAGAGGTTATTGAGACCGCGGCTGATGGCGAGCGGCGAGCCGGCGCCGACGTTGCGATCGAACACCTCGCCGTAATTGCCGACCGCCTTGGTGATCCGCACCACCCAGTCCTTGGTCAGGCCGAGCTGTTCGCCGAAATTACCGTCGCTGCCGAGCACGCGCTTCAGCTCCGGATTTTCCAGTTTCGCCTTCTCGTCGACGTTCTTCGAGGTCACGCCGAGCTCTTCGGTGGTGATCAGTGCGAACAGCGTCCATTTCACGATGTCGAACCACTGGTCGTCGCCGTGCCGGACCATCGGGCCGAGTGGCTCCTTCGAGATGATTTCCGGGAGCACCATGTGGTCACCGGGATTGGCAAGCTTCAGACGGTTGGCGTACAGGCCCGACTGGTCGGTGGTGAAGACGTCGCAGCGGCCGGCTTCATAGGCCTTGACGGTTTCGTCGTTGGTGCCGAACGCGATCACCTCGTACTTCATGTTGTTGGCCTTGAAGTAGTCGGCGAGATTCTGCTCGGTGGTGGTGCCGGTCTGCACGCAGACCGAGGCGCTGTTGAGTTCGAGCGCCGAATTCACCTTGAGCGACTTCTTCACCATGAAGCCCGTCACGCCGGTGAAGTTGGCGCCGAGCGAGGTGTCCCGCGAGATGGTCCAGGTGGTGTTGCGCGAGAGCACATCGACTTCGCCGGATTGCAGGGCCGTGAAGCGATCCTTGGCTGACAGAGGCACGAACTTGACCTTGGTCGGATCGTTGAAGATGGCGGCGGCGATGGCGCGGCAGACGTCGACGTCGAGGCCGGTCCAGTTGCCCTTGTCGTCGGGCGATGAGAAGCCCGGCAGGCCCTGGCTGACGCCGCAGGACAGCATGCCCCGGTCCTTGACGGTCTTGAGCGTTTGGGCATCGGCGGCTTGGGCTGTCAGGCCGGCGGCGAGAGCGAGAGTGAGAGCCAGGGTTACGCGTTTCATGGGCTGAAGGCCTTTCAAAGTCGTCTCAAGGTAGGAACGTTGTCTCAGGATCGTCTCTGCCAGGGCTATCCATACCGGGGTTAGCCTTGCAAGAGTCGTGCTGGAAACCTTGCCGAACACTCGCCCATCCCGAGAGGCCATAACCTAATCCCCGCCGCTGGCGCCCGCACTGATGGCTGTGGCGCAAGGTCCGGTCAGACGATGGATCGAAGGTCGCGGCTGCCCCTCAACATGCGGCGACTGAATAGCACCTGCGCATCACAGAACGACTGGCGAGCCGGGTCAAGGGGTTGACGGGACTCTTCTGTGTTCTGTTATTAACGGCAGCGGCCACCGGCCGGCCCGCAGGGCGCCTCGCGCGCCCCGCGGAAACGCGGTTTTGAAAGCAGACGCATGGATTCCTCGCACCCCTCCCAGCAGCAGGCCGAGACCCGGCTGGTCACCTCCGGCCGCGACACCAAGGCCCAGAAGGGGTTCGTCAATCCGCCCGTGTTCCACGGCTCGACCGTGCTCTATCCGACCGCCGAGGACCTGCACGCCCATCGCGGCGAGTTCACCTATGGCCGCCACGGCTCCCCCACCACCAAGGCGTTCCAGGAGACGCTGATGGCGCTGGAGGGGCCGCAATGTGCCGGCCTCGGCATCGTGCCGTCTGGGCTGTCGGCGATCTCCACCACCCTGCTCTCGGTGCTGAAGACCGGCGACCACGTGCTGGTCTGCGACAACGTCTATCGCCCCACGCGCAATTTCTGCAACGGCATGCTCGCGCGCCTCGGCATCGAGACCAGCTATTTCGATCCGCTGATCGGCGCCGGCATCGACAAGTTATTGAAGCCGAACACGCGCGCGGTCCTGGTCGAGGCGCCGGGCTCGCAGTCGTTCGAGATGCCGGACATCCGCGCCATCGCCGAAGTCGCGCATGCGCGCGGCGCGCTCGTCATCGACGACAACACCTGGGCGACGCCGCTCTTCCATCGCTCGCTCGAACAGGGCGTCGACATCAGCATGCAGGCCGCCACCAAATATATCGGCGGCCACTCCGACATCATGTTCGGCACCATCTCGGCGAACGCCAGGGCCTGGCCGCAGATCGCCGAAGGCATTCGCCTGCTCGGCGTCTGCGCCGGCCCCGACGACGTCTTCCTCGCGCTACGCGGCCTGCGCACGCTGTCGGTGCGCTTGGCGCAGCATCATCGTTCCGGTCTCGACATGGCGCGCTGGCTCGCGAGCCGTCCCGAGGTCGCGCGCGTGCTGCATCCGGCGCTGGAGACCGATCCCGGCCACGCGATCTGGAAGCGCGACTTCACCGGCGCCTCAGGCCTGTTCAGCATCGTGCTGAAGCCGGTGCCGCAGACAGCCGTCGACACCATGCTCAACACGCTCAAGCTGTTCGGCATGGGTTTCTCCTGGGGCGGCTTCGAGAGCCTCGCGATTCCCTTCGACTGCAACGACTATCGCACCGCGACCAAGTGGGCGCCGGGCGGCCCGACTCTGCGTCTGCACATCGGGCTCGAGAACACCGACGACCTCAAGGCCGATCTCGATCGCGGCTTCGCTGCCCTCAAGGCGGCAATGTGAGCCTGCTCACAAGGCATCGCGCCTGCGGACGCGCCAACGCGCGCCGCGGGAACGAGCACCCCGCGCAAACGTTAACGCCGATGCGCCAACAAATGGTTTGAACCTCAAGCATTTGGCGCTAGCCTCACCAATCGACTCCAATCCGGACACGGAGCATGGGAACGTTGGTACTGCTCGATCTGATGGGCGGCGTGGCGCTGTTGCTGTGGGGCCTGCACATGGTCCACAGCGGGATTCTGCGCGCGTTCGGCCCCGACCTGCGCTGGCTGCTCGGCAAGGCGCTCAGCAACCGCTTCAGCGCCTTCGCCGCCGGCCTCGGTCTCACCGCGCTGCTCCAGAGCAGCACGGCGACGGCGCTGCTCACCAGCTCCTTCGCAGCCGGGGGCCTCGTCAGCGTCGCTGCCGCGCTCGCCATCATGTTGGGGGCCAATGTCGGCACGACGCTGATCGTGCAGGTGCTGTCGTTCAACATCGCGGCCGTAGCACCCGTGCTGTTCGTGCTCGGGCTCGTCGCCTTCCGCTCAGGACCGCGCTCGCGGATCAAGGACATCGGCCGCGTCTGCATCGGCCTCGGCCTGATGCTGCTGTCGCTGCATATCCTGCTCGACACACTGGCGCCGGCCGAGAACGCGCCCGGTGTCCGCGTCGTGATTTCGGCGATCACGGGCGATCCCGTTCTTTGCATCATGATCGCGGCGCTTATCACCTGGGCGGTGCATTCGAGCGTCGCCAGCGTGCTGCTGATCATGTCGCTGGCCTATTCGCAGTTCATCACGCCTTACGCGGCGCTGGCACTGGTGCTGGGCGCCAATCTCGGCAGCGCCATCAACCCCGTGTTCGAGGGCGCAAGGCGCGACGATCCCGCGAGCTATCGCGTGCCGCTCGGAAATCTGATCAACCGCGTGGTCGGCATCGTCCTCGTGCTGCCGTTCCTGAGTGCGATCGCCGAGCACATGCATGCCTGGCAGCCCGATCTTGCAAGGATGATTGCGGCGTTCCACATCGCCTTCAACGTCGGCACCGCCGTCATCTTCATCGGCCTGCTCGGCACCATGTCGCGCCTGCTGACCCGCCTCCTGCCCGATCGCGTGCAGGAGACCGATCCCGCACGGCCGCGCTATCTCGACGAGAGCGCGCTGGAGACGCCGTCGCTGGCGCTCGCCGACGCCGCCCGCGAGGCGCTGCGCATGGGCGACCTCGTCGAGGTCATGCTGCGCAAGGTGATGACGGCGATGATGACGGGCGACCGCTCGCTGGTCGACCAGGTCTCCAAGATGGACAATGTCGTCGACAGTCTCGACGAGGCCATCAAGCTCTATCTGACCAAATTGACGCGCGGCAGCCTCGACGAAGGCGAAGGCCGGCGCGCCATGGAAATCATCTCCTTCGCCATCAACCTCGAGCATATCGGCGACATCATCGACAAGAATTTGAGCGAGCTTGCCACCAAGAAGATCAAGCGGCGATTCCAGTTCTCGGCCGAAGGCGCCGAGGAGCTCGCCGCCTTCCACAAGCGCACGATGGAATCGCTGCGGATCGCCTTCGGCGTCTTCATGTCGGGCGACGCCAACGAGGCGCGCAAGCTGCTGGTGGAGAAGACGGCGCTGAAGAACACCGAGCTCGCCGCCGTCGAGCGCCATCTCGACCGCCTGCGCGAGGGCCGCCCGGAGACCCTCGAGACCACATCGCTGCATCTGGACGTGCTGCGCGACCTGCGCCGCATCCACTCGCACATCTGCTCGGTCGCCTATCCCGTGCTGGACGCGGCGGGTGAGCCCTATCGCAGGCCCGAGGCGGATACGGCCGCCCTGCCCGCAACAGGCGCGGCGTCAGCGCTGCCGCGCTAAATCCCTTCGATCACCGCTCCAGCGTCTTCGAGGCGCGGCCACGGTTCTTGATGATCAGCATGATGTTGCGGATGTAGATGATGGTCGCGAGCGCCTGCCCGAGGATGATGACGGGCTCGCGCTTGACGACGCCGTAGACCAGCGTCATCAGCCCGCCTCCCATGGAGCAGAACCAGAACGCCATCGGCACCACGCTGTTGCCGGCACGCTCGCTCGCGATCCACTGCACCAGGAAGCGCGCGGTGAAGAACAGTTGCGCGACGAGGCCGAACGCGAGCCAGAAATCGAACTTGGCGACGAAGACGTCGTAGAGATAGTCATTCAGCGCCTGGCCGTAATGGATGATCATGCCTGCACCTCGGTCACCTCTGGCGTCGGCTTCTTGCGACGGATCAGCCACCAGACGCCGGCGAGATCCATAATCCCGATCCACAGCCGGTCGAAGAAGCCGTAATTGGACACGCCGGAACGGCGCGGCCGGTCGATCACATCGACATAGGCGATGTCGAAACCTTCGCGTCGGACCAGCGCCGGCAGGAAACGATGCAGCCCGTCGAAATAGGGCATCATCAGGAAGACATCGCGCCGGAACGCCTTCAGCCCGCAACCGGTGTCCCGCGTGCCGTCCTGCAGAATCGCGTTGCGGACCTTGTTCGCCACGCGCGACTGGAATTTCTTGAAGCCGGTATCCTTGCGGCCGACCCGTTGGCCTGCGGCAAGTCCGATGTTGCTGCCCTTCTCGACGGCCGCGATCAGGTCCGGCAGGAAGGCCGGATTGTTCTGGCCGTCGCCGTCGAGCGTTGCCACGATCGCACCGCGCGCCGCGCGCACGCCGCTGCGCACCGCCGCCGACTGGCCCCCCGATCGGGCGTGACGAAGCTGACGCAGATTGTCCCGTTGCGTCATGATCGAAGCAAGCCGCTCGCCGGTCGCGTCGGTCGAGCCGTCGTTGACATAGATGATCTCATAGGCCCAGCGGCCATCGAGCGCCGTCGTGATCTCCTCGATCAGGGGCGCGATGTTGTCGGCTTCGTTGCGCACGGGAACGACGATGGAAACCGAAGGCTGGGACGACGACAAATCGAAAGCTCGTGGTTGGAATTGGCCTGCGCGCCTCGCGGAACCGGCGGCCCCCGCAGAAAGCCGCTTTTATGGGGCGGATGCCCCGCGGGCAACCCTTTTGAAGCGTCCAGGGACCGGCCCCGGAAGGGGCACGATGGTGCCGTCGGCGCGGATGGCAAAGGCCAGCCTGCGGGCGGCAAACCAGTAGCGCACCGCCATCGCGCCGACCATGCCGACCAGAGCACCGGCCACGACATCGCTCGGGTGATGCGCGAGCAGCACGAGACGCGTCAGCAGGATCACGATTGCGTAAGTGAACATGAACACGCGCAGGCGCGGCCACAGCGCCGAGACCGCAAACGCCAGCGCGAACGCCGTCACCGCATGCCCCGACGGCAGGCTGGCATAAGCGCCCGTCCCCTCGAACGGGACGAAGTTGAAAGGATTGGCCTTGCCGCCGACGAACGGACGGCCGCGTCCAATCAGATATTTCAGGATCTCGGCGACGAACACGGACAGGGCAACGGACAGGAACAGGAACTGGAGCCGCGTGCCGAGGCCCAGCAGCAGCGCGCGGTTGGTGCCGTGACGTCCGGCCGCAACCAGCGCCACGACCACCAGCGTAAGCCCCAGCACCGAGAGCACATACTCGTCCTTGCCGAAATCGGTGAGGATGCGGATCGGCCACAGGCTCGGCGTGCCGCGAGCCGGCATCAACTGGATCTCGGTCTGGTCGAACAGAACCATCAGCACGATGACGAGCGCGGCGCCTGCCGCGCTCAGCCACAGCGAATGCCGCGCCAGCTTGCGTGCGGCCTCGGCACGCCGCGAATGCGAGGGCGTGCGGACAAGCTGAGCCAGCGCACGGCCCGACACGGCGAGCAATTGCGCGGGATAGCCCGGGCGCGGTGCGATGTTGGTCGGGGCCGACATCCTACTCGGTGCCTGCCGAGCGGAAGATCGAGATCGAGATCGCGCGCCCTTGCGAGAAATTATAGCCGTCGATACGCGTGCCGACCTTATAGCGCAGCCCGATCGCCTCGGCGCGCTGCGCGAAGCTGCGCTCCGACCGCTGCTCTATCAGCGCGAAACGGCAGCTGCCCTGCCGCAGGAAATCCGCCGCGCCCGAGCCGTCGGTGAGCAATGTCTGCGTGCCGGTCAGGAACACGAGGCTCGGCTCGTGATAGCCGGCCGCAGCCGCCTTCGGCCCGACGCAGGTGACGTTGCGCAGCGCGCGCGCGATCTCGATGCTCGGGAACAGCGGCGTCAGTGACGGCAGCACGATGCCGTAGACCACGACCGCCAGCATCAGGGCTGCGACCAGCGCGTTGAGCACCGAGCGCTCGGCGCGGTTGTTGTCGTAGAGCCACCAGGCGAACAGGCCGAAGATCAGCGAGGCCGCGATGAACGGCCAGGCGACGAAAGCCGGCTGCCGCGTCAGCATGACCGCGCCGACCACCGCGATGATCGAGCCGGCGGCGGGAATCGCGAACCACCAGGCAGAGCCGCGCATCAACCAGGAGCGCGACAGCACGCGTCGCTCCAGCGCACCGACGGTGAGGATCGCGATCGCCGGGTACAGCGGCAGCACGTAATGCGGCAACTTGGTCAGCACCGCTTCGAACACGATCCAGGACGGGACCAGCCAGGCCAGCAGGAACTGCGCGCCGGGCTCGCGCCGCGCC
>LNAP01002470.1_pt1 | contig 18441 bp, 22 predicted proteins | sample 602601 | NCBI WGS metagenome assembly LNAP01 (sample SAMN02440304, study PRJNA202911) | soil metagenome | biome: Subtropical and temperate rainforests or woodlands; isolation source: soil samples (1 kg each in a 20% v/v slurry with milli Q water) were... ...
CGAATTTTGCCTGCGCGTTGGTCAATCGATCGTAGAGCGCGCGGGCGTGGCGGCGCAGGAAGACGAAACGTGCATCGCGCGCGGCCTGCTTCAGCGCCTCGGCGGCCTCGAAGGCCGCGGGATCGCGCTTGGGCTTGGGCCCCAGGCGGGCCAGCCGTTGCTTGGCCTCGAGCCAATAGGCAGAGAAGTGCGCGGCATCGGCCGCGAAGTCGCCGCTTGCGACCGGTGCGGAGACCACCGAATCCATGTCTGCTTCCTGCCTTTAGGAAAATTGGAGCGGGCGACGGGATTTGAACCCGCGACCTACGGCTTGGGAAGCCGGTCCTTCTATCCTACTAACCAGAACTTTACCTCACAAGGCCCTTGGCCTGAAGCACCAGAAAACGCCTGTTTTGTTGGCTTTCTGGCGGATAGTTATCTAATGAGGGGGTCAGGGGGTAACACTTCCTAACAGCCCTGGATGGCTACCCCCTGTTTACCCCGGACATCGGGGAGGAGGGGACCGTCATGAAGCTCACCGCTGTAGTCATAGAGAGGATCAGGCCCTCGGAGGAGAGGAGGGAGATAGCCGACCACATGGCCGCGGGCCTGCGACTGGTGGTCCAGCCCAGCGGAGCCAAGAGCTGGGCCATGCGCTTTCGCAAGCCCAACGGCAAGCCTGCCAAGCTGACCCTAGGCTCGGTGAACCTGGAGAAGCCCGCCAGCGGCGAACCCGTGCTGGGCGGGCCCCTCACCTTGGCGGAGGCACGGTCCTTGGCGGCGGAGATCAATCGCCAGCGGGCTCTAGGTCGCGACGTCATCTCGGAGACGAAGGTGGAGAAGGACCGTCAGCGTCGCGCCTCGTCTGGCCAGACCGACACCTTCGCTGAGGTCGCAATCGCGTTCATCGCTGGGCACAAGGTCAAGACTTGGCGGGAGATAGCCATCAACCTGGGCATCAGGTACGCGAAGGACGGCGGTGAGCCAGTCCTGACGAAGGGCGGCCTCGCCGAGCGCTGGGCCGACAAGCCGATAGGGGAGATAACCGGTCACGACGTTCACGCGGTCATCGCTGAGGCGATCAGGGACGGTACGCCGGGCATAGTGACCAGGAAGGAACAGGCCAACGACAACCGCGGGCGGAAGATGGCCAACGCCCTCGGATCGCTGTTCAAGTTCGCAATGAGGCACCGTCGACACGCCATGAAGGCGAACCCCTGCATAGGAGAGTACAGGCCGGCGTCACCGAAGGCTCGCGAGAGGGTCCTTACTCCATCCGAGATGAAAGCCCTGTGGCTGGCCTGCGACGAGAAGAGCGAACCATTCAGCAGCATCGTCAAGCTGCTCCTCCTCACCGGCTGCCGGCTTCGGGAGATCGGGTCCCTGGAGCTGGCGGAGCTCAATGCGGACCGCTCAGCCTTCTCTCTGCCGGGACGCAGGACCAAGAACGGGCTGCCCCACGTGGTGTACCTCGCACCGCAGGCTGCGGAGATCATCAAGAAGGCCAAGCGCATCGAGGGATGCCCCTACGTCTTCTCGATCACTGGCAAGACGCCGGTCAGCGGCTGGTCGAAAATCAAGGCCAGGTTGGATGAAGCCATGGCCAAGGAGAACGACGGCGAGGCCTTCGTGCCCTGGAGGCTTCACGACCTTCGCCGCACCGCGGCCACGGGCATGGCGGAGATCGGAGTGCCGCCGCACATCGTCGAGGCTACGTTGAATCATATCTCCGGTGCGAAGGCCGGCGTGGCAGGCGTCTACAACAAGGCGGTGTACGCCGAGGAGAAGAAGGTCGCCCTGGAGCGCTGGGCCGCCCACGTCGAGGGGATCGTGACCGACAAGCCTGTTAACGTTGTGCCGCTGAGGAAACCCAAGCGAGCGACATGAAGAAGCCCAAGCCCGATTGCCCTGTCTGCGTCACCGATGCTGACTTCAAGAATTGGGTGGCCGAAGTGGTGGACCGTCACAGCATCGCGGGGGTCAAGGAAACGATCTACCGAAACAGGATTGAAGGGGCCATCGACGCGGCGAGGAACGGTGACCTCCGCTTCCTCGTGCGGCTATACCCACGTCTAAGGGAGTTCCTGGTTGCGCCCAAGCCACCGGGCCTAAAGAAGGGCGAGACGGCAGCCAGTCGTCGGCGCTACCTCGACAACACCACTGAGACGGCGATCATGATAGCCGAAGTCCGCCGAGCATGGGCCAAGCATCGCAAGGACGAGAGCGTTCAACATCGCAAGCTGTCAGAGGCCGATACCATCGAGTGGTTCGCCAAGGAAACCGGCAGCAGTAAGAAGCTCGTCAAATCCAAGCTGCACAACGTCACTCGCCGGCGTCCTCAGTAGCTCGAACTGATGAGGAGGCGATCTAACTAGGTCGTCGCCATGTTGGTTTCTCAACAACGGAGACGCACGAGCATGGCGGACCTAAAATGGCACTGCGACACCATCAACAAGCTCCTCGACAAACGGGATAAGGATCAGGAGGAGATTCAGCTGGCCTATAAAGCCCTCGCTAAAGACAAATATATTTCCAAGGTGGTGCGCAGAGGGAAGCCATGAGGCAGTCGTCTTTCGGAGCCTGCTCAAGAAGAGAATCGCTGCTGAAGGAGACAACCATCGACGTCGCGATAAAGGTCATTGCCAGCAAGGTGGTCGTCGATACCGCGACTAAAGATGCGAGTCTCCATATCGCAAGAGCGAATGCGAAGGAGAGAAGGGTTGGTCCGCCCGGCGTGCTTTCTACCGCCACAGGACTGGGATCAGACGGCTAGTGCCCGAAAACCCCGTCAGGACGCGGCGACCCTATCCAAGTCGCGCGGCGTCTGAGATGGGGGGTCGGAGGGGAAGTGAGGCCTTTCCGACCCCTTTTTCAACAGCAACTGAGAGGCTCTGCGGAAGTCTCGCGACGATTGGTTTCGCGCCAATCTCTCTATCCCTCAGGGATAGGGTAGTTCATTGATGGTGGCAGCGGCGCCCATCGCCGCTCCACTTGCTCGCGAAAAGAATTTCAAAGGAGAAACAGCGAATATTGAACCGGGCACGCGTGCGATGCCTTGTTCTCCTAGGTTTTCGAAACTGCGATCATCTAAAATAGGTACGCAACTTTGGCGTGTAGAAAGTTGTTTTAGCTGGCGTATATCCAGGCTAGCCTAGTTTCTAGCTTAGTAACTTTGAAAAGGTACTGAGCAAGGCGCGCCCGATCCTTTGAACGTCGGGCCAAAGCAGCCTCCGCGGTATCCATCGATCCCGGAGAGCTCAACAAGCAACAGAAGGACGAGAAGTCATGAGCGCAACATTTAACCCTGCGCCTGGGTGACCCATGCTCCGTGCTCGGTCATCCGGCGTCCTGAAAGGAAAGAAGATGACCAAGAGATTGGAGACCGCGCCGGAAGGCGAAGAGGAGTTCGACACGCTCGTGTCCGAACGCATGGTGCTGGAGGAGTTCGACATCACGTCGATGACCTCCTCTCGGTGGGACGGGAACGAAGAGCTTCGAAAGCTCGGCTGGCCCCCGGCGATCTACATCCGCGGCCGCAAGTATCGATCCCGCAGGATGCTGGAGGAGTTCAAGAGGGGTTTACTCAAGCGAGCGATCGAGACTCGCGGCAAGAAGCCGGATTGCTTCGCCAAGCGCGCCGCTGCGAGGGCCGAGGCAGTCGCCGCCAAGAAGGCCGACAAGTCCAAGGCCTCCTCCAAGCGCCAAGCGGCGTGAGGGGAGGGCAGCAACATGGAACGGAAGAAAATGCCCCCGGCGGTCAAGCCGAGGGCCAAGGCGAAAGCTTGCTCTGATCAAAAGCCCGATAAGGCTAGCCTGAAGAAACGCCAGCGGCCAGGGGAGGAATTCTGGCTTCACGTTCGCTACGGCGGCGAGGAACTGGCCTTCGATCGCGAGCCCGCGGTACCGCATCTGGCCGTGAAGGTCGTCAAGGCCAAGAACGGCAACCTCGTGGAGGAGACCTGCACCGACACCGTGAAGGTCCGCATGGGTGGTGGCGGCACCGACTTCGTCACTCCTCGGCCGAGGGGAGAGGGCTGGAAGGCGCACCAGCTGCCCAAAGCGGAGACCTACGGCGCGTTCGGCATCTGGCGACGACCCCTCAGCACTGACTGGAAAGAGATCACTGAACCCTGGCGTCGCGGCAGGGCGTGGCGTCGAGGAGGGCCGCCGCCTGAGAGGATCGTGGCCACCTATCACGTCATCGAGAGGATCGAGGGTCGTAGGCCAATTGCCCTGAAGGTCGATCTGATCGACACCGGCACCAAGGAGGGAGGCTTGGTTGAAAGGACTGCGAGCGAGGAGATGCTCTGGGGGATCGGCCTCGGCTGGGAAGCTGACGGCGACATCGGCACCTGGAGGCGGCCATACGTCAAGAAGGGAGGCCAGTCGTGAGCAGCGCCAAGCTAGACGCTGACGAGGTGGATACCACCATACCCGAAGGCGACAAGAAGCGAACCGCCAAGCGCAGCAGTAAGCGCATGGTGAATGGCAATGAGGTGAACGGTGCATCCTCCGAGGAAGCGACACAGCCAGCCCTCAAGCCGGATACGGACGCCGCCATCGCCTTCCTGCACCTCTGGGCTCCAAACGGCCCATGGATCCTGACGGCCATACAACCGAACGGCAAGACACCAACCGACACCTTCGCGCCTGGTCGCGAGGCTGCCGCTCGAAAGTTCATTGACGACCACCAGGGTAAGTCCAACCTCTACTTCTCGGTCAACCTGCCGAAGCGGGAGAGCGTGCAGAAGAAGATGAAGAAGGAGGACATCGGTGTGTGTGCCGCCTTTCACGTCGACGTCGATCCAAAGAAGGGCAAGGACGTGCAGGCCGAGCGAGCGAACATCCTCGATCGTCTTGAGAAGCACGAGCCGAGGCCCAGCGCCTTGATCGACTCGGGCGGCGGATATCAGGCGTTCTGGATGCTCGCCGATCCCATCAAGATCAACACAGAAGAGGACGTGAAAAGGATCGAGGCCTACAACAGGGCGATCGAGAAGCGGCTGACCGGAGGAACTCAGTGCTGGAACATCGACCGGGTCATGCGCCTTCCTGGGACCATCAATGTTCTGAACGCCACCAAGGTGAAGGCCGGTCGCAAGCCCGCGATCACCGGTTTGGTATGGGCCGAGGACACTCGCTACTCGCCAGAAGACTTCGACGAGTTCCTTGGAGACGACTCCTCAGAGGAGGCAGCAGAGTCGTCGGAGTCCGATGAGGGGGAGGCCTTCGACGAAGAAGACTATGCGGACCAGCTCAAAGGACTTCCTGCCGGCGCGGCGGACTGGTGCAGGAGGGTCATCATCAACGGATACGACCCAGACAACCCCGACCGCTACGGCGGTAAGGATCGGAGTGCGGCGGTCTACGCTGTTCTGTGCGAGCTCTGCCGAGTGAACTGCCCGCATGAGGTTGCGATCCGCATCGTGCTAGACCGGCGCAACCACATCTCCGATCACATATACGACCAGGCAGGCAAGCCGGAGGACGTGTTTGACCGTCAGTGGAAAAGGGCCGCCAAGAAGGTCGCCAGCGAGTTCCAGACGGGCAAGGGTGGGAAGCCGATCGCGGACAGCCAGCGCAACTGCAGGCTGGCGCTCTCCAAGATGGGCGTGAGCCTATCCTACGACGAGTTCGTCGACAGGCCGATGGTTGAGGGTCCAGAGAGCAGGCCCCCGCGGACTCTGGGCGACAACGACATGATAGAGCTAAGGATGCTCATCGACTCGCGCTTTGGCTTTCGACCTTCATCGGACTTCATGAAGGACTTCCTCATCAACGAGTCGCGAGCGCGAAGCTTCCACCCGGTGCGGCAGTACCTTGACGGACTGGTCTGGGATGGCAAGCCCCGGCTGGACCTCTGGCTGACCACCTACCTCGGCGTAGAGGACACGGAGTTCAGCCGCGCCGTCGGCAGGAAATGGATGGTGGCTGCCGTCAAGCGGGTGCGACAGCCTGGGTGCCAGTTCGACGAGATGATCGTGCTGGAGGGAAAGCAGGGATCGCTGAAGTCTACTCTGCTGCGCACCGTGGCCGTGAACGATGAGTGGTTCAGCGACAGCATGCACATGGATGCCGACTCGAAGGAGGTGATAGAGCAGACCTCTGGAAAGTGGATCGTCGAGATATCCGAGCTGAACGGCATGCGGAGATCCGATGTCGAGAAGGTCAAGGCGTTGGTGTCCAGGCGGGTCGACACCGCGCGCATGGCCTACGGCCGCTTCCCCAAGGACAGGCCTAGGGAGTTCATATTCAGCGCCACCACCAACGGCGAAGAATACCTCACCGACATCACCGGCAATCGACGCTACTGGCCGGTGCGCGTTGGCGAGATCAAGCTGGACGACGTCAGGAGGGACCGCGACCAGCTCTGGGCTGAGGCGGCGCAGGCAGAGCACGCTGGCGAGTCGATCCGGCTGCCAGAGAAGCTCTGGTCGGCAGCGGCCGAAGAGCAGGAGAAGCGGCGCGAGCCTGACCCGTGGGAGGTGTCACTGGGCAAGGCTCTCGGCAACTTGAAGGGGTTCGTTCCCACGACGGAACTCTGGGAGGTGGTGGGCATCTACCACGAGAAAGACAAGACCCCACAGGCAGCCAGTCGCATAGCCAGATCGATGCGCGCACTGGGCTGGGAGCGCGGGCGATGGAAGGGCAAGGATGAAGTGATAGACCGCGACACGCGTGGCTATCGGCGCGGGAGCGACAAGGAGGTCAAGCAGGTCGTGAAGCTCAACTTCGAGAGGCTTGAAGTGGGCGCCAAGGTCCAGTGGTCTTGAAGTTTGAGAGGGGAGCAGGGCTAGGAGCAAAAGAGGGGGAACCCTGCCCTTTAGACCGCGTGCCGGCGGCCATAGGAAACGCAAGGGAGCGCATCTTGGGCCTTGGGTAGGGTAGGGGTAGCCCAGGAAGGGGGTTCGCGAGCGCCTGCGCAGAAGGGGAGCAGGGAGGAGGGGCCACATATCCTAGTGGCCTGGGCCAGTGGCTCAGATAGTTCGAGTGGCCTCAATAAAGTGTAAGCTAGTTAAGCTTTTCCTCTATAGGGGCCACTAGGGCCACTATAGATACCTCTTTCCTAAATCCTTGGAGGAAGGGGAAAGCTATCTTTCTAACTCTTAGAAAACACGCCCTTTGGGTGGCCCAGTGGCCCCTATTCGCGACAAATGCTTATGTTTAGGGCCCTTTGGTGGGACCAGAGGACTAGTGAGCCTAGTGACCCTAGTGACCCTCTCTGCCCACCCTTACCTGCCCCAGAACCGCGCTCCGTTGGCACCCTTCCCGCGACCAACAGCCTATTAGGCCTCTGTCCCTGGCGCGTAGAGATCGCGGAAAATAAGCACTATCGCTGCGGTTGTGGTCAGTGGCGTATTTCGCGGGTAGCCTCTGGGTAACCAGATACAGACTTTAGCAAGTAGACCGTCAGCCGGGCCGCAGGAAACCCCTTGCGGTGCGGTAGCAATGGCCCGCGGCCCCTGATCAGGACCTCTAGGCCTCCTCTCCCTCTCCCTGTCTCTCCCTGTCCCGCCTTGTCGAAAGGAGTGCGTTCACTCATGCCCGTTGGAAAGAAGAAGAAGGGTCCCGAGTGCCACGTCTGCAAGCACAGGGAGCTTGCCGCTATCAACCTTGCGTTGGCTCGCGGCGTGAGCCCCAGGGCCATAGCGAAGAGGTACGAGATCGGCGAGGCCTCGCTCTACAGGCATGCCCGCCGGCCTCACTGCCTGCCGCCCCAACTGAAGGCCAAGCTGATCGCCGGGCCGAGCATCGAGGGCATAGACCTCGACAAGCTTCGCGACAACGAGAGCCAGTCCCTGCTGATGAACTTGATCGGCATCAGGAACAGGCTCTTCGCGGCCTTGGACAGCGCGGAAGAGATGGGCGACGGCACGATGATATCTCGCCTCGCTGGTCAGATCGTCAACGTGCTCGAAACCATCGGCAAGCTCCTCGGCGACCTGGGCGTAGGCACCACGATCAACAACAACCTCTTCATCTCGCCAAGCTACGTTGAGATGCGGGTCGCGCTGGTGAAAGCCCTCGCTCCCTACCCTGACGCTCGGCAGGCGGTGGCCTCCGTCCTTCACGGCCTAGAGAGCAGGGCAGCCAAAGTCATCGAGGCCGACACGAGGGTCCTCAGCTTTAGCTCCCCACCCGACGAACAGCAGGGGGTTGCAGATGAAACTCGGTGACATGCAGGTATCGCGGTCCAAGCGCCAAGGACAGGCCCCGAAGACCTTCCCGACGCACGCCTCTGTCAGGCCGTTCGCGCAGCCCAAGATAGCCGTCAATTGGTCGAAGCGCGGGCCAGAGAAGAGCAGGCCTGTGAACGTCGGGAAGGGCAAGCCACTCGACAAGGCGGTCAGGCGGGACCTCTTCCGATGACAATGGCCCTCGACCTAGCGCGCGCCCTCGACCCCGTGCTGCTGGCCAGGGACGCAGGCATACAGCCCGACCCTTGGCAGGCCGAACTCCTTCGCTCTACCGCTCCTCGCATCCTGGAGTTGGCAGCCCGTCAGGTCGGCAAGACCACGACCACCGGCCTCATCGCCCTCAACACCGCGATCTACTTGCCAGGGAGCCTCTCTCTCATCATCTCGCCCGCGGAGCGGCAGTCCAAGGAGATGCTGAGAACCGTCAACGATATCCACGGCCGACTCAAGGGGGTGCCGAAGCTGCGAAGCGACAACGTCATGAAGATGGAGTTCGAGCACGGCTCTCGCATCATCGCGCTGCCCGGCACGGAGAAGACCATCCGAGGATACGCGGGGGTGAGTCTGGCCGTGATAGATGAGGCCGCGAGGGTCGACGATGAACTCATAGCAGCAGTTCGCCCGATGCTGGCCACTACCCAAGGCCGCCTGATCGCCCTCACCACTCCTAAAGGCAAGCGCGGCTGGTTCTACGAGTCGTGGATAGACACCGAAGGTCCGTGGCAGCGCTTCGAGATCACGCCGGACATGTGCCCGCGCATCACCAAGGAGTTCCTCGCCGAGGAGCTGAGGGCCATGGGCCCAGCGAAGTACAGCGAGGAGTACGGCCTGGAGTTCAGGGACGACGACGAGGCGGTCTTCCCGGTCGGTATCATCCAGGCCGCGTTCACCACGGAGGTATCCCCGCTATGGGCCTAGCATCAGCATCACCGATCACTTGGCGTCACCTCCTGCGCGAGAAGTTCGTCCTCGCCGTGGACCTGGGCCAATCAAATGATCCCACCGCCATCGCAGTCCTCCATCACCAGGAGCACGAGCAGTTCAACAAGGCCCTGGTAGAGAAGGACCCCCGCGGGGCGCGGGAGAAGGTAGAGACCTTCGATGTGCGGCATCTAGCTCGCTTCCAGTTGGGCCTGAGCTATGTGGACCAAGTGGCGGAGGTTCGCCGCTACCTGGGCCGCCCACCCCTCAACAGGGGCTGCGAGTTGGTCATAGATGAAACCGGAGTCGGCAGGCCCGTCGGTGACCTTTTCGACGATGTCGGCCTGGAGCCAACCAGGGTCACCATTACGGCTGGAGAAAATCAGTCCGGCTTCACCAGCGGCAGGCGGTGGCACGTGGCCAAGTCGCTGCTGATCTCTCACCTCGACTCTCGCCTTCACACCGGGGAGCTGCGCTTCGCCGCCAGCCTCACGGAGGCCGGTGCCATGCAGGAGGAGTTGAAGGACTTTCGCCGCAAGGTTAGCGCTGCCGGCAGGTCCTCCTTTGAGGCCCGCGTGGGAAAGCACGATGACCTCGTGCTCGCCGTTGCGATCGGCCTTTGGGTCTTAGTCGGGAAGCCCAAGCCCGCCTTCCCATCATTCAGCCGCTACTGAGGGAGGCGGCCTGCGCAGAGATGATCCCTCTAACTCACGAAAGGACAGTCACATGACGTTGGAAGAACTGATGAGGCAGCAGGAGGCGGACAACGCGACCTTCGCGCGAGGCGTCGCCGCGGTAGAGGCCAAGCTGGCCGGCATCGACAAGCAGCTGCGGCCCGAGGTGATCAACGAGAGGACCGCCAAAATCCGTCAGGAGGCCGGCGCGTCCCTCAATGACCTCGTGATTGCCATGAAGAGGCGGGCTCACCAGGCCGAGGAGATGGCTCGGGTCCACACGCCGGAGGCGGAGCTTCGCTTGGCGAGGTTCGACAGCAACGACGACCTGAAGAATGCGACGATCCAGATGGCTACCCTCATGCGACTGGAGCGGACCTCGACCGCGGAGCTGATCGAGCACCTGAAGGACGCGGTCGCTTCGAAGAACCTCGCCAAGGTCGAGGCAATCCGGCTGGAGTTCAACCGGAGGCCGGACCGCGAGAACATGAGCATCCCCTTCAGGACGACCTTCGCCAAGCTGGAGTTCCCCCAGGCCATCGCGGCGAAGCGGACCATCGGCAAGATCGGCTCCATGGCGATGTTCAGCGAGCAGCGGTTCCTCGAGGCGACCACAGGGAGGGCGACCAACCCGGCGGACAGGATGACCGCGGCGAGGATGGCTGCCGCCTGAGAGGGAGACCTCTGAGAGCAGACCACGAAGTGCGACGGGGTGGGTACCGCTGAACGCCCACCCAGGCGCCGGGGCGTCAGTGGCGGGGAACCTTGGAGCCTCGTTGCTGGCGCCCTCTTTGCGCCTTGGCTCGATAGGTGCGGAGATTGAGGTCGATACGAGGTGCGGGGTGTCTGCTTCTCATCACGGTATCCGCTTTTGACCTCGTGTAACCTTTTTCAACTCACAGCATTAGTCGGCCACTGGAAACTTCTTGGAGAGGTTTATGGCCGACGTGATAAGCGACGAGGTTCGCGACTTCCACGAGCAGCTGAAGGCGATCCTTCCGCGGCTTCGGATCTACGCACTGTCGCTAACACGTGATCGAGACGCGGCAGATGACCTAGTCCATGACACCGTGATCCGGGCGCTCACCGGGCGCCAAAGCTTCCAGCCCGGCACAAACTTGGCGGCTTGGCTTTTCCGCATCCAGAGGAATGAATTCATTTCCGGGGTGCGCAAACAGCGTCCGACCGTGCCGGTCGACACCGCGATCGCCGACTCGCTGTCGACTCCGGCGCATCAGGACAGCGGCTTGGTGATGCGCGAGTTCGTGGCGGCTTTCTCCAAGCTTGCGCCGACGCAGCGCGAGGCACTGCTGCTGTCTGTGCTCGAAGGCCTGCCTTACGAGGTCATCGCCGAGCACACTGGTGTCTCTGTGGGCACGGTGAAGAGCCGTGTCAGCCGCGGCCGCGATAGGCTCGAGCAGCTCCTTCTGGAGGGTGAAGCCGAGCCGCGTCCGCCGGGCGATATCGATAAGAGGGCCAATCGCGACCCTGACAAGGCGCCGACTGCGTCGTCGAGTTGATGGATCAATGCGAAGCTGCAAGCTCGGCCTGTCGTCATCAGAAGGAAGGCTGACACATGCTCACCAGCGAAGAAAAGAAGAAGGCGATGACGAACCCGAGCAGTGTCTTTAGGAGTCCTACCGACGTCATCGATTGCAAGGACCTCGACAAGGCCGAGAAGACCGCCATTCTCAGGCAATGGGAGCTCGACGCACGGCAGCTCCAGGTCGCCACAGAAGAGGGCATGACTGAGGGGGAGCGCAGCCTGTTTGCCGACGTTAAGAAGGCGCAAGAGAAGCTCGGCCTATCCACCTTAGAAGAGGATGGCGCGCCGACCAAAGCCGGCCCGTAGAGCGCTGTAAGCGCTGGTATCGTCTCGCTCAGGCGACTGGGCGGAAAGACCGGCGTCGGTACGTTTCCATACGCTCGTTAAGTTGGTCCCTCGCCTTCAACGAAAAACTTACACTGAATGCAACAGCCAAAGGGTCTCACTCATTGGACCTAGCTGGCCGGCTAACCACGTCCCTGCAGGCCGGCGGAGTGTTGTTGTGGTTGCACAGCCTGTTGTGTTGATCGTCGAGGACGATTTCCTCATCCGGATGCTGGCAGTCGACATTGCAGAGGATGCCGGGTTGAGCGTCCTGCAAGCGGCTGACGCAGACGAGGCAATTGAGATCCTTCAGAAGCACTCGGACATCCGAGTCGTGTTTACAGACATCGACATGCCCGGTTCCATGGACGGCCTGAAGCTGGCGCATGCCATTCGAAACCGCTGGCCTCCCATTCAAGTCGTCCTGACATCGGGCAAAATGAGACCCGCCGCTGCCGAACTGCCTGAACGCAGTCGCTTTATTCCCAAACCGTACAATACTCACCTGCTTTGCGGCCTATTGAGAGAGCTTACTACGTAGCGAAGGCGATGCCGTGCCTAAGCGGGCGAGCGGCCTATCAGGCGCAGTCCGCATCCCTGCCGAAGCCGGGAAGCGCGGCCTGCTATCGCTTTCGTTCTTCCTTGTCGACCGATTGGCCGGGCGCTTCTAGCGTTGCTGCTTTCTCTTCAAGTTCGTCGGCGTACTGCTTCAAACGATCTTGGTCTGCAGGTTGAGAAAGGCTCGCTGCTAGCCAACGCGCGCGCTGGGCTTCGGCTCGGCGTTTGTCGGCCTCTTTCTTGAAATTGGTCATGGCGACGCTCCTCACGGGCCAACGAGGGCCGCGGCGTCGCGTTGCTAAGGGTTCGCGTACAGCACGCTTAGTTGGCCTCCTTGGCGATTAGCCTCTTGCCCTCTTCGGTGAGGCAAGCGCTGTGCCCGCCCTCCAGCTCCAACCAGCCCAGATCAACGGCGTAGAGGACCGAGGCCGCGGTCGCGCCGGGAATGCTCGAGAGCATCCTGAACCTGCGAGGTTGTCCGTCGGCGGACTCGTAGACCGCCCTTGTGATGTGGCGGGCTAGGTCGCGGGTGGATTGGCGGACCTTGGAGGCCATCCTGCCAAAACGGAAAACAGGCCGAGGTGTTCCTTGCGGATAAGGCGGTACCCATTTATTTTACTCAATACTAAGGACAGGGCCGCGGCGACCGCGTCGGGCTTGCGGCTACAGATCCCCGTATGAGTGACCCCACCTGTCCTTGAAGACAACATCGGCGAGACTGACGCGGCGAACCGGGCCGAACCGCCCAATCGGATACCCGACGGGCAGTATGGCGTAGCTGTGCCAATCCTCCGGCAGTCCGAGAGCAGCTTCAGCTTCCTTCTCGAAATACAAATGGAGTATCGTCAGGGTCGCCCCCAGGCCGAGAGCCCGTGCCGCCAGCAGCATGTTTTGTACGGCCGGATATATGGAGGCGCCTGCGGTGCGGGTCGGCGCGGCGCCTTGCAAGCAGGGGACGATCCAGACCGGGGCCTCCTGGATGTGCGCGGCCAGATAGTCCGCTGCGGCATTCATCCGCTCAAATTGATGCCGATCCACCCCGGGTGGCACCCTTGTTGGTAATTGCGGGACGTACATGTCCCAGCCGCGTTTGTAATATGCCCCGACGGCCTGCTTGATCGTCGCGTCCCGAATAACGAGAAAGCGCCAGCGTTGCAAATTGCCCCCGCTCGGGGCGCACACGCCGGCCTCCAGGACCTTCCTGATCAGCGCGTCCGGCACCGGATCCGGCTTCAACCGCCGCATCGAGCGGGTTGTGCTAATAATCTCGAACAGATTGGCCGTGCTCGCGGCATCCTCGGTCATCGCAATCCTCCTCAACGGTTACTCCGTAAGTGCCGTGAGCGGTCCCGCTTTAAGGCGGCAATCTACTGAGCCGGGCTTAGAACCAGCGTCCCCGGCCGTACCAGCCGCCACCCAGGAGGAGAATGATGACCACTACGATTAGTATCGTGGTGAGATCCATGTTAGCTCCTATGAGTGCTCGCCAGTGCGGCCGTGACGCATTCCTATTGCACTCCAACGTACCGGAAGCACCTTGCGTTCCCATGAACGAAGCCACTGTCCCTCAGCAGATCGCGCACCTCGAAGCCATGGCGAGCACCATACGAGAGGACCTGGAGGAGGCGCGGGCTGGCCTCCTGGCGAAGCCCAGCGACGAGAGGCTCGCGAAGCAGGTGGCCGCGCTCGAAGGCCTGCTGAAGGGGGTGCTGACCAAGGTGGAGCGGCTTAAGAGGAAAGACGACAAGCGCGACCGGTAGAGCAGCGTCCCCAAACCCAAATGGGTCCCGACAGCTCCATGATTCCCCTGCAAGATTCCCCTGCAAAACGAACCGCTCAACGCGGTCGCTGTTGCAACCAGCAACTCCATCGTGTCAAATGCTGCAACCGACTGGCAGGTCGGTAAGGGGGCTAGATGAGTTTGCTGGACGAGGGACTGTCTTCGCTTGTCCAAGATGAGCAGCAGCTCCGAGCTGAGGCACGCCAACGCCGAGAGCAAGTCGACATAACGTCTATCTATCCTGAAGAGGAAGAAAAGTTCGCCGCTAAAGGCTGGACGCTGCTGTCTTCCGGTGTGAGCAAACTGAAGCTGAAGAGGGCGAAAACCCACGATGCGCTTCTAGAAGATCGCATGTGGTCCCTCTTTCATAAGCTGGGCTACCCGGTTCTAAACAGTAAGGGCTTCAAGGTTCGGTTTAAACGCCAGGATGGTTCGTTCGGCGAAAAGCAGATTGATGTATTCGCAAAGGATGACGAGACCTGCGTCATCGTCGAATGTAAGTCGCGTGACAAACGCGGAAAGCGGAACCTGCAAACTCACATTCACGAGACGGCCGCGCTTCAAAAGCCAATAGCCTCTGCGATACGCAAGCACTTTGGTGGAGAGTTCAAGCCCAAACTCATTTGGATGTACGCAACCGCGAATATCATTTGGAGCGAACAGGACCTTGAAAGAGCCCAGGCGGAAAACATTCAGGTCGTGACCGAAAGTGAGCTTCAGTACTTCGAAGCTTTCGCAGGCTATCTAGGCAGTGCCGGCCGGTATCAGTTCTTGGCTGAGTTCCTAGAAGGTCAGGATGTGCCGGCATTGGAGAACGTCAAAATTCCAGCGGTTCGCGGCAGCTTCGGGCCACACACGTTCTATAGCTTCGCTATTAGTGCGCGACATCTACTCAAAATCGCATTCGTGAACCATCAAGCTCTAGACCATCCTGATTCGCGGCCAGCCTACCAACGTATGGTCAACAAAGGGCGGATAAAGAAGATCGGGCAGTTCATTGAGCAGGGGGGATTCTTCCCCACCAACCTTCTAGTGAATTTCTCCGACAAGTGTCGTTTTGATTTGTTGCCGAACGCTGGAAGCGCCGAGGATCGCCTCAAATTCGGCTGGCTGTATCTCCCAAGGAAGTACAAGTCGGCATGGATCATTGACGGACAGCACCGACTTTACGGCTTCTCTAACTTATCCGAAAAATTTCTTGAGCAGACACTTTTTGTCGTCGCATTCGAACAGCTCGATCACAAGATTGAGGCTGACCTTTTCATAACGATCAATCATGAACAAAAGAGCGTTCCAAAGAGTTTGTTGGTTATGCTACAGGCCGATCTGAAGCTCGGATCATCTGATCCTAAAGAGGCCCTTAGCGCGTTAGCTTCGAGGCTTGTCCGTACCCTTTCCCATGACGCAACTAGTCCCTTGTTTGGCAGGCTGTCGATCCCGGGCATTCCCCCTAATGAGTCGCAGAACCTCACCGTACCCGAGGTCGTCAAGGGATTGATGAGTTCCACGCTTGTCGGAAAGCTGGTTGCAAAGAAAACCGTCGCAGAGGGCTTCCTGAGCGCACAGACTCATGAAAAGACCCTCGTGCGGGCACGTCGGGTCCTCAACGGCTATTTTCGCGCAATCATGGATGCCAATCCGGATCGATGGCTTGCTGGGAGGGCCGCGCACATTTGCGTTAATCCAGCGCTTCGTGCCCACTTGGTCCTAATGCGAGACATCCTCCGTTATCTGGAGCAGAAGGGGCATATTGAACCGTACAGCGCTTCGGAAGAGGAAGTGATCAAGGCCCTGGTGCAATTCATCCAACCTATAATTACCTTCGTAAGGAACGGGACTGACGCTCAGATAGCCGCGAAGTTCTCTAAGAAGTTTGGAGAAGGCGGGGTTACAGAATATCGCTTCAATCTATGTGAGCTACTGGCCGCCAAGCATCCCGACTTTGATACAGACGGCTTCAAGGCATACAAAGCCCATCAGTCAGACAGCAGAGCGAAAAAGACTAATGATGATGTCTTGGATCTTCAGCGGGTCATTCTTGACGCTACGGTGAACACTCTAAAGCTGGTGCATGGAGTGGAGGAGCAGCCCTCCGGTGAGAAGGCGTATTGGGAACAAGGCATTCACACCCTAGAAATCAAACAAGCGGCCTTTGCGAAGCAGCAGAGTGCTCCCATCGCCAAACGTGGCCCTAAGGAAGCGTACCTCGACTTAATCGATTGCATTAAGATTTGGAAGCAGCCCAACAACTGGGAACACTTCAAGGACGTTTTCAACTTTCCGCTTCAGGATGAGAAGGCCAATCCGCAGAAGAAGTATTTTATGGATTGGTTGGAAAAGCTGAATGAGGTTCGGCGGACTGCGGCGCACAAGAGCGCTCTCCGTGGTTTTTCAGATGCAGACATTCAATTCATCGAATGGCTCAAACCCCTGCTCTATGAAAAACTCGAAAGCAAAGGCCTGCTCCCCGAAGATGCGTGAGAATGTGCATGTCTCCTGATGGCGTGCGGATCGTTCCGTTTCTCAAATGGGCAGGCGGCAAGCGCTGGTTTGCAGAACGAGCGATCGATCTATTGCCAAAATCATATGATCGCTATGTTGAGCCCTTCTTGGGCAGCGGGGCGCTCTACTTTTCATTGCGTCCTGCCCGCGCCCTCCTCGCAGATGCGAACGCTCGGCTGATGGAAACGTATGATGCCATTCGATCAGACTGGAAGAAGGTGGGCGACCACCTAGCTTGGCATCAAAGAAAGCATGATCATGATCATTACTATGCTGAACGGGCTCGCGTACGTCGCTCGCTGCACGCGAGAGCAGCACAGTTCATCTATCTGAACCGAACCTGTTGGAATGGTCTCTATCGAGTGAACGTTGCAGGGCAATTCAACGTGCCTATCGGGACCAAAACTACGGTTGTACTTGAAACCGACGACTTCGAAAAAATCGCGACGCAGATGCGCAGGTGCAAGCTTCGCTGCAGCGACTTTGAGACGGTTCTAGACGACTGCGGACGAGGTGATTTCGTCTTCGTAGATCCTCCCTATACCGTCAAACACAACATGAATGGGTTTGTCAGATATAACGAGACGTTGTTCTCCTGGGCCGATCAAATTCGACTTCGAGATTGCGTGGTCGCCGCCGTTCGTCGCGGTGCGAAGGTCTTGGTTACTAATGCCGACCATCCGAGTATCCGAAAACTCTATCGCGACTTTGCTAAGATAAGACCAATCACCAGAGCCAGTGTACTCGCCGCTGACGCTGGCTTTCGAACGCAAGTAAACGAGCTGGTTATTACGACGTGGGAACGCTAGTCGCGATCTTCGCCTCGTGCCTTCCTCCCTGGTTGGGCCCATGCAGGAGACCTGCTTGTGGTTACCCCGGCGATTACCCCGTTCTCCCAGAGGGTCAGCCTTTGAGCTGAAAAACCTAGGAAAATTGGAGCGGGCGACGGGATTTGAACCCGCGACCTACGGCTTGGGAAGCCGACGCTCTACCCCTGAGCTACACCCGCCTCGGCGGCATTCTAGGGCATATCCCGGTCGAACGAAAACAGCTGTCTTGCGGAGCGCGGCCTCCAGGTCCGCTCATGGTCTTCCGGACCGCGCGCTTCCAGCGCGCCTCATGATCATGAGCGCGCAAGATGCGCCGGTCCGGAAGACGAAGACCATGAGCGGACCTGGAGGTCCGCGCTCCGGTAGCTCATTTCACCGGACCGTAGAAGATGATCCAGATGGCGAAATCCTCGGTGAAATTCTCGAAGCCGTGCTCGGCGTGGGCCGCGGCAAAGCACATGTCGCCGGTTCCGACGGCCACGAGCTTGCCGTCGACCCGATAGAAGCCCGAGCCGGCGGCGACGATATAGACCTCGTCGCGCTGATGCGGCTTCTGCGGCCCGTCGGTCGGCCGCGGCGTGAACCTGATCTCGAGGTCGCCGTCTACAAAGGCCTCGGCCGAGCGGCCGGGCTTCCAGGGCAGGCCGCGTGCGGTGGCCAGCGAAATGGGAGCGGGGGTGCGGTCCATGGCGGCCTCAACATTTGCTTCGACCGTGCGATAGTAGCCCATGCTCGATGAAGTTCTCACGCCCGAGGAACGCGCCGTCGTGGCGCGCGCCCGTGAATTCGCCGAACGGCACGTCGCCCCCAATGCCGCGCGCTGGGAATGGGAGCGCCGCTATCCGCTGGAGACCATCAAGGCTGCCTGTGCCGAGGGCCTGCACACGATCGAACTCGCCAGGAAGCATGGCGGGCAGGGGCTCTCCTTCTCCTGCAAGCTGCGCGCCTTCGAGGAAATTTCGAAGCACGACTTCGCCTTTGCCTTCGCGCTGATCAATCATCACAACGCGGTGGCGCGGTTTGCGCGCGATGGCCAGCCGGCACATGTCGCGCGCCTGCTGCCGCGCATGATGGCGGGCGAGGTGATCGGCTGCGCCGGCTTGAGCGAGCCCGGCGTCGGCAGCGACTT
>LNAP01003505.1_pt1 | contig 18438 bp, 11 predicted proteins | sample 602601 | NCBI WGS metagenome assembly LNAP01 (sample SAMN02440304, study PRJNA202911) | soil metagenome | biome: Subtropical and temperate rainforests or woodlands; isolation source: soil samples (1 kg each in a 20% v/v slurry with milli Q water) were... ...
GTGCTGCTACGAAACATGGCCGCCTCTGTGCTGAACCGCTCACAACACAGCATGAAAACCAGCGCGCTAGGCCAGCCCCCCAGTCGCAATGACCGCACCATCGTCATCGACCCCAACGGCGATCTGCTCAGCAAATTTTGGCAACCAGGCGACGTGATCCTGAACCCCTATGACGCCCGCAGCCAAGGTTGGTCTTTCTTCAACGAAGTCCGTGCCGACTACGACTGGAAGCGGCTAGCCCATTCCATGGTTCCCATGAGCCAAGACAAGAACGCTGAAGAATGGAACGACTTCGGCCGCCTGCTGCTACGCGAGACGGCCAAGAAACTTCATCAGTTGCAGGGTAACGAAGCTAGCGTCATGGATCTCTTTCGCCTATGCACCATCGAAGACCCCAAGATCTTGAAGAAATTCCTGGAAGGCACGCTAGCCGAATCCCTTTTTGTTGGTTCCAGTGAAGCCAGCAAGGCGCTGTCTTCTGCCCGCTTCGTGCTGTCGAACAAGCTTTCGGAACACACTGGCATGAAGCCCGGGCGGTTCTCCATTCGAGACTGGCTGGTTAAGCCCGACGGTGGAAACCTGTACATCAACTGGCGCGAAGACATGATGAGTTCCATGAAACCGCTGGTGTCGTCATGGGCTGACGTGTTCATCACGTCCATCTTATCCATGCCTGAAGGCACCCACCAACGCTGGTGGTTGTTCATTGATGAACTGGCTAGCCTGGAAGCCCTACCGTCACTGGAAGCTGGCCTGACCAAGGGCCGAAAAAACGGTCTGCGCATCGTGGCGGGGTTACAGAGCACATCCCAACTGGAACACATCTACGGGCGCACCATGGCCACTACCATTCGAGCGAGCTTTCGCAACCTAGCTGTACTGGGAGGCTCCCGCACTGATCCGCAGACAGCAAAAGATATGAGTGAAAGCCTCGGCAAGCATGAGGTCGAACGACCCAAGTACAGCATCAGTCGGAGTGTGGACCATCGCAACACCTCGGATAATATGGATCGGATGACGGAAGACGTGGTGACGGCTGCGCAGATCCAGGCGTTGCCAGCGCTGGGCGGGTATGTGGCCCTGGCGGGGGACTTTCCGATTGCCAGGGTGAGCTTGCCGTTCAGGGAGTTTGTTGTGTCTGCAACGGCGTTTCAGGAGACAAGCGCATCGCAACGAACCGCTAGATCATCACTCACATACAATGGGGCCGCGTAAAAATAAAAACACGCTATACATCTACCTTTTCCACGACGCCGTTTATGTCCTCACGTAAACGCTTATCGAACTCCTTCGGCAAGCCCGTTGCGATCACTAAATAAGTAGACAACCTGAAACAAAACTGCCGGATACGATTGCTTTGCAACAAATCGCGCCCCAACGCGGCATCGGCCCCATCATTAGGAACATCCAGGTATCTCAATGTCATACCAATCATTGGATTGCAGCAACTATGCAACTCGTCAGGCGCATCGAGGAATGCTCTTACCATCTCCACAAATTCATCCCAAGCGCTGAGTTCCGTCTCAGACGCGATATGCTCATTCTGTGCTGCAATTACTTCTCGCAGCTTACGACGGAGCTGATAAGCCTCCCGTCCTCCCCACACGTATGCTTGAAGGAACCTTTCGAATGTCTGCTTAGATTGCTTCGGGTCAAAAACATCGAAAAAATCGCGAACGATAGGGCCAAGTGAAAAGGCGAGCGCGAAGACCGAATAAGTAAATATGGCCATATGGTCCCTACGTGCCGGATCAAGCTCCCCTTTAGCCTGCTTGACATGAGCAATAATTCCCCGAAGCGTTTTGGCAAAATCCGTCTCGACTGGAACAAAATGTCTAAGATGTTCTCCCAGCTTAACAAGCTTCGCATTTGCTCGAAGGACCTCATGAAGTTTATGCCATCTTTCAATATTGAAGGCGTATTGATCCATTTCATGATAAGTCAAGGCCAGTGCAGTCGCGTGACTTTCAAAAAGCGATTCATCAAAAAGACGAACTTGGAGACTGCGCGCAGAAAGCTTGTGACCCTCTGAGGCTGCTTTCTTTAATATAACGTAGGCCTCGCTGGCACCGACGTACGCCATCAACCCCGCAGCCCAAAAAGCTCGATTTATTGGGCTAGTTTTATTGTTCGTCTTACAATCAAAAATTATTCGGTTAGCGCCTGTGCGATTGAAGCCGACCCCCAGAACATCGATATCAGTTAACAACTCTGGAATTTCAGCAAGCTCCCGTACGTTGCTAACATTTACCTCATAAAACGGGACGATGCCTGTCGCTATACAAAACCGTATCGCCTTCGCCTTCTGATGTACATCTTTATCACTCGCCGCCATACTTAGATCCTAACCAAATTGAAGCATGAGTTGTTCGAACTCGGCGGCCGCCTGACGGTCCATTTCTTGATGACCCCGCTTTCGTAACTCGGCAGCGGCCACAATAGATTGGATATACTTTTCATCTTTAGACAGAGCAATGCGCGCCTCTTGATTAAGCTCCATCCCAGCCATGTCACCAGTTTCTAATAGTTGAATTGCCAAATTCAGCGCCGAAATATTTTCATCTGTTTTATGTAAGTGCAACTGCCAACGTCCCGCACTGACCTCCTTCAGATAAGCCACCTTCAAGATTACCAAATTATGGTACTGGCTATGAGCATCTGAGTTTGATCCAAGGTAACCTTTATCGCGAAGTGCGCGTAGGATACTTAACGGCCATTTGATCCTGTACTGATCGGGAAGTAATTGTCCCTTCCGCACAGACGCGACTAACGCCATAGCCCGCTCGTAGACCTCACGATTTGCAGAATCCAACCTTGCTTTACCAGGCTGAGGAGTAAAAAGGAACGATTCATGGGACTTTGCAAATGAGATGGTCGGAGGCTTCAGAATCCCTTCCCTAGCTAGATGCGTCATGATTGACGACTGAGTTTGAGTCAGTTTCTTACCACCAACCTCCCCCTGGCTGAGGGCGAGCGATAACGGCCAACCTTGATTACTTCGTATGACGTTCAGCACATTTCCAATTTCCCCTGATCCGGCAGCTACCGCCATATCAGCGAGCCCATCCAAATTATCTGCAAAATAAACGGGGCTGACCAATACGTTTCTGCCACGGACGCGATGCTCCCTGACTAATCCTCCGAAGCTCGCGATATCAATACATCGGTCGAAGACTAACTTATCGATACCAGACCTCGCGAGGAAACGATCACGGTTTTCTGGCTGATTTTGCAGGGCATCAAGGATCTGCAACGTTGCCTGCTCATGCCCATTCAGATCGTTTAAATCTGGATGCTCTCCGAGCACCGCATAGACGCTTTTAAAATGTGGGACCTTCGGGATGATTCGTTCAATTCTGCTACCCGTCGAAACTATGTCCACAAACCTGACTTCGTCAAGAACACCAAGCACATCCTTCAGTGCATACGACGGTATATCGAAGTAAAAGTCTGAGACCTTGCGAAGCACTTCGTACTGAATTTCACCAAGCCCCCGAATATGGATGGCTAGCGTGCCTGCCATCCCTACTGTGCGCAGACGATCAAACTCGGGGGCATCTGTTCGCCCCAATCCCGTCTGGATATCGAAAGCGATTTCAGCGATTCTTTTCTTGTCCATGGCTCAGCGAAGAATAAATATGATCCGATCAAAGTAACAGATCGTCACTATTGTTGTCTATTCAGCATTTATGGCACCACAACACCAAACTCAGCGAGGACTACACCTGCTGGGCAAATCCCTCATCACGCGCTGCCTTCTCCTTGGAGCCCCCATGATTTCGCACAGCCAGATCTACCGCGCCCGTGCGGCCCTCGCCACCCATTACTACGCCGATCAGGCCGATGACTACTACAGCCGCGACGGGAGTGCCGCCAGCTGGCAAGGCGACGGTGCCCGACGTCTTGGTGCAGTCGGTGAAATCGATCCTGCACGCTTCAAAGCGATGCTGCAGGGCGACTTTGGCCGTGGCATTGCATCGGGCCGCTCAGTCCGCAAGGATGCGAAGGCCCGTGCCGCCCTTGATCTCACCTTCGGCGCGCCAAAAAGCATCACCCTGCAGGCATTGATCGGTGGCGACGAACGCCTGATTCACGCCAATGATAAAGCGGTCGCGGCTGCCCTTCATTACGTCGAGCAGCATCTAACCATGGGGCGCCACAAGGAAAACGGCAAGTCACGGGTAGAGCATACGGGCAACCTCATCATTGCCAAATTCCGCCACGAAACCGCGCGCCCCACCGAACGCGCGGCCCCCGATCCGCACCTACACGTCCACGCCTTGCTGATGAATCTGACCCAGCGGGCTGACGGCAGCTGGGTGGCCTTGTCCAATGAAGAAATCTTCAAGCTGCTACGCGTGACGGATTCGATCTACCAAGCAGAGCTGGAACGCAATGTCCGGGCGCTGGGGTATGCTGTTCGCCATGAGAAGAACCATATCGAACTGGCCCATATCAGCCGTGAACAGATTGAGTTTTTCAGCAAGCGCAGCGCCGGCATCACGGCTGAGCTGTCTGCACGCGGCACCAGTCGAGAAGAGGCCCCTCACGCCCTGCGTCAAGGCATCACCCTGGCCCACCGCCAGGCGAAGACTCAGGAACTCAGCCGGACGGAGCTGCATCGACAATGGCGTGACGCCGCTACCGCCATCGGGATGCAGTTTGACCAGGCAAGGGAGCAAGCGGGCATCCAACCGACACAGGTCTTGGGGCAGCCATCAGACCTGGTGGCTCAAGCCTCACTGAACTGGGCGATCCAACATCTGGCCGAAAGGGAATCCGTCATGCCTCTGGCGGATTTACTGCAAAACGCCGTTCGCCATGCCGGTGGACATACGGACATCACAGCCATTCAAGCGGCGATCCAGAGCCGTGTGGAGTCCGGCGCACTGATCCGGGAAGCACCGCACTACCGCAGCACCCAGGACAGGCTGGCTCTTCCCATGACGCGAGAAGGCTGGGCCACAGAGGTCATACGCCTGCGCGGCCTGACCCAGGGTAGCGCCCAGCAGCTGGTTGACCAAGCCATTGCAGAAGGACGCCTGCTGATGGAAAGCCCACGCTATGCGACCCGGAAGGCCTTTGAGGCCGAATCCAGGATACTGGCCGCTGAGCAAACAGGTCGCAGCGCCTGGCAGACCACGATTGCCGAAAGCAGCCTGGACACACGCCTGACGCCTGGCCAGCGCGAGGCCGTCATGCTGGTCTCGACCGGCACCGATCAGATCGCCGGTATCCAGGGTCTAGCTGGCACTGGTAAGTCGTTCGCTCTGCAAAATGCCCAAGCCATCCTGCAACAGCAGGGGCACTCCATGGCGGCACTGGCCCCTTACGGCGGAATGGTTCGCAACCTGCGCAAAGATGGAATACCGGCCAACACCATTGCATCGGTACTTGCAGCTTCCGACAAACGCTCCCTCCTCAACACCCTAGGACCGAAAACCGTCGTAGTAATTGACGAAGCCGGGGTCGTGCCGGTGCGGCAGATGGACAAGCTGCTGGCCCTCATTCAGCCGACGGGCGCAAAAGTCGTGTTGCTGGGCGACACGGCCCAGACCAAGGCCATTGAGGCAGGCCGCGCGTTTGCCATGCTGCAGGAAAACGGCATGAAAACGGTACTGATGGCAGACATCCAGCGCCAACGCTCTGAACGGCTGCGCCAGGCTGTGCAGTTGGCCGCCGAAGGCCAAGCCAGCCGCTCCCTGCCGCTCTTGGATCAGGTGCTCACCATCCCGGACCAGTTCACTGCCGACGAGCATGGCCTCAAGAGCCGGGACAGCTCCGCCCGATATGAGGCCATTGCTAAAGCCTATGTAGAACTTCCAGCGGCAGACCAGGCAAGCACCATCGTGGTGACCGGCACCAACGCTTCGCGCGAAACCATTAATGAACGGATCCACGCTCTGCTCGGTTTGAAAGATAAAGGACATCAATGCCAGCTACTGGCTCGCCATGACACTACCCGCGCAGAACGTAGCGTAGCGCGGTATTACACCGTGGGCGACATCGTCGTGCCCGAACGGGACTACCAGTGCGGCCTGAAACGCGGCGAGCTGTACCGTGTAACCGGCAGCACACACCATGACCGCATCACCGTCGAACCGATCCAGCCCGACCTCTCAGCTACGCAACCCATGGAAATCATCCCGAAAACCATGAGCAAGCTATCGGTCTACCACCTGAATCGGGCAGAGCTGTCTGTGGGTGACAATATCCGCATCACACGCAACGATGCCCATAATGACTTGGTCAACGGACAGCTGGCGAAGGTCGCGGCGATTGATGCAAGCAGCGTCACCATCGAAACCAATGGTCGCCACGTGCAGCTGCCCACAGATCGACCGCTAAACATGGACTACGCGTACACCACCACCGCGCATAGCGCCCAAGGGCTAACCTGCGACCGAGTCCTTTACAACGCCGAAAGCTTCAGCCGCACAACTTCCCAGGACACTTACTATGTCAGTATCTCGCGCGAACGAAACGAGGTCGTTGTGTTCACAGACGATGCGGAAAAACTCCCTGAGCGGGTGGATCAGCTGACGTACAAGGGGCTGGCACATGACCTGCAGCCGGTGGCGGGCAAAGACCTGACGCACGGCCAGAACGAACTTGGCACCCTTTCTCTACGCCCGGAATCTGAACTGGAAATAGGATGATCTAGTTTAGTAGGCGTGTCGCAGCAGCCCTGTCACTACATAGCAGCCTATATGCTGTCATCGTGCAGCTCCCATGCTGTGTTCATGCAGTCAAAGTGCAGATGGAAAGCCGTCGGTATGCAGTCATTATGTTGAGGATGCAGGCCGGCCAAGGCGTCTACACGTGGTAAGGCTACACCTGTGGCCGCATTTTCAGCCAAAAAATCAACGCTTTACACTTCTTTGTTGCCCTCTCTGTTCTACAACGAGGCATACGACCGTTTGCTCGCAAACGATTGAAAAGCAAGTGCTTTTCCCACCCCGCGAGGGGTGCGTCTTGTGTGACACTTTTAAGGCCACAAATGAGCGAAAGCGAATTTGGGGATTTAAAAGTGCCAGCCCGATCGAAGATCTGGCAACGTCATCAGTCAGGGACCCATCGAAGATGGGGGGGATTGCTGAGGCAGCTCTCATGACAGACTGAAAGCGGCCCCGATGCGGAAGCTCAATGGGTACTAAATTGAGGCTGCTAAGCTGCCGCTACCGTCAAATATCTTTGAAATCAGCGGACTTGAGTAGAAGGCACGTTTCGTTCTTTCCTGCAATTATCAAAAGCGATTTCGCTCGACTCATGCCCACATACAGTAGTTCTTTCCGCTGCGGCAGATCGACGAAGTCTAACCCCCACAAGATCACGATCGGCGATTCGAGCCCTTTGAACCGTTGGATGGTGTCGATCAGAACAGTGGTCTTGCTTCTGATTCCCTCTTCAAGCCAAGTTGCTGGCTTCGGCAACGGGAGTCTTCGCAAGGCTGCGTAATACTCGGCCTTGTGTAGGGCGTCTGCTACTAACACCGAAATGTCACCGGGTGCTACGCCCTGTCTCGCAACTAGGGCGACGATACGGGCATTGATCTTCGCAGCCTGAGCGTCGCGGCTTGGCGCTTCGTCAAACTGAACTTCATCACCCAGAATGTCAGGTGGACTCACTGAAACGCCTTTGTAGTGTTTATAGGCTGCTTCATGAATCGGTGCAGTGTTGCGGCAATTCGTGGTCAACGTGAACGGCTCGCCGTATATTGGGAAAGTCCCAGCACGGGCATACAGGTTCTGGTTGTCGTCGTAGAACACGTATAACGGACTGGTGTCGTAGTCGCTCAGCAGAAGCTCAAGCGGGACCCAGAACTCCTCGCGGAAGTCTTGGCCCTCATCACAGACGATGGCGTCGTACCGATCCGGAAGAATTTCGAGGGAGTATCCGAGCGCATTGGGCAGTTGAACCTCGTATAGGTTCTTCCCGGGATAGGTGATCTTAGCCTCAGAAACCAGGTCCCGCCCAGACGTACGATTGGCTCTCTCAACTTGCCGGTGGCACAACTGATGAAAACTCATAACGTCAAGGTTTGGCGTACTTGCGCAGAGGTTTGATAGATGGTCCGCAAGTTGCCGGTTGTAGCAAGTCAGCAACGTCCTGAACCCCTCAGATGCAAGGCGGCGGGCTTTCTCAAGAGCCAGGACCGTCTTGCCAGTGCCTGCGCCGCCACTGACGGCTACTCTGCGGTGGGAGCGCAAGAAGTCGAGCACCCGAATCTGGTCCTTGGTGAGAACCAGCCGACGAGCCTCCTGGTCGGCCAACTGCGACGAAATCAACGGTGCGACCACGAACGACCTCGCGAACACCTCGCGAAGGATATCTACACCACGCTTGCCCATGGGAGTGAATCCCGACGCATCGTTGCCCCAGTAGGCGAAGACTGCATCGATCCATACCTTTGGATCTTGAAGGTTCCTGGCGCAACCGATCAGCGCCGACGGCATGTCGGGCCGGCTCAGCGCATTCGCATCGCCAACATCAGGAAAAAACACCGCATGGCCTCTGAGCACGTTGGCGAGCGACAGATCCCGCCAACGCTGGTGTTCATTCAGCTTGGACCGGATCGAATACTTAGCTTTCAATGCTTGATTGACGGGGTTGTTGATCGCATGTTTCTGGAGGTGGCGGTCAATCGAATACCACTCCCCGTTGCTGGAATCAAATCCAACCCCGCCGCCCTTGACTTCGATGCACAAGTATCCGAGATCCGGATGGCAGACGAGGAAGTCGGTTTCACCATCTTTGGCCTGTTCTTCCTCGCGGCGCAAGATCCACCCGACTTGGAAGAGAACGACAAAGTCGCGAGGGAGCCCGGCTCTCAGCGCCCGGTAGACCTTCGCCTCCGCCTGGGATGGCAAGTCCGCCAATTGGGCATCCGTCAGTTCAGGAATGATCGTTATCATCGTCGTCCTCAACAACAGCCATCGTCTGCAGGTTTAGCGTGACTGTGCGTCGACCACTGGTCAAAAACTCGATCGACATCACGCGTGTTGAGCCTCGCAGTTCCATCGTTTCGACCCGCCCAATACCGAAATGCTGGTGCTTCACCCTGGCGCCCGCGATGAAAGCAAGCGCAGGATCGGCACGCTCATCGGCGACAGCATCGCGCCAGTTGCCGTCGAACATGAACGATGTTACCTGGGCGGCAGGGCTGCGAATGGGGTGAACGCGCAGATGTTCAGGATCAGAAATAAATTCAACCACGTACAGCCAGTAGCGATCGCCGTAGTCCTGGGCATTGCTGAACTGCAGCCTGGACAAGCCCACGCCGGTCTGGTTCCACTCGCCGTTGACACCCTTGACCTCAATGAACCGATCCTCGCCCGTCAGCGGATTTCGGCTGATGATGTCGTATCCGGGATGGGTTTGGGCCATCTGTTCTGCGATGCGTCCACGGGCCTTTTCGTAGGCGCAGACAGCGGTTCGGGCTACCACCTCAACGGCCAGGTTGTGCTCCGAGGGACCATCTTGCTCGTCGGCATTGGCTGATTCATCCTGCCTCTTCCGAACGTAGGACAATAGACGCCGGTCCCATTGTTCTTTGTGCTTTGGGCGTGGCTTTTTGGTGCGCTTATCACCAGTAAATGAACTCATGCGGTGACCGTGCTCAGTTGGCTGATCACCGGTTGGCGCAGTCTTTTCTCGTGCGCCCTTAGCCCCGATTCCATCTCGCCCTTGATCGGGCGGCGTCACACCCTTGGGAGGGGCTTGCGGCTCACCCGTCGACTGGCCCGAGTCAAAGCGTTCCTGTTTGAGCTCTCCATTTTCAGGCGCTACTGTTGGCGCGGCCTCCGGCTTGCCCTCTGGCTGGTAGCCGGGATTGGTCGAGCTACCCATGTCGTCCAAGCTCGACGAGGTCAAGTCATCTGTCTGTCCAGTTGCGCTTTCGGCATCCAGATACGGAATGCCTGCATCGGTCAGTTCGCGGTGGGCCTCCTCGACGGGCATGGTCATCAATGGGCGGACGCTGAGAGTTAGTTTCGAGATCTCGCTTCCAGACTCCTCCGGCATCAACTGGTGGAAGATGGCATTCAGGACGTGGGGCCAACTGCGATCGCTCACTGGCCGCGCCAAGATCAGCTGGCGCTTGTCTATGTCGTAGAAGGCATGCGCTGCTGAAGGCGGGGCCGATGCCCAATCCCCACCTACATGCACTGACGCTTGAGTGCGCACGATCTGATAGCTGACGGCAGTCAGCTCTGAAAGTGCCTTTTGCACCTTTTGTTTGACCGTGGTCGGCTTGTCGTTGAGTATGCGCGCAAGGATGTCGATCCGCTCCATCAGCTTTTCGGCTATCTGTGGTTCCTCGGTCTTCGGGCCATCGACGAACTCAAGCACGACCTCGGCGCTCTCACTGAGTCGTCGGACTCCAACCTTTTCAATGAACGGCCATAGCTCGGGGGGAGGCTTGCACAGCGCCCGGTCAAGTTCCCCGTTAAAGAAACCTGCGTGCCACTCGCTGTCCTGAAGAAGCACCTCATCAGGATGCGTGGGTTGCGCCATGAGATTTAATATCGCTGGTGCCTCCTGCAACCTTCGAATGTCCGGGGCGCCAATTTCCTCACGATCATCAGATTCCGACACGCCCATCAAACAGGCGTCGTACACCAATCGATCTACCCCTATAACAGGTCTTGACTGCTCGAAATATTCACCAACGATGTCCAACAGGATGTCGATATAGTCTCGGCCTTCGGGTGCGTTTTTTACGCCAATCGCGGTGAACAGCGGCTTGAACGCCTCGAGGTTGCCAGGAATGGTGAAGGCGTACCGCCCGAGCTGCTGGGGCGACCAGTAAAGCTGATTCGGTCGAACGAAGGTTTTCTGACTTTCAACGTAGATGCAACGGGAACCAGCCAATGTCGAGATTAGCGGATCGGGACGTTGCGCGCGCTCACTCAGTACCTGGTACGTCGAAACGTGAGGCTGAGTGCCAGCCTTCACGCAGTACTGCAAATGGTCGATCACCAGCCTCGTTTCTGGATTGATGGTAACGCCTAACTCCTCCAGCAGTTCCGTCTTCAGGCGTGCTGTGTTCCTGAAATCGAGAATGCTGGCCTGCGACCGGAATGCCTCCGCGCGGTATGGCGCGTACAGATCGCTGCCAGAGTACCAGTTTTCCGTATCGCCTTCAGCTGGGAAGCACGCCACGTCATGGAGGCTGTCGATCGCGCCCTGGAAGAATGGCTTCTCTTTCCACTCCTCGTAGTGCTCACACAGGACATAGAACGCCTCACCGCTGGCGCGCTTTGCGTCTTCCGTCGGCAGGTACTTCTCTGCGATGAAGAGCATCCGCTCCACCAAGTGAGACGCAAGGGGTAACCGGCGAATTCCGAGGCTGTCAATGAAGGAGTGGACCGACCGCGCGTTCGGCACCCGGCTGGCATCGAGCCAAAGGTGCGTCGCATCGCCAAGCACTTTCACCAGATCATCGGTGCGCCGGTAGGTGTTCGTAGGGCGCGACCAACGCCCGTCCTGCGTCGGCAAGATCGGCAAGGCACCCAACTGTCGACGGATGTTCTCATCGTCTAAGAGTTTCTGGTGGCTAGCCAGTTCACTGATGAGGCGGGTGTGCTTCTGGGAATCCAATGGTCCGTCTTCATTGAAGAACCTCGGTAGAACGTTTTGTACGAATGCCTCAATCGTCTGCGTCTGCACGCCAAGCTTGCCCGACACGAGCTCCCTAGCGGAATCTGTTAGCACGGACGCATCAAGAAGCTCGGCCTGTCCGGTGGGGTCGGTGAAGTTTCCAGGCAGGAGCGCTTGGGTCGCTTTGATCAGGCCTCTACTTGACAGCCAGATCGGCAGATCCTTAAGGGCTTGATAAACCGTCTTCTCGACATTGGCCTGGCGGTCCAGGTCCGCGAACATCTCATACAAGTCACGCAACTCTTGCTGTTCAACGCCGATGACATCTTCGACGGGCTCGGAGGCACACATCGATTTGATGTGACTGACGACGGCACTGAGGTCAAGTTGTCGGATCAGTCGCGCAATCTTTGGGAAGTCGAGGATGTGATGCGCTGCGATCGCCAGCGTTGGCAGCAGCGAAACGACCCGATAAGCCTCCAACGCGGCGGGCGCTACATAGGATTGGCTGATCGTGACGATGTACAGATCCTCTGTGACGACAAAGGGGATGGCCAACAATCGCTGAATGGCCTGGTTCGTGGCTGGGGTTTTATTCGCTGTGTCTGGCAACAGATCGTTGACCATGCTCCAAAGCGGACGGTAGAGCCTTTCCAGCCTTTCCGTTTCGATTTGCACCTCGCCGGGGACCCGCAGTGCCGTCGCTTGCTCAAGCAAGGTCACCAAACGGTCGAACGTGAGGATTGGTGCACCCAGCTGGTTTATAGCGGTATGGAACGGCCGGAGATCCTCGGCGACCAACCTTCCACCGACCTCCAGCAGCGACTTTGCCTGATGGTTTGTCACTGGGCTACGCGGCAGGAAGACGTCACTGGGGCGCTGAACACTGCCGTCCTGGGCTAGGGCTATGTGTTTCTGAGCTCCAGTGACCTTCAAGTGTTCCCAAAAACGCTTGAAGCAAGTCGGATGGTTCGATCGCTTCGGTAGTTCAAACGCGCGCGCCAGGACCTGCCAGAATTGAATGTCTCCCAGCATCTTCCGCAGGCTCTCAGGATCTCTGGCAAGTTCGGCAGCGGCGGCGTCGATAAGCATCTCATTCCACGCCTGCTCGTGTTGGTGCCCCGCAAAAATGATCGCCTTTCGATCGGACTCCGGAAAGAAGTCGGCATTAATGTGCATCGGCAAACCGGTCGACTGTTCGGTGGGCAGGAACGCGTAAAGTAGCCCCTCCGCCAGTGGTTCGGGATCGATTCGCAACCCGATGCTAATTTTGGTCCCGCGATCGAGAGACTCCAGGCGAGGATGCGAGGCGTACAGGCGCGCAGCAGACTCTGCAACATCAGCATGCAAGATGTGCCATTGCTCGACCTCGCCACTCGGGCGGAAACTGAGGATCAAGTCAGACTCATCGCCTCGGTCCAGGTCGCACGCGAACAGCAGTTGGCCGTTTCGCCGAATTTCTGCCTTCCGGACATGCCGCAGGAACAACAAGCTCTTGCGGAGCACCTTCTGAAAATCTTCGAGGAGCTGATCAATGTGAGCGGCGCTGACGTGAGACACCCCTAACGCAAGTCGAGCTGCGGTATTGGGATCATCCGCCCAAGGCAAGAAGAACGTAGTACCTTCGGGTTGCTCGAATGGTTCGAGAATCCATTGTCCTTCTTCGGGGTGAAGGGTCAGCTTGACACCGGAGGACCGGATCTCTGGGTGGTCCGTGATCTGGTATGTCGAGACGAAACCAATGCCGAAGCGCCCGATGTTTTCGCCGCGTGAGAGCTTTCCTCCGCTTCCGACATCTACAATTCGGTGGTAGTCACAGCTGTCATTATGGGTGGCGATGAAACCGCAGGGGCGCGTGTACAAGTCACCGCAGTAGGTGAACTTGCCGCTGTTGAAGACAAGCAGGCCCTGGTCAGTGATGTCGAAAATAATCGATTCTGCTTTGGCGTCATCCGCGTTTTGGATGAGCTCAAGCGCCATGACGTCGTAGCCTTGCAGTCCAGCCAGGTGGCTCCTGATATTGCCAAGTAAGTTTGCGGTATATGAGCCGCTTCGGTTCTGTAACACTGTCGTATTCATTCTGGCTTTATTTCTCACCAAATCAGCTGGCTAGTGTCGCAATCAAAGCGCGAGCTCGAGCTGAGAGAACTTGTCCACATTTTCTAGGACCCTCTTTAGCTAACCGCTAAGGCTATGGATAAGACTCTTATTGCTGTGCAAGATAAGAGTTCGCGTCTGCAAGTTCATTCAGCAGTGTTAACAAGATAGACTGCACGAGGCTGTAAATGACCGCTCCTGGCCGTTACCAGCCTCTTACTTTACCGCATTTAACAATACGTACCTAAATGCGTCTAAAACAAACTCCGTACCACCTCAAACACTTTCAGCCCGTCTGCCCAGGCAGACGCCAACACGTCATTACCTGTAATTCCCGTGCTTCTATCATCGCCTGAGCATCTGACCATGTCATGTCGCCCTGTTCACTCAGCGCGTCATATACAGCGCTTTCCCAATCGGTTCGTGGTTCGGATGGCATTCTGTTCTCCATGTCTTAATTGATGCCCCAGCTAAAACCGAGGCAGACCTTCTTACATGCAGAGCCAGCTGCGTCCCGCACCTGCCAGATTGAACGGTATATCATCCGCTACGACAGCACCGCCACTCGTGGGGATTGGAGCAACAGCGGCCTTACGTGCTGCTGGCTTAGCTGACGACATCTGGCCATCTGCACCACGGCCCCCAAGCATCTGCATCTGCTCGGCTACGATCTCCGTACTGTAACGGTCAGCACCTGTTTCCTTATCCTGCCATTTCCTGGTTTTCAAGCGCCCTTCTACATAGACCGCACTACCCTGGCGCAGGTACTCGCCGGCGATTTCTGCCAAGCGGTTGTAGAACACAATCCGATGCCATTCGGTTTCCTCTCGCTTTTCTCCGGCGGCCTTGTCTTTCCAGCTTGTCGATGTGGCCACGGAAACGGTGCAGATCCCGGCTCCATCCGCGCTGTAGCGGGTCTCTGGATCGCGGCCCAAGTTGCCGATAATGATGACTTTGTTGACTGATGCCATGTTGTTGCTCCTAGTAGTGGTTCGGCGTAATTTCGCCGACAAATTTCCCAGGCCGATAAAGCGGCCTGGGCTTCGGTTTAGTTATCGGTCGAGCCGTTCAAAAGCTGCATGACGGCTTTTGCCTGCCATATGGCGGCGTTGTTCAGTTGACGCACCCACGCGCCACGGGTTGGGCTCCACCGAAAACCATGGCGTTTTAGAATTTCGCGGGCGGCTTTTTCCGGTTTGCCTTCGAACATAAACATCACACGGTTCTCTTCCACGTCCTCAGCGTATGCATACCCCGTCCCCTGTATGCTGACCGGCTGGCCTGTAATTGTTTGATCCGTTGCTGAATACGGCGAATGTTCGCGTTATTGTTGGTCAAGGCATAAGAAGGGAAGCCTAAGCGCCCGGCATAGTCCGGTGTGATCAGCTTCTGTGCGCTTTCTTCCGAGTACCCAAGCTCAAGCAAAGCACGCCGTTGGCCCTCTGAATCTCCCTTATGCTTACGGATCACCTGATTGATCTTCTTCATATGCTCCTGATTCGATGTGAGTTGCTCTACCTGGCCCATGAGTTTTGCTATTGCATCCGGGTCATCGCTGGATACTCCCCCATCGCCTACTGCAGCCGCCCTCTGCACATAGTGGTCAGCCTTCTTTTGCAGATCAAAAGCCTTGCCGAACGTGTTATGTATCCGCTGCCGGTAGTTGCGGTCGCGGCCTTCGCTGTGGTGGCCAACTAGAATCGGCTGACCAAATGGAATCGCTTCACCCATTTGCCTTGCCCTGTCATAGGTGGTTGCCGCCTGTGCCTCGGCCTGCACTGCCCTGGCCTCTAGCCTGGCCTTACGATCTGCCTGCTTTGCTTCGTAGTGGTTCATGTCGCTTTCCTTCAAAAAGTGCGCAGTGGCGCGGTTGTGATGTCATTGCTGACCGGGCCCGTTTGTAGGTTTTTGCTGCCGGGTTGTGTGTTGGTCCCATCGCGTTTTGCCGCCAGTCCTGTGAGTTCCATCGCCCTTGCCGTGCTGAATCAGGCAGTGACTAGCGGAAAGGGGGAAGATTTGTAAAAGTCGCGTAGCGGGTTTTATGAACACCCCCTTGAAGCGCCGGAACGTAGTGATACAGTCGGCGTTTTAGGGCGATGGAACCCTCAGGACCAGGCTTGCGGTGTCACCACACACAACCCGGCAGCAGCCCGCGCGGTGAGCGCCACCATCACCGAGGCGGTGATCTAAATTGAAGGCAGTTACGCAGCTGTATCCAGCTTGCGCCAGCAAGCCGCTACGCCCATCCCGGTACACCGGGATGGGCTGCTTTTGTTGAGAAGGAAGAAAGAGGAAAACTACTTGGGCGACAGCACAAGTCCAATCTGCGCCGCAGCACGCGGCGTCTACCTGTACAGGCGGGCTCACACCCGCCCTGCTCCAGGCTTACACCTGACCTCGTTCCGCTAACGAAGTGGTGTTCTGCCCGGTCACGATGATGTGATCCAACAAACGAACATCAACCAGCGCCAAAGCATGTTTTAAGTGCCGCGTCAGTGCCAGATCGGCCTCGCTGGGCTCAGGTATGCCGCTCGGGTGGTTATGCGACATGATGATTGCAGCCGCATCCAGGCGAAGCGCCGTTTTCACGATCTCACGAGGGTATACGCTGGCCTGCGTCAACGTTCCGTGACTCATTTCCATGTAACGGATCACCTTAAACTGGCTGTTCAGATACAGCACAGCGGCAACTTCATGCCCCATGCCCGACAATTTGGCCTGAAAATACCGTTTGACGGCATTAGGGTTCCCCATGTCAGCCCGATCACCGATCAAGCTTTCGGCTGCAATCCGCGCGGCGGCCAGCACGTGTGAATCGGTCGCGGCACGATACCGGCCTGACGGGCTACGCACATACAGCGTCTGCCCTGCGTTCATATTGTCATAGCCCAAAGCTGCATTGTCGTTAACGTGTTCCATTTTCCTGTTCCTCAAAAGCCGGTTGGTTTTCCTGCTGACCGGGGCCGAAGATTCCGAGCCTGGTCGTAGGTTTTCGGCGTTCGCAGTAATACGGTTCCTGCGGGGTTGCCGCCGTTGCCGTGAGTTCGTCGCCTTGCCGTGCTGAACCGCTGGCCGGGGCTGATGAACAGGACCGTGGAATATATGGAGGGGACCCGCCTGGCGGGGAGTAAGCCGTTTATGCCGCGAAAGGCAGGGCAGCAGACACGGATGGCGGTACAGTCGGCGTTTTGGGCGGCGCACTCATGACAACGGGAACAGACGGCCCGATATGCACTGATTGCGAATGCTGGCGCGCGCGGCGAGCGCCACTATCGGCCAACCGCCGATCTAATTGGACGTGGTTTTAATGGCTCGGTCCGCTAGCATGAACACGAAAGCGTTGAACCCATAGCCGTTTGCGAAACCTATGCCAACCCGGTACAATGTTGAGCGTGTTGAAAAGACTTATCCTTATCGTGATGCTTGCTCTTGTCCCGCTCCAGACTTCCTGGGCGGTGGTAAGTATGTATTGCGCGCCAGAACAGGCGGGCTGCATTGACCCCTGTTATCCCACTGATCCGGAACAACAAGTCTATTCAACCGATGTAGCGAAGCAATCAGCTCCGACATCCGACATGTTGGATCACTATGAGCATTCATGCCATGCTTCTCCTGCATTCCTCATTTCGTCTTCACACGAAACTACTCCCCTGCACATTTCCCACTTGGCTCCCCGGTTTCCAGAGGCAACGCTAAGTTCAGGTATGCTAGGAGAGCGGCCCGATCGGCCCCAGTGGCTTTCTCTTGCCTAAGCTGGCACGCCGCTGACTCAACTCATTCGCTTAATTTGATCCCGCGTTCGAGGCGTGAAAGCGCACGCAGCTCACTGTGCGCGCCCTCTTCCAGCCATCTCAAAATCGCCTAGCGTCGAACATACCGGACCTCCGGTGGCTTAGCGCTTGGTATCCACCGATGCTGCCCAACAATTAACGCAATTGCGAGCTGAGGCCGATAGTGCTTGAAGCCATCAATCTTGAATGCACGCGCGGAAAGCGCCGCCTATTTCATGGCGTGAGCTTTGAGCTCGAGGCCGGCGCGAGCCTGTTCGTGCAAGGCCAGAACGGAAGCGGAAAAACGAGCCTGTTGCGTATATTGGCTGGCCTCACGCCGCCGTGTGCCGGAACTGTCCGCTGGAAGGGCAAATCCCTTCGAAAGCAGACAGATGAATGGCGAGATGACCTGTTTTATTACGGACATCTCCTGGGTATCAAAGATGACCTGACAGCAACGGAGAACTTGGTTTACGCAACGGCGCTGGCGAACGAGCCTATTAGCCATGCAGCGGTACTGGAGGCCTTGTATCAGAGTGGCTTGCAAGGTAGAGAACATCTGCCGGTGCGAGCACTGTCGCAAGGTCAGAAGCGCCGCGTAAGCCTGGCGAGACTGCTGTTACATCGGCGGCCTCTTTGGATACTCGATGAGCCTTTGACAGCACTGGACGACCAAGCTACCCAATGGGTACTTCAAATGATTTCGGATCACCTCAGAGAAGGCGGCATCGCGGTTTGGACCAGCCATCTGGACATGCCCTTGTCCGGAGCCATGCGTACCTTACGGATCCGCCTATGACCGACACATTGGGATTGGCTGCGATTTCTGCAGTGATACGTCGGGACTTGCGTCTTGCCATGCGTCGTAAGTCCGATGCGTTAACGCCGCTTTTTTTCTTCGCCATCGTAGTGAGCTTGTTTCCGCTAGGCATCGGGCCAGAGCGCGACACGCTGCGTCAGATCGCCCCGG
>LNAP01008847.1_pt1 | contig 18438 bp, 15 predicted proteins | sample 602601 | NCBI WGS metagenome assembly LNAP01 (sample SAMN02440304, study PRJNA202911) | soil metagenome | biome: Subtropical and temperate rainforests or woodlands; isolation source: soil samples (1 kg each in a 20% v/v slurry with milli Q water) were... ...
GGTGGCAGCCGCTGGCCGGCGCGCCGTGCTGTTCGTGGACGAGGTACACCGCTGGAACCGCGCCCAGCAGGACGCCCTGCTGCCGCACGTCGAGAACGGCACGGTCACCCTGATCGGCGCCACCACCGAGAATCCGTCCTTCGAGCTGAACAACGCGCTGCTGTCGCGGGCGCGCGTTTACCTGCTGCGCCCGCTCACCGTGGCCGACCTGGAGCGCCTGATCGAGCGCGCGCTGACCGACACCGAGCGCGGTCTGGGCGCGCTCACGATCCGCTTTGCCCCGGAGCTGCGCCCCACGCTGGCCGCAATGGCCGACGGCGACGCCCGCCGCCTGCTGGGCCTGCTGGAACTGGCCGCCGACATCGCGCCCGACACCGCCGACGGCCGGATCATCGACGAGGCGGTCCTCAAGGAACTGGCCGGCGAGAGCTGGCGCCGCTTCGACAAGGGCGGCGAGGCCTTCTACGACCAGATATCGGCCCTGCACAAGGCCGTGCGTGGCTCGGCGCCGGACGCGGCGCTGTACTGGCTGGCGCGCATGCTGGACGGCGGCTGCGAGCCGCTGTACATCGCCCGGCGCGTGCTGCGCATGGCCAGTGAAGACATCGGTCTGGCCGACCCGCGGGCCCTGACCCTGGCGCTCGAGGCCCTGCAGACCTACGAGCGCCTGGGCTCGCCGGAAGGCGAACTGGCGATCGCGCAGGCGGTCACTTATCTGGCCTGCGCGCCCAAGAGCAATGCGCTGTATACGGCCTTCGATGCCGCCATGGCCGACGCCCGCCAGTTCGGCTCCCTGCCGCCGCCGCTGCGTATCCGCAACGCCCCGACCAGGCTCATGAAGCAGCTCGGCTACGGCAAGGGCTACCGCTACGCGCACGACGAAGCCGGTGCCTACGCCGCCGGCGAGCGCTATTTCCCGGATGAGATGCCCGACCGCCGCTACTACCAGCCCAGCGACCGCGGCCTCGAGCGGCGCCTGGCCGAACACCTTGCGCAACTGCGCGCCCGCGACCGCGAGGCCGGCGAGCAGTGAACGGCGCCGTACTGGCGGCCGTCGCACTGGGCGGCGCGCTGGGCTCCGTGGTGCGCTATCTGGCCGTCAATGGCCTGGCCGGGTGGCTGGGCCGGGCCTTTCCGTATGGCACGCTGGCGGTCAACGTCGTCGGCTCCTTCCTGATGGGCCTGGCGCTGGCGCTGCTGGTGCAGCGCGGGCTGCTGGGCGAACCCTGGCGCGCCGGCCTGATGGTGGGCGTGCTGGGCGGCTTCACCACCTTTTCCGCCTTTGCCGGCGAGACGCTGCTGCTGGCCCAGCAGCGCCCGGCCGTGGCACTGCTCAACATCGGCCTGCATTTGGCGCTGTGCCTGCTGGCGGTGTGGGCGGGTGCCAGAGTCGCGGGCTGACCGGCGGCTAAGCAAAAGCACCCATATCCACGCGCGTCGTATTGACATTGACTCTCAAGTCGAGTGCCATGCGCTGACAATCCGGCTCCGGACGACGGCGCTGCGCGCCGATCACGCCCGCTCACGGCCAACGGACCGCACGTACCCGCATCGGTTTTCGGGTGACAAAACAATGAAGCTCGGTGGAGAACGCATGGCGCATGCAAGCGCTCGCTCCGGCCATACCTCGGGCACGGGCAGCCGTCATCCGGCGGGCCGTGCGCTCCTCGCGGTGACCCTGCTGGCCGGCTGCGCCGATACGGTTGGCTCCCCTGCCATCTCATGGAATGGCTTCGGAACCCTGGGCGCGGTTCGCTCCGACCAGGACTACTCCGATGTGATCTCCAACGTATTTCTGCAGCCCAATGGCGCCGGTCACACCCGCCGTTGGGACCTGGGGGTGGACAGCAAGATCGGCGGCCAACTGGATGTCCGCTTCAGCCCCGAGCTTTCCGCCGTCCTGCAGGTGGTGTCCAAGCACCGCTACGACAATTCCTGGACGCCCGAGGTGGAGTGGGCGAACGTGAAATATCAATTCACTCCAACGTTCAGCGCCCGCCTGGGCCGCACCGTGGCCCCGATGTTCATGCGCTCGGACACGACGAACGTGGGTTATGCAAACCCGTGGCTGCGCGGTCCCCAGGAAATCTACGGCATGGTCCCCATCACCCACCTCGATGGGGTGGACCTGGCCTGGAATGTCGGTGTCGGTCCTGTCATGAATTCGTTTCAGGCCAATTTCGGATACAACCAATTCAAGGCCGTCGACGGCCTTGAAATCACCGGGAAAAATGCCTGGATCATCAGCGACACGGTCGAGTACGAAGACCTGACGCTGCGTGTCAGTTATCTGGCCGTGGACCTCAGCTTCGATTCCGCCGATCTGGACAGCCTCCTCGACGGCCTGTCGGGGGCCGGCGATAACCTCGTCACGGCCGGCTTTCCCCTGGAAGGTGGCCGCGCGCGTGCGCTGGCCAGGCGCTACGACCTCGATGAAACGCCGCTTGAAATCTTCAGCGTCGGCGCCCGCTTCAATCCCGGAGACTGGCTGCTGATGGGTGAATGGGCGCGGATGACCGATGCCGGGGTGCTGCCAGAGACGGACGGCTGGTACGTGACGGGCGGCTACCACTTTGGCAAGACCACGCCCTACGTCACGGTCGCCGAAGTCAACGCCAGGACGCCCTCGGAATCCGGAATACCGCTCGCCGGCCTGCCACCGGGTTCCCTGCGGGGTGCGGCGGGCGCGCTGAACAGCGGCCTTGATGCAGTACTCAGCGCCGCGGCCCCATCCCAGAAGAGCCTGACCCTGGGGCTTCGGTGGGATCTGCTGGACGCCGCCGCCCTGAAGTTCGAATACCAGCACATCCGCCTCGACGATCGGTCCGCCGGGCGCTTCGGCAACCTGCAGCCCGGGTTCCGGCCGGGGGGGAACGCGGATGTGTTCTCCATCGCCCTGGATTTCGTGTTCTGAGCGCCGGGGACGCAAATGCCGTTTCTTAAAGTCCCCGGCCTATCCAGGCTTGCCATGCTGCTCGCCCTTGCCGGCAACATCGCGGCGGCCGAGGTCGTCATTGTCGTTTCGCCACAGAACCCCACCACCACGCTCAGCACGCGCGAGGTGTCGAACATCTTTCTTGGCAAGGTCAATCGCTTCCCCAACGGCCAGCCTGCGGTACCGATCGACCAGCCCGAAGATTCGCGGCCGCGAAAAGAGTTTTACCGCGACGTCAGCAACCAACAACCGGCCGACATCAAGGCGTACTGGTCAAGGATGATTTTCACCGGACGGGGCCAGCCACCCATGGTGGTCGATGGCGACGAGCAGGTGAAGAAAACCCTGGCCGGCCGACCCGACGGTATCGGCTACATCGACCGCGCCGCAGTGGACGACAGCGTCAAGGTACTGGCCGTCCAGTAGGCCGCAGCGCCATCACGTGGAACCTGACAGCATGCGATTGAAGGAAGTGTCGAGGCGCCTGCTGGCGGCCTTGCGCCACGGGCTGAGCCGCGGCACGGAACCCGTGCTGCTGTTCCCCGGCCTGGCGATCCTGCTGCTGGGCGTGTTGTGGATTGCAACGGCCAGCCTGGCACGCCAGGAATACGCCAATGCGCGGGCCACCGCCGTGCTCACCACCCGCGAGCTGGCCGAAACCTACGAGGCCCAGATCGTGCGCGCCCTGCGTGAGATCGACCGCACCCTGAAGTGGGTCGCCTATACCCACGCATCGGACAACCACGAGTCCATCCTGGCCGAACTCGGCGACAAAGGCTTGTTGCTACCGGACTTTCTGTTCACGGTCAGCATCGCCGACGCCGACGGCAACGTCCGCGCCAGCACCCGGGTCGACGGGCGCGCGAACATCGCCGGTACGGATTACTTCGAGGCGCAGCGCACGCAGACCGTGTTTGCGGTCAGCGCCCCGCAGCCGAACCCGCACTCGCGCGACTGGACCCTGTACTTCAGCCGGCGTCTGGACAAGCCCGACGGCAGCTTTGCCGGGGCAGTCGTCATTGCCGTGGACGCGGCCTATTTCGTCAGCGGATACGAACAGGCTAAGCTGGGCCAGCACGGCTTCCTTGGCCTGCTGGGTACGGATGGCGTCTTCCGGGTCGGTCGCAGCGGCCAAACCGTGGCCGTCGGCGAGGTGGTCGACTACAAGAAAGTCGTTCCGGAAGCCGAAGCCGACATTGACCTGACCCGGGTATCGCTGTCGGACAACCGCTGGGACGGGGTGCGGCGTTACACGGCGGCGCGTGCCCTCTACGAGTTCCCGCTGGCCGTGGTCGTCGGCCTGTCGGAGGACGAGCGGTTACTGCCGGCCGCCGCCCGGGTGCGTGGCTATCTGCTGCGCAGCGGTGCCGCCAGCCTGGCGCTGCTCGCCCTCATGGCCGTGCTCGGCCGCCTGAGCTGGCAGCTTCAGCAAAGCCGGCAACGGGCCGCGCAGGAGCAGATCGAGCACGCCGAGCGCATCCAATACATCGCGCATCACGACAGCCTGACCGACCTGCCCAACCGCGGCTTTTTCAGCCACATGCTGAACCAGGTGCTGGCGCTGGCCAAACGCTACAACCGCGAACTGGCGGTGCTGTTTCTGGACCTTGACCGCTTCAAGCTGATCAACGACACCCTGGGCCACGACGCCGGGGACGCGCTGTTGCAGGAGGTAGCCCGCCGCTTGACGGCCGCCGTACGTGAAAGCGACGTGGTGGCAAGGCTGGGCGGCGACGAGTTCATCGTCCTGCTGCCGGAGCAATGCGACGAAGCCAGCCTGTTGACCGTCGCGCGGCGGGTGCTCGATTCGGTCGGCAAGCCGTACGATTTGCTCGGACACGAGTTTCGGATCACGGTCAGCATCGGCGTCAGCCGCTATCCGCATGACGCCCAGGACGAACAGTCCCTGCTCAAGACGGCCGACATCGCGATGTACCGCGCCAAGGAAAAGGGCCGCAACACTTTTCACTTCTACTCCGGGGCCGAGAACACGACGACCCTTGAGCACCTGAGCCTGGAATCGGCGCTGCAACTGGCGCTGGAGCGGCAGGAGTTCGCCGTCCACTATCAGAACCAGCTGGACCTGAACACCGGCGAAGTCACTGGCATGGAGGCACTGCTGCGCTGGAGGCATCCGCAGCTCGGACTCGTCCTGCCGCTGCAGTTCCTGCCGCTGGCCGAGGAAAGCGGGCTCATCGTGCCGATCGGCAAATGGGTGATCGAAACCGCCTGCCGGGATTGCATGGCCATGCAACAGGCAAGCGGGCGGCGACTGACCGTGTCGGTCAACCTCTCGGCCCGGCAGTTTGCCGACGACAACCTCACCCGCGACCTGGAAGCGATCCTCCAAAGGACCGGCATCGAGCCGGGCCTGCTGGAGCTCGGCGTCACCGAAAGCGTGCTGCTGACCGACATCTACCGGGCGGTGGCGATACTCGGCGACATCAGGGCGCTGGGCGTGCGGGTGGCCATCGACAATTTCGGTGCCAGCTACTCGTCCCTGTCGACGCTGCGCCGGTTCCGCTTCGACACCGTCAACATCGACGGCAGCGTCATACGTGATTACGCGCACAGCCCGGAGGACCGGAAACTGACCGAGGCGACCATCGCCATGGGCAAGGACCTGGCCTTCACCGTGGTGGCCGAGGGTGTGGAAACGGAGGACCAGGCGCAGTTCCTGCGCGCCGTGGCCTGCGACAAGGCCCAGGGTTTCTATTTCGGGCGCCCGGCACCGCACGATTCGGCGCAGTCGACGCCGTAGACGGCGCGCCGCTCCGGGGCAGCGTCGGAAAACTGTGGGAGCGCGGCTGTGGCGGGCGATCATCGCGCAGCGAGGCTGCGTTTGTACCCGGGGTTTTCCATGGCGGGCGCCAGCTTGGCGGGCGGGGCGCCTGATCGCTCCGCCATGCGGGGTCATGAACTGCATGTACAGGATTCTGAATGCCTCCAAGGCGCTTCTGCTGACGGTTTTGATCGGCACCGCGGCCTGCGCCGAAACGCCGCCGACGCCGCTGGAAGCCGTCGGCTACAGCCGCCACAGCACGTCCGAGGAAATCTCGGCCTACCTGGATGCGCTGGTCGCGCGCACTCCGGAGGTGGCGCGCACGGAGGTGCTCGGGCGCAGTGTGCAGGGCCGGCCGATCGAAGCGCTGCTGCTTGCGGCGCCGACGGCGAAGGCGGGCGCGCCGCGACTGAAGGTGCTGCTGGTCGGCTCCCAGCACGGCGGCGCCGAGCCGGCCGGTGGCGAGGCGCTGCTGGCCATCGCACGCGACCTGACCGAGGGCGACCTGCGTTCGCTCCTGGACGATCTGGACGTCGTGCTGATCCCGAACGCCAACCCCGACGGGCGCGATTTGCGGCGCCGCGCGAATGCCAACCGGGTCAACATCAACACCGATTTCGTGCTGCTCTCGCAGCCGGAGAGCCGCGCCCTCACGCAGGCCCTGGCCCGCTACGCGCCGCACGCCGTGCTCGACACCCACGAGTCGGCAGTGCTCAAGCGCACGACGCTGGCGCGCGAGGGCTACCTGACCGATTTCGACGCCCAGTTCGAGATCGCCAACAACCCGGCGCTGCCGGCCGGCCTGCGGGCCTTCGCGCAAGACCAGGTTCTGCCGGCGCTGCTCGCGCGCGTGTCGGCCGCCGGCCTGCCGGCGAATCACTACATCGGCGAGATCGTCAGCACCCGCCAGCCGATCACCAACGGCGGCCTCACGCTGCGCAACTTTCGCAACACCGCAGGCCTGACCGGTGCGCTGTCGGTGCTGGTGGAAACCCGGCTCGACCCGCGCCACGACCCGTTTGCGAGCTATCGCAACATCGCCGTGCGCGTGCAGCGGCAACAGCTGTGCATCCGCAGTTTTCTGGCCGAGGTGCAGGCGCGACGGGCGGCCATCCTGGCGCACACCGCCGCCGCTCGGGCTGCGCTGAAACCGCCCACGCTGACGCTGTTTGCCGGCTACGCGGCGGACCCGGATCACCCGACCGTCACCCTGCCGCTGCGCCGGCTGGACACGCGCGCGCTGGAGGCGATCCGCTTTGCCGATCATCGCCGGGTAGTCACCGCAGACACGATCCCGTACCCGCCGGCGCTGGTGGTGACCGAGCACACCGACCGGCTGCGCGAGCTACTCGATCACCACGGCATTCGCTTCACGACGCTGACGCAGGCGGCGCATATGACAGCAGTCGCCACGCGCTTTGCGGCGCGCCCGGGGCCGGCCGATCGGGTGTCCGCCCAGACGAGTGGGCGCACGCCGCTGACCGTCAAACCCGGCAGCCTGGTCATCGATCTTGCGCAGCCCGCCGGCCGCAAGGCATTGCTGCTGCTGGACCCGCGCTCGACCAGCAGCGTGTTCCGCTACCCGGACTACGCCGCGCTGGTGAGGCCGGCGGCCGATTTTTTCGTCTATCACGCGGCTGAGGCGCCGCCGTGATGGCGCTGCCGACGCCACTGGAAGCACACGCCTTCGGGCGCTATTCGGACAGCGCCCAGATCGCCGCTTACCTGCGTATGCTGGCCGCTGCCAGCGGCGGGAAGGCGGTGTTCGGCTGCGCCGGGCGGTCCGCGCTGGGGCGCGAAATTCCGGTTCTGCTGTGCGGCGTGACGGATCCGGCGCGCGTCGCCAGCGGCAAGCTGCGGGTCATGCTGGTCGGCTCCCTGCACGGCGCCTCCGAAGCCGCCGGCTGCGAGGCCCTGCTGTGCCTGGCGCGCGAGCTGCTGCTGGGCGAGCTGCGCGAGCTGCTGGATGTGTTCGAGCTGGTGCTGATCCCCAACGCCAACCCCGACGGGCGGGACGCGGACTCGTTTCGCAACGGCAACGGGGTCAACATCAACCGCGATTTCGTTCTACTGGAACAGCCTGAAAGTCGGGCGCTGGATGCCGCCGTGCGGCACTACGCCCCGGCGGTAGTGCTGGATGCCCACGAATCGGCGGTCCTGAAGCGCAGGACGCTCGGCCAGGAAGGCTACCTGACGGCCTTCGAGGCGCAGTTCGATGTCGCCAGCACGCCCGCCATCCCGGCTGCGCTGCGCGATTTCGCGACCGGCACCCTGCTGCCGCAACTGATCGCCGGCGTACAGGCGCGCGGCCTGCACGCGCAGCGCTACATCGGCGAGATCCGCTCGCGGAGCCAGCCGATCACGCACGGCGGCCTGACGCTGCGCATGTTCCGCAACAAGGCCGGCGCTGACGGTGTTGCTCGAAACGCCGATGGAACCGAAGGCCGGGCAGTACGCGACCTATCGCGACATCGGCCCGCGCGTGCGCAAACAACTGCTGTGCATGCGGGTGTTTCTGGACTGCGTCCGCGCCAGTGCGCCGGCCATCCGGGCAGCGCAGGCGCGCGCCGTGCTGGAACTGGACGAGCCAACCTGCGCCCTGAACGGCAGCTACCTGCGCCACCCACCGGACGCCACCCTCGCGCTGCCGCTGCGCGAACGCGCCAGCGGCACGCGGGTCCAGTCCACGTTTGCCGACCACCGTACGGTGATCGCGCAAGACCCGCTGCGCATTCCACCGCAGTACTTCGTCACCGAACACACGGATATGTTCGCCGAGCTGCTGGCGCGCCACGGGGTGGCCTTCGAAAGGCTTGCCGAGGCCATCGAGGTTCCCGTGGTGAGCGAGGTGTTCGCCGGCGGCGACGAGCCCGAGGCGGCCTGCCAGCGGATCGACGAACTCAACCACCACCGCCTCATCCCGGCCGGTGCCCTGCGTGTGCCACTATCGGGCAGCCACCGCCGTCTGGTGCCCTTGCTGCTGGAGCCGCGCTCGACCAGCAGCGTGTTTCGCTATCCGGCGTTTGCCGGCCTGCTGCAGCATGGGCAGCCGTTCTTCATCCCGCGCGGCGTGGACGAGAACTGATCGGCGAGCCGGCGCAGAATCGAATTTCCGGCATTTTCGAGAGGAGACAAGCAGCATGGAATACAGACAACTGGGCAACACCGGGCTGAAGGTCTCGGCCGTCGGCCTGGGCGGCAACGTGTTCGGCCCGCCGCGCCAGGACCTGCCTTCCAGCATCGCTACCGTGCACCGCGCGTTGGCACTGGGCGTCAACTTCATCGATACCGCCTACATCTACAACGACGGCCGCAGCGAGGAGTTTCTGGGCAAGGCCCTGGCCGGCCGGCGCGGCGAGGTGATCCTGGCCAGCAAGTGCAATCTGTTGAACATGGCCGCCGGCGAGTCGGTCGCCGCGCGCATCCGCAGCCACTGCGAGACCAGCCTGCGGCGCCTGGACACCGATTACCTGGACCTGCTGCAGCTGCACTTTCCCTTCCCGCAGGTATCGGCCGAGGAAATCCTGCAAGCCTTCGCGCCGCTGGTGCGCGAGGGCAAGGTGCGCCACATCGGTCAGTGCAACTACGCCGCCTGGCGCCATGCCGAGTCTCTGGGCGAAGCGGCCCGGCTGGGCCTGCCGGCGTTTGCCACTGCCCAGCACCAGTGCAGCCTGCTGGTGCGCGGCGCGCAGCTGGAACTGCTGCCGTTCTGCGAGGAAAAAGGCATCGGCTTTCTGCCGTACTTCCCGCTCGCCGCCGGCTTGCTCAGTGGTAAATACCGCCCCGGCGAGCCGGCCCCGGCCGGCACCCGCGGCGCCGCCGGCAGCCCCACCATCAGCCGCTTGCGCACGCCGGAAAACGAACGCCTGCTGGGCGCCCTGACCGAATTCGCCGCCGCCCGCGGTCACAGCCTGCTGGAACTGGCCTTCGCCTGGCTGTTGTCCCAGCCGGCCGTCAGCAGTGTCATTGCCGGCACCATGAGCCCGGCGCAGATCGAGGCCAACGTCAACGCCGGTCAGTGGCGGCTGGATGCCGACGACCGCACGGCGCTGGCCGAGCTGCTCGGTCCGGTCGTGCCCCTGTGGATGGCCGAACCGGACCTGGCGTCGTTTCGCTAAGGCTGGTGCCGCTCAGGCGGTGGCAAAGGCCCGGCGTGCGCGCTCGATGGTGGCTTCGATGGTCGCGGCATCGTGCGCGGCGGTGACGAAGCCGGCCTCGAATGCGGACGGGGCGAAGTTCAGTCCCTCGCCCAGCAAGGCCCGGAACAGGCGCCCGAAGCGGGCCACGTCGGCCTGCTGCGCCTCGGCCAGATCGCGCGGCGGGGCCCCGCGCAGAAAAAAACCGAACATACCGCCGACGTGGACGGTCGAGAACGGCACGCCCGCGGCGTCTGCAGCCGCCTGCAGCCCGGCGGTCAGGGCCGCTGCGGTCGCTTCCAGCCGCTCGTGGAAGCCGGGCTCCTGCACCAGCGCCAGCGTGGCCAGGCCCGCCGCCGTCGCCAGCGGATTGCCGGACAGCGTGCCGGCCTGATAGACCGGGCCGGCCGGCGCCATCTGCCCCATCAGATCGGCCCGCCCGCCGTAGGCGCCGACCGGCAGGCCGCCGCCGATCACCTTGCCCAGCGTGACCAGGTCCGCGGTCACGCCAAAGCGCGCCTGGGCACCGCCCAGGGCGACCCGAAAGCCGGTCATCACCTCGTCGAAGATCAGCAGCGCGCCGTGCCGGTCACAGACCCGGCGCAGGCCCTCCAGGAAGCCCGGCTGCGGCAGCACGCAGCCCATGTTGCCGGCCACCGGTTCCACGATGACCGCCGCAATCTCCGCGCCCCGATCGGCGAACAAGGCTTCGACGGCCGCCAGATCGTTGTACGGCGCAGTCAGCGTCAGCGCGGCCAGTTCCGCCGGCACGCCGGGCGAACTTGGCACGCCGAAGGTCAGCGCGCCGGAGCCGGCGTTCACCAGCAGGCTGTCGGCGTGGCCGTGGTAGCAGCCGGCGAACTTGAGCAGCAGTTTGCGGCCGGTGGCGGCGCGCGCCAGGCGGATGGCGCTCATGGTCGCCTCGGTGCCGGAATTGACCAGCCGCACCTGTTCCATGCCGGGCACCAGCCGGCACAGTGTCTCGGCCAGTTCCACCTCGGCCCCGGTCGGGGCACCGAACGACAGGCCGCGCGCGGCGGCGGCCTGCACCGCCTGCACCACGGTTGGCGCGGCGTGGCCCAGGATCACCGCGCCCCAGGAGCACACGTAGTCGATGTAGTCGGTGCCGTCCACGTCGCGCAGGCGCGCGCCGTGCGCCTCGGCGATGAACGGCGGCTGCCCGCCGACGGCGCCAAAGGCCCGCACCGGCGAATTCACGCCACCCGGAATCACCGCCAGCGCGCGCTCGAAAAGCCGCTGTGAGTGTTGCATGTGTCTGTCCATCATGGGTTCTTCCATAAAGCCGCCAGGGCACGGGCGGCCGCTTCAGTGTCCACGCCCGGCCCGAACAGGGCGCCGCCCACCGCCAGGGCGTCGGCGCCAGCCGCCAGCAGCGGGGCGGCATTGTCGGCCCGAATGCCGCCGATGCACACGATGGGGCAGCGCAGGCTGGCCCGCGCCGCGCGCAGCAGCTCGAGGCTGGCGTAGATCTCGCCGGGTTTGGTGCTGGACGGAAAGAACCGCCCGAAGGCGACGTGATCGGCGCCAGCGGTGAGTGCGGCCGGCGCAAGCGCCAGGCGGTCGTAGCAGGTGGCGCCGATCAGCGCCCTGGGTCCGAGGCGCACGCGGGCCAGGGCCGGCGACGGGTCATCCCGGCCCAGGTGTACGCCGTCGGCGCCGACGCTCAGCGCCAGGTCGATGTCGTCGTTGACGATGAAGGCCGCGCCGTGGCGGCTGCACAGCGCGCGCAGCGCCTGCGCTTCGGTCAACCGGCGGGACGAATCGACGGACTTGTCGCGGTACTGCACCACGGCCACGCCGCCGCGCAGCGCCGCCTCCACCCGCGCGATCAGTTCGGCGCCGGCCAGCAGCGAGGTGTCGGCCAGGGCGTACACGCCGCGGATGCTTGGGCGTCGGGCAGGCTCGGTTTCCATGCGTACAGTGTCACGGTGGCGGAGCGTTTTGCGCAAAACGGCATAAGCGCGGCATAAACTGGCATTTGCCCCAGCTTTCCTGCCGTTCCTAGAATCGAATCCCCGTTTTCTTTCGCACCCGGCCCAGCCGGCGGAGATCCCATGGCGCACATTTTCGACGACATCACGCAGACCATCGGCAACACGCCGCTGGTGCGCGTCCGCCGCATGATCCAAAGCGAGGCCACGGTGCTGGCCAAGCTGGAGTTCTTCAACCCGCTGTCGTCGGTCAAGGACCGCATCGGCCTGGCCATGATCGAGGCGGCCGACTGGTGCCCGGCGGCGAGATCATCGAACCGACCTCCGGCAACACCGGCATCGCGCTGGCCTTCGTGTGCGCGGCGCGCGGCTATCGCCTGACGCTGACCATGCCGGCCTCGATGAGCATCGAGCGGCGCAAGGTGCTGCGTGCGCTGGGCGCCGAGATCGTGCTCACGCCGGCCGAGAAGGGCATGACCGGCGCCATCGAACGCGCCCGCGAGCTGCTCGCCGAGCGGCCCGGCAGCATCATGCCCCAGCAGTTCGAGAACCCGGCCAATCCGGAGGTGCACCGGCGCACCACCGCCGAGGAAATCTGGCGCGATACCGACGGCCAGGTCGATTACCTGATCTCGGGCGTGGGCACCGGCGGCACCATCACCGGCGTGTCGGAGGTCATCAAGGCGCGTCGGCCGTCGTTCAAGGCCATTGCGGTCGAGCCCACGGCCTCGCCGGTGCTGTCCGGCGGCAAGCCCGGCCCGCACAAGATCCAGGGCATCGGCGCCGGCTTCGTGCCGGCGATCCTGAACACCGGCATCATCGACGAGGTGATCCAGGTCACCAATGAGGACGCCATGGCCTACGCCCGCCGCGCGGCCCAGGAAGAAGGCCTGTTCGTGGGCATCAGCTCCGGCGCCGCGCTGTGGGCGGCCGAGCAGATCGCCAGCGGCCGGCAAGACCATCGTGGCGATCATTCCGTCGGCCGGCGAGCGCTATCTGTCGACCGCGCTGTTCGCCGACATCGAGGTCTGATACCCCCGGCCGACCGTAGGGGCACGGCATGCCGTGCCCGCCGCCCCGCGGCCGGGTCGGTTCCACCCACGTAGGGGCGCGGCATGCCGTGCCCCCGCCGCCGGCCGCAGAATCGCCCGCCGCCTGGTGAATAATGACCGCCCCCCCCGGCCCAGCGCCCGTTCGCCGGCGCCTACGTTCACCCGTCCCAAGGAGTTCCCATGCGCACCTCGCGCTTTCTGCTGGCCACCCTGCGCGAAGACCCGTCCGACGCGGAGGTGATCAGCCAGCGCCTGATGCTGCGCGCCGGCATGATCAGCCGCCTGGCGGCCGGCATCTACAGCTGGCTGCCGCTGGGGCTGCGGGTACTGCGCCGCGCCGAGCGCGTGGTGCGGGAGGAGATGGACGCCGTGGGCGCGCAGGAGCTGCTGATGCCGGCGGTGCAGCCAGCCGAGCTGTGGCAGGAGTCGGCCCGCTGGGAAAAATACGGCCCCGAACTGCTGCGCATCAGGGACCGCCACCAGCGCGAGTTCTGCTTCGGCCCCACGCACGAGGAAGTCATCACCGACATCGTGCGCCAGAAGGTGAGCAGCTACCGGCAACTGCCGGCCTGCTTCTACCAGATCCAGACCAAGTTCCGGGATGAGATCCGGCCGCGTTTCGGCCTGATGCGGGCACGCGAGTTCCTGATGAAGGACGCCTACTCCTTCCACCGTGACGAGGCCAGCCTGGACGACACCTATCAGGCCATGCACGGCGCCTACAGCGCCATCTTCAGCCGGCTGGGCCTGAAGTTCCGCGCCGTGGCGGCCGACACCGGCAGCATCGGCGGCGCCAGCTCGCACGAATTCCACGTGCTGGCCGACTCCGGCGAGGACGCCATCGCCTACTCGCAAGGCGGTTATGCCGCCAACGTGGAACTGGCTCCGGCGCCACCGGCGCCGCCGCGTCCGGCACCCTCAGCGCAGCGCGAATCGGTGCGCACGCCCGGCCAGCACAGCATCGCCGAGGTCAGCGCATTCCTGAATGTGCCGGCCGAGCGCATCGTGAAAACCCTGATCGTGCGCGGCGCCGACGGCGGACTGGTGGCGCTGCTGCTGCGCGGCGATCATGAGCTCAACGCCGTCAAGGCCCTGCGCCTGCCGCAGATCGCCCAGCCGCTGCAGTTCGCCACCCCGGCCGATGTACGGACCGCGCTGGGCTGCGATTTCGGGTCGGTCGGACCGGTGGACTTTCCAGGTCCGGTGATTGCCGACCACGCCGCCGCCGCGCTGGCCGATTTCGTGTGCGGCGCCAACGCCGACGGCTATCACCTCACCGGCGTCAACTTCGGCCGCGACCTGCCGGAGCCGGAAACCGCCGACATCCGCAACGTGCTGGCCGGCGAGCCGGCGCCGGACGGCAGCGGGCCGCTGGCCATCGCCCGCGGCATCGAGGTCGGCCACGTGTTCAAGCTGGGCACCGTCTACAGCGAGAAGCTCGCCTGCACGGTGCTGGACGAAAACGGCCGCGACGCCGTCATGACCATGGGCTGCTACGGCATCGGCGTTGGCTGCCGCCGTGGAACAGAACCACGACGCGCGCGGCATCGTCTGGCCGCAGGCCCTGGCGCCATTCGAGGTGGCGCTGGTGCCGATCAACCTGCACAAGTCGCCGGCCGTCGCCGAAGCGACCGAAAAGCTCTACGCGCAGCTGACCGCCGCCGGCGTGGACGTGCTGCTCGACGACCGCCCGGAGCGGCCGGGCGTGATGTTCGCCGACATGGATCTGATCGGCATCCCGCATCGGCTGGTGATCGGCGAGCGCGGTCTGAAGGACGGCCAGGTCGAGCACAAGGCGCGCCGCGACGAGGCGGCGCAGAACATCCCACTGGCCGAGGCCACCGGCTTCATCCGCAAGGCGCTGGCCGGCGCCTGACCGATGCTGCGTGTCCGGCAGGCCATTTTCCGGTAGGAGCCCGGCTCAGCCGGGCGATTGCGGTCAATGACGATCGCCCGGCAAAGCCGCGCTGCTACCTGAAGGCCGGCATCACCTGCGTGGCGAACAGTTCCTGCGTGCGCCGATGCTGTTCCAGCGTCAGGCCGCCCTGCGGGCCGCGCGGCAGCACCTGGATGGCGAACTCGTCCAGTGCCTCCTTGCCCAGGAAATCCGCCACGCGGCTGGCGATCTGCGCCGGCGTGCCGACCCACACCATCTCCTGCGCCAGGATGTCGTCGTAGCTCAGGGTCATCATCTGGTTCATGGCATCGCTGGCGTAGAAGCCATAGCCGGAAGCCAGCAGGCGGTCGCGGTCGCCCTTCTGGTCCAGCGACAGGATCGGCTTGGCGATCTGGTGGTAGAAGTACGGCGCCGCTAGGCGCGCCTGCTCGTGCGCTTCATTCTCGGTCGGCGCGATGTGCACCGGCTGAATCCAGCTGACGATGGGTTTGGTGCCGGCCTTGATGCAGGCATCGCGGTATTCGGCAATCGGCTTGGCAAACAGCGGATACGGCGCCGGGCCGCCCACGGAAATGCCCCAGCCGCGCTCGGCGGCGAAGCGGAACGAGCGCCCGCTGGTGCCGGTCAGGTACACCGGCATCGGCTTTTGCACCGGCCGCGGATAGACCGTGACGTTATCGACCGTGTACAGCGCGCCGTGGTGCGAGAACCGCTCCTCGGTCAGCGCCTTCATGATGATGTCCTGCGCTTCCTCGTAGCGCGGCTGGCTTTCCTCGTAGGGAATGCCGGCCATCTTGTACAGCCAGGCGTGGCCACGCCCGAAGCCCAGGTCCAGCCGCCCGCCGGTCAGCACGTCGGCGGTGGCGATCTCGCCCGCCAGCACGGTCGGCGTGTGCAGCGGCAGGGTGTGGCACAGGGTGCGGAAACGGATGTTCTGGGTGCGCTGGGCAGCGGCCGAGAACAAGGCCAGCGGGTTCGACGACTGACCGAAGGTCGGGAAGAAATGGTGTTCGATGGCCATGTAAACGTCGTAGCCGAGCCGGTCGCACTGCTCGATGTGGCCGATCACGTCCCATACCGCGTCGCCGGTGTCGACACCCGGCATGCAATTCATTTCGGTATAGACGCCGAATTTCAGCTTGCTCTTTGCCACGAACGGTTACTCCTCGTACGGATGATCAATCGGCGGCGCGGCCCAGCCCACACGCCGGGCCATGCCCGCGCGTCCAGCCCGCACCTGCATGAGGTGCGCCACTATAAACGCCGCCACCGCCGGCCGAATGATGCCTGTCAAGCCACTCCGGTGCGGCGTGCCTGCAGCCAATGCACGGCCACCGGCAGCAGCGACACGGCGACGATGCCCAGCGCGATCAGCGTCAGGTTGTTCTTGACCAGCGGCAGCTGACCGAATACCACCCCGGCGGTCATGAACAGCAGCACCCATACCGCCGCGCCGAACACGTTGTAGGCCAGAAAACGCCGGTAATGCATGCTGCCGACGCCGGCCACGAACGGTGCGAAGGTGCGCACGATGGGCACGAAGCGCGCCAGCACGATGGTCTTGCCGCCGTGGCGCTCGAAAAACGCCCGCGTGCGCGCCAGGTGCTCCTGACGCAGCCAGCGCGAATCCGGGCGCGCATAGACCCGCGGGCCGACGGCGTGGCCGATGGCGTAATTGACGCTGTCGCCGACCACCGCGGCGACGAACAGCACTGCCGCCGCGGTGCCGAAATCCAGCATGCCGCCGGCCGCCAGCGTGCCGACCACGAACAGCAGCGAGTCCCCCGGCAGGAACGGCGTCACCACCAGCCCGGTTTCGCAAAACACCACCAGTGCCAGCAAGGCATACACCCACACACCGTAGTTGGCGGTGAATTCGGCCAGATGCGTGTCCAGGTGCAGGAACAGGTCGAGCAGGGTGTGCAGCAATTCCATGTCGGGCTTCCAAGAATGCGGCGGGCCAGTATCACGGGCCGTCACTGCCGGAACAAGGCAGCGGCCGGTGTCTTTGCGGCGCCGCCCTGTTAGATTGCCGCTGCCGCGCTGTCGCAGCGCGGCGTCATCTACCGGAGGACTTCGTCATGAGCAAAGGCATGGACAAGAAAAAGGAAGTGAAGAAAAAGCCGGCCAAGACCGTCAAGGAAAAGAAAGAGGCCAAGGCCGTCAAAAAGGCCAAGCAGGACCGTTGAGATAACGCAGGCCCCGGTCATCCATGACTGGCCACGCCGCGGGCGACGGCGGCGCGCCTTGCTGGTCCAACCGACCCGCCAGCGATGCGCTGATATTTCGGTGTTTTCCTAATCCACCAGCCGCGCGAACACGTCCCCGATCTCGCCCAGGTGCTCCAGCGCCAGCACTTCGAGGCCGGGGATGGCCTTGCGCGGGGCGTTCAGCTTGCCGACCACGGCGCGCTTGAAGCCGAGCTTGGCGGCTTCGCCGAGGCGCTCCTGGCCGCCGCGCACGGGGCGCACCTCGCCGGCCAGGCCCACTTCGCCGAAGCTGAGCAGGTCGGCGGGCAGCGGCCGGTTGCGCAGGCTCGACAGGGCCGCCAGCAGCACCGGCAGGTCGGTGGCCGTTTCGGTCACCTTGATGCCGCCGACCAGGTTCACGTACACGTCCTGGTCGAACAGCGCCACGCCGGCGTGCCGGTGCAGCACCGCCAGCAGCATGGCCAGGCGGCTGCCGTCCATGCCCAGCGTGAGCCGGCGCGGGGTGCCCAGCGGGCTCGATTCGACCAGCGCCTGCACTTCCAGCAGCAGCGGGCGGGTGCCTTCAAGCGTCGCCATCACCACGCTGCCGGCCACCGGGCGCGGGTGCCGGGTCAGGAAGATGGCGGACGGGTTGCTGACTTCCCGCAGGCCGGTTTCGGTCATGGCGAACACGCCCAGCTCGTTGACCGAGCCGAAGCGGTTCTTGAAGGCGCGCACGATGCGGTAGGGGCTGGTGCTGTCGCCCTCGAAATAGAGCACCGTGTCGACGATGTGCTCGAGCACGCGCGGGCCGGCCAGCGCGCCGTCCTTGGTGACGTGGCCGGCGATCAGCACGCTGATGCCGTGCGTCTTGGCCATGCGCGTCAGGCGGGCGGCGCACTCGCGTACCTGCGACACGGAGCCGGCGGCCGAGGCCACGGTTTCCGAGATCAGCGTCTGGATGGAGTCCACCACCAGCACCTGACAGTCGGCGGCGGCGTCCAGGATCGCTTCCAGCCGCGCGTCGATCAGCAGCGGCAGGTCGGCGTCGCCCAGTTGCAGGCGCTGCGCGCGGGCGGCGATCTGGGCTGCGGATTCCTCGCCGCTGGCGTACAGCACGGGGACGGCATCGGCCAAGCGCGCCAGCGTTTGCAGCAGCAGTGTGGACTTGCCGATGCCAGGATCGCCGCCGAGCAGCACCACCGATCCGGGCACCAGGCCGCCGCCGAGCACGCGGTCGAGTTCCGATGAGCCGGTGGCCAGGCGCGCCGGTGCGCCGGCGCGCGCCTCGCGCAGGCGCACCACGCTGCGCTCGTACTCAGCGACTTTCTCGTCAGAAGCGCTGGAGTCGGCGGCGATCACCATGGCGTCGACGAGGTCGAGACCGTGGCTGGCCAGTTTGGTCTTGCCGGCTTCCATCGGGCCGCCGGAAACGAAGATCACCGGGATGTTCAGGCGCAGGGCGGCCATCAGCATGCCAGGGGTGATCTTGTCG
>LNAP01002472.1_pt1 | contig 18427 bp, 18 predicted proteins | sample 602601 | NCBI WGS metagenome assembly LNAP01 (sample SAMN02440304, study PRJNA202911) | soil metagenome | biome: Subtropical and temperate rainforests or woodlands; isolation source: soil samples (1 kg each in a 20% v/v slurry with milli Q water) were... ...
AAGCAGCATGGCGGTGTGGCCGTCGTGGCCGCAGGCATGCATCTTCCCGGGATGCGAACTGGCATGCGGGAAGGTGTTGAGCTCCTGCATGGGCAAGGCGTCCATGTCGGCGCGCAGCCCGATGGCCCGCTGGCCGGGAGCCTTGCCATGGATGACGCCCACCACCCCGGTTATGCCCAGGCCGCGGTGCACTTCGATACCCCACGATTCCAGCTGTTGCGCCACCAGGTCGGAAGTGCGGTTCTCCTGGTAGGCCAGTTCGGGGTGGGCGTGTATGTCGCGTCGGATGGCGCTGATTTCGTCTTGCCATCCAAGGATAGGTTCAACTAGTTTCATAGTGGCATGATCCTGTTACGGTTGCTTGCGCCGCCATCGACGACCGGCTGGCCCTGGCGGCGATCAATACTGGTAGGTGTAAGTCAGTTGCAGGACGTTCAGGCCCGGGTTGGGTCGCTTGATGCTGGCATTCGAGAAGTGCGAGTAACGCAGGCCCAGGCGGCTGGAGTTCGACAGGTAGGCCCCGACGCCGATATGGTCGCCGAACTGGAAGGCGGTGCTGATGTCCTTGTTGGCGAAACGGGTGCGGGTGAACGCGGTGGGTCCGACGCCCGCCTCGACATAGTAACGGTCGTGGATGCTCCAGCGCAGAAAGGGTATGGCACTGAACTGCCACGCATTGGAGGGCGAGCGCGAGCCTTCGGCCTTCCAGTACGCGACGCCCAGTTCCCCGACCACATCCAGGCGTCCGTCGTGGCCCGTGAACTGGTAGTGCCACAGCGAAGGCGATTCCCAGGCGAGTTCAAGCCGCTCGTAGTTGTCGCCCACGCCGGCGCGCACGCTGATGCCGCCGTCGTAAGGCCCGCTGGCAGCCGCCGTGGACACCATGAAAGGCACTACGGCGCTGGCGATGAGAACCGACGTCGTCCTGGACAATAAGCGCGAAAAGCTATTCATTCAATACTCCTGAGCACATGGCTTGATTGTTTTTTGAAAGCCGGTTAAAAAAACCCGGCGTATCCAGCAATTTGCAAACATTATATGCTCGGCACCCGCGGCAAACAGATGGCGACCGTTGTACCGCTGTTCGGCGGGCTTTCCACGGTTACGAATCCGCCGGACTGGCTGGCCAGGGCATAGACCTGGCTGAGGCCGCAGCCCGCGCCCTTTTTATCCGTTTTCGTTGTAAAAAACGGCTCGAAAACCCGTTCGATGAGGTCCGGCGCAATGCCGGCGCCAGTATCCGCGACGGCTATCGCCACATAGTCTCCGGGCCTCGCCCCGGCACTCGCGGCAGCCTCTTCATCCAGTTCGCGAAGGCCGGTCGAGAGCGTCAGGCTGCCGCCTTGCGGCATGGCCTCGCGCGCGTTGTCTACAAGATTGAGAATGGCGGCCATCAATAGCCGCGGATCGGCGCCGCAGGACAGCGCCGGCTGCGCCACCGCCATCTCGATGGAGACGGCTTCCCCCGCCGCCCGTCCGAGCAGGTCCCTGGAAGACAATATCAGTTCGTCAACGCATATCTCTTTGATGCGCAGATCCTGGGGCCGCGCAAAGGCCTTGAGGCTGCGGGTCAAGGTGGCGCCCCGCTCCACGCCGTGATTCAGCGCGGCGAGCAGGCGATCGGTCTTTTCATTGACGGGAATGCGCTCGCTCAGCATTTCGAGGTTGCCGCCGATGACCATCAATAGGTTATTGAGGCCATGCGCCACTTCCCGGGCCAACTGCCCGGCCGCTTCCATTTGCTGCGATTGCCGCAGCTTCCCGGCGGATAAATGGCCGCGGGTCACATCCCTTGCGACACCGGCGATACCGGCGGTCTTGCCATCGCGGGCGTAAGCGCGCCCTTTCATGTGCACCCATCGAATCGCGCCGTCGCTGGCGCGCTGTATGCGCTTTTCGAATTCGATAGATCCCCGCAGCGGGGCCTGCGCAAATGCCTCGATGACGGACTCGCGGTCCTCGGCAAGAAATGCGGCGAACGCCTCTTGCTGCCGCCATCCGGCCGGCGGCTTCGCGGCGCCAAAGATCTCGTCGTAGCCGGCGGAGCGCCGCAGCAGGCCGCCAGCCAGATCGAGATCCCAGCAAGCCACCCCGGCGGCCTCCAGGGCATGCCGGACAGTATCGTCGACACGGTGTTCGATGCGCGTCACATCGCCGTACAAAACCATGGCGTCCCGATCCTCGCGTTTCAGGCCCTGGGCGATCCGGCCAGTTGCTTCGCAGCCAAGGCCTGTCCATGGCGCTCGACTGCAGTGAGTTCACATCATTCATTGTTGCACATGCCGGACGCGGCATCTATGCCCCGCGTTGCCGTCAGCCAATGGCAAGCATGGCCTTGCAGCCAGGTAGTTTCATAAAATCTCCATAACGGGCAACACCGCCGAAGAAAGGCCGTCTTCTTCCTGTGCCAATACCGCCAGTGCGGCATGTGTGGAATTCTGGATATGTCTTTTTGCCGCCTCTTGGGCGCCTGTCGGATCGCGCGCCTGAATGCGGTTGAAGAGGAAATCTATTTCAGCCAGGCTTTCTGGCAATCGTTGCGGTTGCGAGAATGAAGTGGCGCGCAGCAAGTTGATGCGCGACAACAAGCCGGGCAGCATATCCCTGACCAAGGCATTTCCACAACCATCGAGCAGTATTTCATAGAACTCCCGTTTGGCGGACAGCAGGCCGAGCTTATCGCCGTTCGCCGCTTGCGTGTGCAAATTCAGCACCATTTGGCGCAATTTTTCAATAGCGGTGTCGTCCGCAAGCCGGGCAAACTCGTGAGCCGCATAGCCTTCCAGCAGCGCACGCAGCGCATAAAGATCGCGGGCCGCTTTTTCGGTAACGCGCACTACGATGGGCCCCCGATGCGGCTCAATGGCAATCAGCCGCTCTGCCTCCAGGGTGCGCAAGGCTTCGCGCAGCGTGGGACGGCTTATGTTCAGTTGCTCGCATAGCTCCTGCTCCCGCAGCCGTTCGCCGCCCTTCAATTGGCCCCCCATGATCAGGGCGCGCAAATGCTCTTCTACCTGACTGCGCAGCGTCGTGGGCTTCTTAAAAGATATGGCTGATCGTTTACTCATACTCAGGACTGCCTTAATCATCAAAAATTGTAATAGGCCGGACAGGCTAAACCCATTCCGGCGAATCTGATTATTATTGTAATACAATCTTATTGACAGATTGCATGATGATTATCTAATATCCGCTTTGTACTTTGTACTTTGTAATTACCCAATCCGCCCCGGAGACATGTATGACACGCAAAGAATTCAATACAGAGCAGTTCGCCAAAGGCTTGAAAATCCGCCAGGAAGTATTAGGCGCAGAACATGTTGAAAAATCCCTAAATGCCGCGACCGACTTCACCGCACCGATGCAGAAGCTCGTGACCGAATGGTGCTGGGGCGAAATATGGGGCCGCCCCGGGCTGGAGCGGCGCACACGCAGCATCATCAACCTGTCAATGTTGTGCGCCTTGAACCGGCCGCATGAAATTCGTCTTCATGTCAGGGGGGCGTTAAACAATGGCCTCACTCAGGAAGAGATCATGGAAATCCTTCTGCAGGTGGCCATTTATTGCGGCGTGCCCGCAGCGCTCGACAGTATGAAAGTGGCCGCCGAAGTACTGACTGAAGAAGCAGCCAAGGCGAAAGCGGCGGGGGCAGTGCAATGACAGCCCGCCGCCCTCGCGTCGGCCTCATCGGCATAGGCGCCATGGGCGAGCCCATGGCGGCATGCCTGCTCAAAGCCGGCTATCCCGTGACCGTATTCGATACCCGCGCGCAGCGGGTCGCCGAATTCATTTCCAAACATGGCGGCGGCGCTGCTGCCACATTGACCGAAGTCGGTGAAAACGCCGACGTGATAATCACGATCCTGCCCAATAGCGCTATCGTCAGCGATGTCCTGTTTGGCGAGAACGGATTGGCTCGAACACTGCGTCCGGGTTCGGTGGTCATCGACATGACGTCCGGCATCCCCGCCATCACTGCGGCGCTCAGCGAGCGCCTGGCCAAACAGGACGTGGTGTTGTTCGATGCGCCCGTATCGGGGGGCGTGACCCGGGCCGCCGCCGGGCAACTCACCATCATGGCGGGCGGCGCCGATAAAGACATCGATAATGCGATCCCGCTCCTGGAGACAATGGGCTCCGTCATCAAAACCGGCCGCATCGGCAGCGGCCATGCCATGAAGGCATTGAATAATCTGGTGTCTTCCGGCGGCTTCCTGATCGGCATTGAGGCATTGCTGATCGGATCGCGTTTCGGCATCGATCCCGAAACCATGGTGGACATTTTGAATGTCTCGACCGGCATGAACAACAGCACACAGAAAAAATTCAAGCAGTTTGTCCTGTCGCGCAAATTCGATTCCGGTTTTTCCCTTGGATTGATGGTCAAGGACCTGACCATTGCGCTGGGAATTGCCCGCGATCATGATGTCAATGCCCCGTTTTCGGGCTTGTGCCGCGATCTGTGGGCAGGAGCGAGCGCCTTGCTGGGGCCTCAGGCCGACCATACGTCAGTCGCGCTACTGAGCGAAAAACTGGCGGGCAGACAGATCACCCCGAACTAAGGAAAACACATGCAGGAGACCTCTGTGAAGGATATAACCCGCCAAGTCGCCGACTATGTCTTGACAACCACCCTCGACGATATCCCCGATGACGTCCGTAAAGAGGCGCGGCGGGCGCTGCTCAACTATGTAGGTTGCGCCCTGGGCGGCAGCCGGCACCCCGCCATGGATATCACGATCGCCGCATTAGGGCCTTATGCGGGAAAAAGCACGGCCGCCGTGCTGGGCCGCGGCGAACAATTCGATCCGCTGCTGGCTTCGCTGCTCAATGGCATCAGCTCCCATGTACATGATTACGACGACACTACGCCGGGTAATTATATCCATCCCACATCACCCGTAGCCTCCGCCCTTTTCGCCTATGCCAGCGCTAATGCGGTCAGCGGCAAGGAGCTTGAACTCGCCTTTATTTTGGGCTTTGAGGCCGTATCCAGGATAGGCAATGCCACCTATCCGGCCCACTATGATGCGGGGTGGCATAGCACCGGATCGGTCGGCGTATTCGGCGCGGCTATAGCGATTGGCAAATTGCTGGGATTATCGCAGCAGCAAATGATTTGGGCCATAGGCTTGGGCGCGACGCAATCCGCCGGCCTGCGCGAGATGTTCGGGTCGATGGCCAAGTCCTTCCACCCGGGCCGTTCGGCGCAAAGCGGCTATATGGCGGCCCTGCTCGCCCAAGGCGGCTTCACCGCGGGCTCCCATTCCATTGAAGGGCCACGCGGCTTCGCCGCGGTCCAGTCCGCGAACTATGATTTGTCGGTCATTACCAAAGGGCTGGGCGCCGATTTCGAGTTGCGCGTCAATACTTATAAGCCATTTCCTTGCGGCATCGTGACTCATCCGACTATTGACGCGTGCATTCAATTGCATAGGCAATATCAGATCGACCCCGCCCGCATCGCCGCGGTACGCTTGCGCGTTGCGCCCTTGGTGAAAGATCTTTGCGATAAAAAACACATCAGCACCGGGCTGGAAGGAAAGTTTTCGGCCTATCACGCGGCGGCCATCGGCCTGGTCCGCGGCAAAGCCGGCCTGGCCGAGTTCACGGACGAGGCAGTCAACGACCCCGCCGTGAGCTCCGTGCGCGCCAAAACGGAGTCCATCGGCGACAAGTCCGTTTCAGAAGATGGAGTGCGCGTGGAGGTTGAACTGACAGACGGGCAAAAATTCAACAAAGACCTGGAGCATTCTCTAGGCAACCTCAAGCAGCCCTTAAGCGATTCTCAACTCGAACAGAAATTCCGCGACCAGGCGACGGCGCTACCGGGGCGGCAGATTGAAGATCTCATTGCCTCATGCTGGCGGGTTGAAGAACTGAGCGACGTCAGGGAGTTGATCGCGCTGGCCGTTCCGAAGGGCTGATCAGAGCATAAAAGCTAGTACCACCACAGGAGACGACGATGAAAAAAACAGCAAGCATAGTTTTACTGGCCGCCATAGCGATATCACCTCTAGCTGCGCGCGCCGAAGTCAGCGAACTGCGAATTCCGCTGGGCGCCGGGGGATTTGGCTTTTTACCCCTGTACATCATGCAAAAGAATCATCTGATCGAAAAACACGCCGAGAAAGCGGGCCAAAAAGTCACCGTCAACTGGGCCAATATTGGCGGACCGTCAGTCATGATCGATGCATTGCTCTCGGGTTCAGCCGACTTTATTTCGGCGGGCCCGCCTTCCTTCCTGATTTTATGGGATAAAACCAAGGGGAGCGCCGACGTGAAAGGCGTCGCCGCCATGAGTTCGATGCCCATGCATTTGAACACGCGTGCGGCCCATCTCAAGTCTATCGACGATCTGAAGAAAACCGACAAAATCGCGGTCACGTCAGTCAAGTCTTCGATTCCATCCATCATCATGCAGATGTATGCGATGAAAAAATATGGCAAAGATCAGGTCTTCCGCTTTGATCCCTATACAGTCACCATGAATCATGCGGACGCCGCCGCGGCCCTCTTGTCGGGCGGCGGCAACATTGCCGCGCATTATGCCTCCGCTCCGCTCGACCAGCGCGAGCGCCAGGATCCCCAGATACGCTCCATCATGAACTCCGATGACATCATGGGCGGCTCCACAACTTTCACGATGGTTTCCACGACCAAACGATTCCATGATGCCAACCCGGTCGTCTACGCCGCATTCGTCAGCGCACTCAAGGAAGCGCAAGCGTTTATCGCATCCGACAAGCGTACGGCGGCCAAAATCCTTATCGATTCCATGGGCGGCGGCAGCACCTCCGTGGCCGACATGGTCAAAATACTGGACGACCCCAGCACTAAATACACGACAAAGCCGGAAAACGTCATGAAATACGCACTTTTCATGAACGACATTGGATCGCTCAAAAACCGCCCGGCATCGATTGATGAGCTCTTTTTCAAGGGAAGCGATGTCTCGTCCGGCAATTGATTGACCTTCCGAACTCCCCGACCGGCGTTTCCGGCCGTCGAGTTCTTGTTCAGGAATATCTGGAGTTACTCGCAAATGCCTGAGTCCGTATCCCCGTTGTTGGCTGTCCAGGGCGTCACCCTGCGGTATCGCACGAAAGATCATCTCGTCACCGCGACTTATCGCGTCAGCTTTGACGTATTCCGGTCTGAACGGTTTGTCATTGTGGGACCGTCCGGCTGCGGCAAATCGACGCTGCTCAAGGCCGTTGGCGGCTATCTGCCTGCGGTCGAAGGACAAATCAAGCTGAATGACGTCGATATCGTCAAACCGGGGCCGGACCGGGTAATGGTGTTCCAGGAATTCGATCAATTGCTGCCCTGGAAAACCGTCAAAGAGAATGTCGTGTTCGCGCTGACCGCCAGCGGCCGCCTGGGTCGCAAGGCGGCGCAAGAGAAAGCCCTGCATTACATCGATAAAGTGAATTTATCGCAGTTCGCCGACAGCCTTCCGCATACGCTTTCGGGGGGCATGAAACAGCGCGTGGCGATTGCCCGCGGCATGGCGATGGAGCCGGAAATATTATTGATGGATGAACCTTTCGCCGCACTGGATGCCCTGACACGCGCCAAGATGCAGGAAGAGTTGCTGCAGCTATGGGACGACACCAAGTTCACCGTGCTGTTTGTGACGCACTCCATCCCCGAGGCCGTGCGCATCGGCAGCCGGATACTGCTTTTGAGCCCGCATCCCGGCCAGGTCCGCGCCGAGCTGAATAGCGATGGGATTGGGGCCGCGGGCCCGGATGGCAAGTCGCTCTCTCAGCATATCGAAGAGTTGCTTTTTCAGGAAAATGCCGCGCAAGGGAGAACCTCTCATGTCTAAAATCCCGCAGGACCGTACGCTTCGGCCAGAAATCGTCAACATTATTGAAGACACCGGCTTCGGCATCATCGAAAGACCGCTGGGCGTCTGGGCGCGCATATTCGATAACGACGGATTCAGGAAAGGCGTGGTCTTGATCGTCCTGGCCCTCGTCTGGGAATTTTATGCCCGCTGGCTCAACAATTCCTTGCTGTTTCCCACCTTTAGCGCGACGGCCGATGCCTTCTTTTCCGGCTTGCTTTCCGGCCAGTTATTACGCGCGGCATGGTCATCGATCACCCTTTTATTGCAAGGTTATGCCGCGGGCCTGGCGATAGCCGCCATCTTCACGGCCTTCGCGAGCGCGACCCGGGTGGGTTCCGACCTTCTCGAAACCTTGACTTCGATGTTCAATCCTCTTCCATCCATAGCGTTGCTGCCACTCGCCATGATCTGGTTCGGCCTGGGCGAAGGCAGTATCGTATTTGTTCTAATTCATGCCGTGCTTTGGGCTGTCGCGCTCAATACCCATACCGGTTTTCGCTCAGTCAGCACGACCTGGAGAATGGTTGGCCGCAACTATGGACTTTCCAGAATAGGCTATGTGACGCGCATTCTCATTCCGGGCGCCTTTCCCAGTATCCTGACCGGCATGAAAATCGGCTGGGCGTTTGCCTGGCGCACCCTGATCGCGGCTGAATTGGTCTTCGGAGTGAGTTCGGGCTCGGGCGGCTTGGGATGGTACATTTTCCAGAACAAAAACATGCTCGACATTCCCAACGTATTTGCCGGCCTCCTGACCGTCATTCTGTTTGGGTTGCTCGTAGAGAACTTCATTTTTCGCGTAGTCGAACAGCGAACGATCAACCGGTGGGGAATGCAAACCTGACGCGCGCCGGCTCGACGGGAAAACGCCTCATTCATCGCTGCCGATACGCACGAGCATCTTACCCAGATTGGCGCCCTGAAATAAATCGATGAATGCCTGTGGCGCCTGTTCCAGGCCATCGATTATGGTCTCATCCTGCCGGACGGCGCCTGCGGTAAGTAGACGTTTCAGGTCGGCCACTGCAGCCGGCCGATGCGACGCATAATTTGCCAGACGAAAACCTTGTATGCTCGCATTATTATTCAAAATAGCCGAGATGTTGCGCAAGCCGTCCGGCTCGGCCAGGTTGTATTGCGAAACAAGACCGCACAATGCAACTCTTGCGTACTTGTTCAGCCGCTCGAGCACGCAGTCGAACACCCATCCCCCGACATTTTCAAAATCGACGTCGACGCCTTGCGGCGTCGCCAGTTCCAGTTTGCTACGAAAACTCATGTCCCGATAGTCCACACAGGCGTCGTAGCCGATGTGCTCAACGGCATGCGCACATTTGCTGGCGCCGCCGGCGATGCCGACGACGCGGCATCCCTTGTCCCGAGCCAATGCGGCAACAACGCTTCCTACCGCCCCGGCCGCGGCAGAGACAACGACAGTTTCGCCCGCATGGGCCGTGGCGACTTTATTCAGTCCCACCCACGCGGTTATGCCAGGATTACCCAGCACACCCAGATAGGCCGACGGCGAAAAACCGCCGAGTTCGATCCTCTCGAGCATCGCACCGTCGCTCAGGGCATAATCCTGCCAGCCCAGCTTGCCACGCACCCAATCCCCGACTTGAAAATCGGGCCGGCATGATTCGATGACACGCCCCATTGTTCTTCCGATCATTACATCGCCGACATGCAGCGGTTCGGCATAAACAACGCCGGGCATCATCTGCCGGCGCTGCGAGGGATCGAGCGATAGATAAACATTGCGAACTACGATGTGCCCCGGCACGGCGCGCGGCATAGGCTCCACCGAAAGCGCGAAATGTTCTTTTCCTACCGCGGCGGTGACTGGCTTGATAAAGCGAATACACGTATTCGAGGGCTGTTCGGGCATAGAGCTCTTACCTCAACAATTGGAAATCCCGTGACGCATGGCTGACAGTCGTGACGGATTCTTGCCCGTCACGAATTGTATGATTGTATTCTACCTAATCCACACCGAATAGGAATCCCCTCATGGCGGTCGACGTCCGCCATTTGCGCCATGACAAGCACGTCCGGCTCTCCTGTCCGGAATGAATTAATGACGCAGCGTCATCCCTGTTCTGATTCCCAGGACGGCTATTGCGTTGAAGAAGAAGCTTAGACTCTACGCATATAAAAAGGGGAGCATCAATGCAGCCGCACATGACACCGCTATCGCGTGACAACAGCGTCAACAAGAAATCGATCGCCGTCTATTTTTCGGCCATATTGATGTTGATTTCGTCGCTGTACGCTCTGCCCGCCACCGCGCAGGACTACCCGTCCCATCCCATCAAGCTGGTCGTTCCCTACGCGCCCGGGGGCGGCACCGACGTAGCGGCCAGGGCCCTGGCGGAATTGATGGGCAAGTCACTCGGACAGCCCATCATCGTCGAGAATAAAGGAGGCGGCAATACAATCCTCGGTACTGTCGCGGTTGTAAATGCCGAGCCCGATGGCTACACGATTCTATATGCAACCGATGCCAATCTGGTTCTAAATCCCCTGTTGTACAAAAACCTTCCCTATGACCCCGAGCGCGACCTGGCCCCGATCGGCCTGTTGGCCGATGTTGTGCAGATGCTTGCGATAGCGCCTTCAGTGCCGGCCCGGACGATAGCGGAGTTCGTGCAATATGCGAAGAAGCATCCGGGCGAACTCGCCTTTGGTTCGGCCGGGCTTGGCGGAAACGGGCATTTGGCGGCCGAGATGTTCATACAGGATTTCAAGATACAAATGCTGCCTGTGCCGTTCCGCGGCACCAGCCCGGCCCTGACCGCAATATTGTCAGGCACCGTCCAGGTATATTCCGGAACGGTTGGGCCGGCAATGCCGCATATCCTGGCAGGTAAAATGATCCCGCTGGGAGTGTTCACCGCGCAACGGTATTCGCTGCTGCCGGATGTCCCAACGATCGCCGAAAGCGGCATGCCGGGTTTTGAGTCGAGTTTGCGCGTGGGCCTCGTGGCGCCGGCGAAGACACCGCCGGATATCATCAAGCTTCTTAACAAAGCGCTGAACGAAGCGCTGGCGAGTCCCGCTTTCCGCGAAAAACTCGAAAGGAATGGGTACATCGCCCGTAGGCCCGATACACCGCAGGCCTATGCCACGGCAAACCAGGAAGTGCGCAAGGCCTGGGGCCAGATAATCAAATCGAAAAACCTGTCTCTCGACTGAATCATGCCCGGTCAGCGCGAGGTGCTCATCAGGCGCGCTATCGCGCTTTTGATCCGCGAAGTGCGCGCCGCCGCGGCCTCTTACCAACGAAATCCGAATGAGGGAACCTAGGAAATGAACTTCGCTTTCAGCGACGAAGAAGAGGCACTGCGTTGCGCGGTGCAGGCATTCATCAAGGAGCATCTGACTGATGAAGTAAGGAGCGAACTCAAAGACGCTCACGACGGCAAAGGAAAAGGCCCCAGGCTTCGGGCAATCATCCAGATGATTTATGAGCGCGGCTGGCTGGCCGTGAGTTGGCCTAAAAAATATGGCGGGCAAGGAGGAAGCCGCATTACCCAATATATCATCGAAGAGGAGTTTCTCCGCGCGGCGGATATGCGGGTTGGGGGCGGGGGCACAGGAGCGCCCGCGATTCTTGCGTCTGGCACTGAAGAACAGAAGCATAAATACGTTCCCGGCGCCATCCGTATGGAAATCACTTTCTGCCAGGGATACAGCGAGCCGCACTGCGGCACCGATCTCGCGGGAATCCGTTGCCGCGCCGCACGGCAAGGCGACAAATACATTATTACGGGCCAGAAAATCTACACGACGCATGCTCAAAGCGCGTCACACATTTTCCTTCTGGTACGGACGGATCCGGACTCGCGGCGGCAAGCGGGCCTGTCGGTTCTCCTGGTTCCCATGGACAGCCCGGGGATTACCGTGCGCCCGCTATGGACCATCCAGAACGACCCAAGGGCTCCTGTCAACACCACCTATGCGGAGCCGCGCACCAACGAAGTATTCTTCGACAATGTCGAAGTGCCCGCATCTTGCCTGCTTGGCAAGGAAGGTGACGGCTGGGCGGTGGCGCAGCGTGGCTTGAACCTGGACCGTGTTGGGTCATGGCGCTACCTTGCCTCCGTGAGGCGCGATGAGGATATTGTCAATTATTTGAAGCAGGACGGCGAGCTTGCGGAAAACGCCAGGAGCGACCCACGGGTGCGGGATAAGCTCGCCGAGCTATGGACCGAGGGGCAGATGTGCCGGCTCATGACGATGCGCAGCATCTCGATTGAGCAGCGCGGCGGAAACTTCACTTATGAAGGAGCGGCCGAGAAAGTATGCGCTCCCGAGCACGGCGTCCGAACCACAGAAGCAATCAGCCAAATACTTGGCCCCTATGCGCAATTGCTCAACGGCTCGGCGCACGCGGTTGAGGAAGGTGTGTTCGCCCACAACCTGCTGGGCGCATTTCAATCCACGGTCAACCACGGCAGCGTACAAGTCATGCGCGACCAAATTGCCCGCAAAGGTCTGGGCATGCCCAAGCCGGGCAAGTAACTTTTTGAGGAAGAATGTATGGATGTACTGCTTGACGACCAAGAAATCCTCATCCAGCGATCCGCCGGCGAATTCCTTGAGGCGGAATGCGCTCCGGCGCTGGTGCGCGGCGCAGAGAAAGAGCCTGCCAGATATTCGAAACAACTCTGGGACAAATTCGCCTCGCTCGGCTGGCTGGGACTCTGCTTGCCCGAGGAGCATGGCGGCCAGGCCTTGCCACTTACCTATCTCGGATTATTGCTCGAGGAGGTCGGCCGCTACATCGCGCCATTGCCGGTGCATTCCACAATGGTGCCCGCCCTGATAATCGCGAAACACGGAACGCAGGAGCAGCAAAAACTGCTTGCCCGCGTTGCGACAGGCGAGTTGATGCTCAGTTTTGCAATACAAGAAAAAACTGGCCGCTGGACGACGGACGCCGTCACCATGAGCGGGCGGCGCGAGGGTGACGAGATAGTCTTGTCCGGCACAAAATATTTTGTCGATAATTTCCGGAGCTCCGAGAAATGCTTGCTGGCCTTTCGGATGGAAGATGGTAGTGGCGGCCCTGGCGTGATCTCGGCAGTCCTGGTCAATACCAGCGGCAAAGGCATTCAATGCAAGGATCTGATCTCCACCGCCAAAGATTGCGAGAACGTAGTGGAATTCGATGACCTTCGAGTGCCGGTCGCCGATTTGATAGGCAAGGGTCGCGTAGTAGTCGACGATTTGATGGACTATGCCTCGATATTTCTCGCCGCACAACTACAGGGCGCGGCACGGCGCGCCACCGAATTCGCCGTCGAATATGTGAATCAGCGGAATGCCTTTGGCCAACCTATTGGCGCCTTCCAGGCGATTCAGCACATGGCTGCCGATATGGTGAATGCGGTTGATGGAACCCAACTGCTGGTCCGCGAAGCGATCTGGCGCATAAGCCAGGGATTGCCGGCCCGCGTCGAAGTCGCACAAGCGAAGTCCTTCGCAAACGAGAAATGCCTCATGGCCTGCCGTTGCGCCCAGCAGATGCATGGCGGCATAGGCTTTATCGCCGAATTCGATCTCAATCTCTGGTATCGGAGGGCGACATCGTGGAGCCTGCGCGCGGGCACTACATACGAACACCGGGAAGTCATTGCAAGCGCGCTACTCGACAATCCCGGCAAAGTCCGGCTTGGCATGACACTTGAATTGCCGGTCGCGGCAACCGCAATATAAATATACGAAGGTGGAGAAAAGGCTTGAATGCAAACCATGCGGTTGAAGTCATTGAAAGGATGGACAGCAAGGCGGCAAGGGTCGTAACGGCTTGTACTCCATCCGCCAAGATGGTGTGGCGGCGCTGGGGCGAAGGCCGCCCCGTAATTCTCCTGCACGGGGGCGCAGGAAGCTGGATGCACTGGATACGAAACATCGACGCTCTGGCGAGGACTCGCACCGTCTGGGCGCCCGATATCCCGGGTTTCGGCGATTCTGACTTGCCATCCGAAAACCTGGACGCGGATACTCTTGCCCCTTATGTTCTCCGGGGCGCCCTTGAAATCCTGGGAGGCGAAAGATTTGATCTGGTGGGTTTCTCATTTGGCAGCCTCGTAGCTGCAGTCATCGCCGCGCAAGCGCCCTCGACGCTGGAACGTCTGGTGCTTGTCAGCGCATCGGGTTTGGGACTGGCGCGGGCCTCGCCGACATTCAAGCCCTTGCGCTCCGTGACCGACCCTGAGCAGCGAGCCGAGGCGCTACGCTTCAACCTGCATGCTTTGATGCTGAACGATCCAGCCAACATTGACGACCTTGCCCTGGCTGTACAGGAAAGGAGCGCACTGCGCGAGCGGGTGAGGCACCGCAAACTGGCGCGCACCGATATATTGCTGCGGCTCGCGCCCCAATGGCGTTGCGCCGCCTATGGGATTTGGGGACTGCGGGATGTCCTCTACCGCGACCAGATGGATCCCCTGACCGATCGGATCAACGCGCTGGGCCTATGCGAAAAGGCGTTTCTGGATCGGGCGGGCCATTGGCTGCAATACGAATGCAGCGACGAATTCAATCGCTTACTCGCTTGCTTTCTAACCGGCCGGTCAACGGCGCCACACAGTGAGCAGCAACCATGAGCGAGTCATTGGGTCCGCCCTTGAACGGCCTGAAGGTATTGGAACTGGGCCATATAGTGGCCGGCCCCACCGCCGGTCAGATTCTCGCCGACATGGGAGCGCAAGTGACCAAGATCGAGTCCGTGGACGGCGGCGACCAGGCCCGCAACATGCCGGGCGTGATGGCTGCGATGTTCCATTTCCTGAATCGCAACAAGCATAGCGTCGCGCTGGATCTCAAGGGCGAGGGCCGAAATATTTTTCTGGAAATGGCCAGGGACGCGGACGTTATTATCGACAATTTCGCCTACGGCGCCGTGGCTCGGCTCGGTGTAGGGTACGAAGTCGTTTCGGAAACGAATCCGGGCCTCATCTGGTTATCGATCAAAGGCTTTCTTCCCGGTCCCGCAGAAGCTCAACCAATGCTGGATGAACTGGCCCAGATGGCAGGCGGCCTGGCATTCATGACCGGCACGCCAGACAAACCGGTGCGGGCGGGCGCGTCGTTGATCGATATTGGCGCAGCCACATACGGGATCATCGCGGTATTGGCCGCTTTGCGTCAACGCGACGCCGGCAATGGTAAAGGTCGAGGCCAGCTCATCACCGCGGGATTATTCGAAACCTGCGTCTATAACGTTGCCCAATGGATGGCAACGGCACAATGCAGCGGCGAACCGTCGATTCCAATGTCATCGATCCGGCAGGGTACGCGCATGGGTTTTGGCGTTTACCGATTGTTCGATACAGCCGACGCGGGGCAGGTTTTCGTTGGCATCATTTCCAATGCACACTGGGCTCGCTTTTGCGCGGCATTCGATCTGCCTGCCCTGCACGCCGACTCGCGATTCAAGGAAGGCACGGACCGCACCACCAACCGTCCTGTGCTCAACGAAGCAGTCGCCGAAGTGATGCTCCGCTATTCGAAGCAAGAAGCCATAGCGAAGCTGCAGGCGGCCAATGTCCCGTTCGCACCCATGCGCCGGCCCGATGAGTTGGCCGACGAGGCGCACCTGGTCGGGTCCGATCAACTGGTGGACCTGCCATTGCCCAATGGGAAGGTGGGGCACTTGCCGAAACTTCCATTCCGGGCTCAGGGTTTCGACATGCCATTGCGCCGCGCGGCACCGGCGCTGGGGGCGGATACGCGGACGGTACTCTCCGACCTCGGCTATTCGGCCGCACAGATCGACGACTTGCAATCGCGCGGCGCCATAAAGCTTGGCGAAACGTAGCATAGCCCTGTGAAAATGGGCATCATTGCCCGGCGCCCCCGGACTCCGCCGGACGATGAGTATCCATGAACGTGGGCGCTATTAATGAATCAGGTTCATTGCTGTTTCGCCCGCGAGATCGTTATTCCCAGATAGAGAACCGCCTATAGTATTGAAGAAATCACTGCAGCGGAAAAAGGCGTTTACATGCCTGGAACATGCAAAAAAACTATCAATACGGCGCCTGGCATCAGGAAAAAACCAGCGAAAACATCGGAGCGGATATGAAAGGATGGGACTTACGTGACAAGGTTTGTATTGCAGGTGTGGGCACGACACCCTACGGCTCATTTCCCGAGACCGATAGTTACGGTCTGGGAGCCCAGGCGCTGACCCTCGCATTGAAAGATGCCGGACTGCAGCAAACCGATATAGATGGACTGCTGGTATGCCGTATTCCATCCTATGAACGGTTCGCGCAGATGACAGGTATCAATCCTCAGTATTGTCTTCCTATAGATATGGCGGGACGCTTTTCCGCCGTTTCCATCATGCTGGCGACTCAAGCCATCGCTACAGGAGCGGCCAAGACGGTCGCGCTGGTCTATGGCAATAACGGGCGTTCGAAGCGAATGTACTACGGCGGAGCCGAAGGGGGCCAGTGGAATCCCTGGGGCATGACTTCGCCAGGCGCGACACACGCCATGATGTACCAGGCGTACATGAATCAGTATGGGGCCGATACCGAAGCGCTGGGCCATGTGACCGTGGCGTTCCGGAAACATGCCAGCCTGAATCCCGCCGCCATGATGAGAAAGCCCATTACGATGGCGGACCATCAGTCCGCCCGGCCTATTTGCGAGCCCCTCAGGCTTCTGGATTATTGTCAGATCAATGACGGCGGCGTCGCCTTGATTCTTACCTCCGCCGAAAGAGCCCGGGACCTGCCCAAGCCGCCCGTGTATGTCTCCGGCTATTCCCGTCGCGACGTATTCGACGAGGCTGCGCCGAGGCTCGATTATTGGTATCCGGTGCTGCAGCAGATTGCCCACGAAGTGTATGACCGCGCCGGAATTTCCCGGGACGAAATCGACGGTTTGATGATCTATGACAATTTCACGCCGACGGTATTGTTTTCCTTGGAAGGCCTGGGCTTTTGCGGACAGGGGGAAAGCCCCGATTTCGTCAAGGACGGCATGCTGGAAGTGGGTCGTGGCCGCTGGCCGACCAACACCAATGGCGGGCATTTATCCGACAGTTACATGCAGGGTTGGGGGCTCATCGCCGAGGCCGCGCGCCAGCTTCGCGGCGAATGCGATGCGCGCCAGATTCCCAACGCAAGGGCTATCCAGTATGGCTGCGCCACCAATATTTCGAGCTCGATTATTTTTAGAAGGGATTAAACCGTGACGACGATGCCTCAACCCGCCTTGGACCCCTGGAACAAGCCGTTCTGGGAAGCATGCTCGGAAGGCCGCCTGCTTCTGCAGCGCTGCCGTCAGACTCAGAAGGTCTGGTTCCCTCCTTCACCGGTCAGCCCCTATGAGCTTACCGCCGGCTGGGACTGGATCGAAAGCGCCGGCAAGGGGGAAGTAGTCTCGTGGGTTGTATTCCACCAGAATTATTTCCCCGGGTTCGCCGACCGGCTTCCTTACAACGTCGCTATGGTGCGCCTGGATGAAGGCGCCACACTGATCACCAATATCGACGCCCCTAATAACGAAATACGCATAGGCCAGCGCGTATCGGTCAAGTTCGAACGCCGCGGCGAAGTGGATGTACCCATTTTCTCCTGGGAAGACGAAAAATGAGCGAGGGAGCACAAGAGGTCTGGGGCGATATCGTGCTTCGCGGGATGGGTTCGTACGCGGTGCTGACTCTGAATCGCGAGGCCAAACGCAACGCGATGAACCGCGAGTGCCGGCAAAATCTTATGCTGGCCCTGGATTATATAAAGGACAGATTCCCTGTCGTCATTCTTACCGGTACCGGATCGACTTTCTGCGCCGGCATAGATCTCAAGGAGCGGGCTGAAGATATCGCTCGCGGCGATCTTTCGGCCTCTGGGGAATGGGTCAAGGTAAATGTCGCCATCAGGGAGCACCCGTCCATTTTTATCGCGGCGGTCAACGGTGTTGCTTTGGGCGGAGGCGCCACGCTGATCAATGTATGCGACCTGGCCATCGCCGCCGATACTGTGGAAATCGGGATGCCCGAGATGAGCTTCAGCACTTACCCGGCCATGGCCGGCCCCTCGACCCAACTCTCCTTGTCCCGCAAGCGCGTTTCCTGGATGATTTTGACGGCGGAGAGAATCACTGCCAAGGTGGCATTGGAATGGGGCCTGCTCAATAAATGCGTGCCCTTATCCGAGCTGTTGACAAGCGCGATGGAAATCGCCCAGCGCTTGTCGCAGTTCAACCCGGTGGCGCTTGCCGCCGCCAAGCAGGCGATCGACACCATACCCGCGGCCATCACGGATTGGCAGCAGGCCTTCAAATATGGCGAGATGGTCAATGCCAAGATTCAACAGCGCAGCGCCAATGCAAATCCGCTCACCGATGCGCTGTCCGCCCGCAAAGGAACAGAGCATGGAGCATAGTGGCGGGGTCGGCCGCTCCTCTGGCGCGGCATCCAATCCCGGCCGCCTGGGGGCGCCGGCCGGCCCCCCGCCGCAGGTGATCAAGGTGCTGTCCGACAACCTGTCGCGCGTCTTGAAAGACCCGGCGGTGCAAAACACCATCCGCAAGGACGCCGCCGC
>LNAP01006146.1_pt1 | contig 18427 bp, 16 predicted proteins | sample 602601 | NCBI WGS metagenome assembly LNAP01 (sample SAMN02440304, study PRJNA202911) | soil metagenome | biome: Subtropical and temperate rainforests or woodlands; isolation source: soil samples (1 kg each in a 20% v/v slurry with milli Q water) were... ...
GACACAGCCTCAGGATCGCGCCGTCATCCCCTTGAGGTTCCTCTATGAAGTTCTCCTCGATTCTCTTGTTGTCCCTTGGCCTGGTCAGTGGCTTCGCTTCTGCAGGCGGCACCACCGAAGCAGGTGTGGGCGGCGCATTGGGCGGGGTTCTTGGCTCGGTCGTCGGTCAATCGTTAGGCGGCAATACAGGTTCAACCATTGGCGCGGCCCTGGGCGGCGCGGGTGGTAGCGCAGTCGGCGCAGACAAACGCAGCCGTGGCGAAGCAGCCATTGGCGGTGCGTTGGGCGCAGCAGGCGGTAACGTGGTCGGCCGCAGCGTGGGCGGCACCACCGGCAGCCTGATCGGCTCCGCAGCAGGTGGCGGCGCCGGTGGCGCGCTGGGTAACTACATGGGCAACAAGAGCGATGACGACGATGATCGTCGCTATCGTCGTGGTTATGATGATGACGATCGTGGTTACTACCGTCGCGGCCATCCAGGTCGTGGTCATGCCTATGGCCATCGCAAGCATAAACATCACTATCGCGACTGAGGCTTGAATCGCCTCGTTTACCGGTAGATCAAAAAATCGCAGCCCTCGGGCTGCGATTTTTTTTGCCTCTCAGATCGCCAGTCGCTCCAACGCCCCGCGTAATCCGGCAGGAATTGCCACCGGTTGATTCGTGGTCCGATCCACGAACACATGCACGAAGCGCCCCGCCGCACAGGCATCATCTTCACCTGTCTTGAACACCGCCAATTCGTATTGCACCGAGCTGTTGCCCAACTTGCCGACCCGCAGACCGATCTCGATCCGGTCCGGGAAAGCGATAGAGGCAAAGTAGTCGCAGGCCGAACTCACCACAAATCCCACCACCTCGCCGTCATGGATATCCAGGCCGCCGACTTCGATCAGGTAGGTGTTCACCGCCGTGTCGAAAAAACTGTAGTAGGTGACATTGTTGACGTGACCGTAGGCGTCATTGTCGTGCCAGCGAGTGGTGATAGGCTGGAAGTGCGAGTAGTCGGTGCGTTGGGGCATCGGGTTGGACATCAGCGTCAGTTCCTGGGGTTGAATGGCTAGTTTAAGGTGAAACCGCGTCGTCCCCCTTCGCAAGCAGGCTCGCTCCCACCCTGGATCTCGGTCGTACACAAAACCTGTGATCAATGAAGATCAACTGTGGGAGCGAGCTCGCGAAGAGGCCTTCACAAACGCCACATAAAATCACATGTCAGCGAACCCTCGCCCCTCTGCCGCCAGTTCACCAATCAACCGCGCCGGCGCCCAGTGATCGCCCTGCTTGGTCTCAAGCTGCAACAACCGCAGATGAATAGCTTCCAACCCTTGCTGATCCGCCCAGGCCATCGGCCCGCCCTTGTCCGCCGGGAAGCCATAACCGTTGAGATAGACCAGGTCGATGTCATGCGCCGATGCCGCGATGCCTTCCTGAAGAATCTTCGCCCCTTCGTTGACCAGCGCCAGCAAACAACGCTCCAGAACCTCTTCAGGGCCGATCTCACGACGCTGGAACCCCAACCCTTCGCTGACTTCAAGCACCAGCGCATCGACTTCCAGATCGTGCTCAGCCTGACGACTGCCCGGTTCGTAGTGGTAATACCCATCGCCACTCTTCTGACCAAAACGCCCCAGCTCGCACAAGCGGTTGTCCACTTGAACCTCCGGCGCATCCTGGCCTTTGCCAGCCAACTCCCGAGCACGCCACTCCAGGTCGATGCCAACCACGTCGTACATGCGAAACGGCCCCATGGCGAAACCAAAATCTTGCAGCGCTGCATCCACCTGATAAGGCAAAGCGCCCTCCAGCAGCATCTTGCGCGCTTCGAGCACGTACGGATGCAGCATGCGGTTGCCGATGAAGCCATGACAGTTGCCCGACACCGCGCTGACCTTGCCCATGCGCTTGCCCAGCTCCAGCGCCGCATCAAGCACTGCCGGCTCCGTCTGGGCACCGCGCACGATCTCCAGCAATTTCATGATGTGCGCCGGGCTGAAGAAATGCAGGCCCAGGACCTGTTGCGGACGGCGAGTGGCAGCAGCAATGGCGTCGATGTCCAGTGCCGAGGTATTGCTGGCCAGAATCGCTTCAGGTTTCATCACGCCGTCGAGTTCGCGGAAGATCTTCTGTTTCAACTCGAGATTTTCGTAGACCGCTTCGATGACCAGATCGACATCGGGGATCGCCGCGTAATCGGCAGCCGCCGTTACCCGTGCAATGCGCGCATCCGCCTCGGCCTGATCGATCCGCCCCTGACGCACGTTGTGGGCGTAAGTCTCAGCCACGCTGGTCAGTGCCTGCTCAAGCATCTGCGGATTGTTATCGACCCATTGCACCGGCACCCCGGCGTTGGCCAGGCACATGACAATGCCACGGCCCATGGTGCCGGCGCCGATCACGGCGGCGCGCTGAATATCGAACGGTGTCTGGCTCATGATTGTTCTCTTGTTAGCGATCCAAAGACAGTCCTCACCATAGTCAGGCGCCGGGCTTTTTTGAAGTTTATTCCTGTGATGAGCGACATTCAGGGGATGGATAAGCTTTCAAAAACACCGATATCCCTGTGGGAGCGGGCTTGCTCGCGAAAGCGGTGTGTCAGGCAACATCAATGTTGATTCTGATGGCCCCTTCGCGAGCAAGCCCGCATACATTGACGGTGTTTCAACTTGGCAGGTGCGCTTGAGCCCAGTCGCGCACGTCGCCATACGGATAATCCTCCAACGCCGCAAACCCCGGAATCGAGCGCGCCTTGAGCTTGGTAAACAGCGGCACGCTGATCCCACACAGAAACCGCGTGACGCGCTCTGCCGATGGAGCACTCCCCGTGTGCTGCTCGTGCCTGTGGATAAAATCACCACACAGCGCCTCGAAATTTTTATCCACAAGCGCTGGCAATTCCGGTGGTGCTGGCAGCCGTGCCACGTGGCCGTGACACACGGAACAATGCCCGCACTGCTTCGGTGCGTTTTCGTCGCCGAAGTATTCCGCCAGGCGATAGCCCAGGCAATGGTCGGTGGCAAACAGATCGAGCATGGCGTGAATTCGCGCGATCTCGGTGCGCTCGTGTTGGGTGAAGTAGGCGTGCAATTCAGCGCTCAGGGTTTGGGAATCAAAGTCCGCTTGCAGCAGGCTGTAGACCTCGGTCATCTGCTTGCTTTCGACCTCGACCCAGCCCTTTTCCTGAAAATAATCCAGCGCCTTGACCACCCGACTGCGCTCGGCGGAATACTGCTCATACAGCGCATCGAAATTCACCGTGGCCCAGGTCCGTGCGCGGCTGGAGGTCTGGATGATCGCCGAGACGAAGTCCTTTCGTTCACCTTCAAATCGGGCAAGCAATGCTTCGGGTTCCTGCAAATACTTGAAGCGGTATTCGGCGTAATAGGCATAACGCGGGGCGATCATTGCGCGCAGTTCCAGCTGCACCAGCAAAGTCTTGAGCGGTAACTGGCGAATGTTGCTCTGATCGGCCAAAGGTCCCAGCAGAAACTCCCATTGCCCCTCGGGCGCAGTGGCTTGCAACTCGTCGAGCACGCAACGAATGCCGTCCCGTTCCGGCGTGTCGCCATAGACGAAGTTTTCCAGCACGTTGAGGCTGTCGCGGTTGGCTAGCACCAGGCAATCGGATGGCTGCCCGTCACGCCCGGCGCGACCGATTTCCTGGCTGTAGTTTTCGATGGATTTAGGCAGGTCGAAATGCACCACGTTGCGGATATCGCTTTTATCGATGCCCATGCCAAAGGCAATGGTGGCGACGATGCAATTGGATTGCCCACCCATGAACCGCCGCTGGATTGCTTCGCGCTGTTCGTGCGGCAAACCGGCGTGATAGGCCTCGGCCTGAATGCCATTGCGCCCCAGATGTTCGGCGATGTGCTCGGCGGTTTTCTGCAGGGTGACGTAGACGATACTCGGCTGGCCGGGACGCTGGCTCATCCACTCGACAAGGCGTCGTCGCTTGTCCTGGCCGCGTACCGGTTCCACCAACAGATTGAGGTTGGGCCGGTAGAAACCGGTCGTCACCACATCCTCAGGGGCAATGGCGAATTTAGCCTGCATGTCGGCGATCACCTTGGGTGTCGCGGTGGCGGTCAGCAGCAGCGCCTGAGGGATATTGAACTGGCGCTGATAGTCCGGCAGCTTGAGGTAATCGGGGCGAAAGTTATGGCCCCATTCAGAGATGCAGTGGGCCTCGTCCACCACCAGCAGCGAGATCGGCACCTGCTGCAAAAAATGGCGGAAGCGCTCGTTCTTCAGGCGCTCCACGGAAATCATCAAAATCTTCAGCTCGCCGGACTTTGCCCGGGCCATCACATCGCTGGCGTCATCGCGGCTCTGGGCCGAATCGATACTGCCCGCCGCAATGCCGTGGCGTTGCAAGAACGCTAACTGATCCTGCATCAACGCCAGCAAAGGCGAGACCACCAACGTCAGGTGCGGCAGCAACAAGGCCGGCAGTTGATAGCAAAGGGACTTGCCCGAACCGGTCGGGAAAATCGCCGCCGCCGAGCGCCCGGCCAACACAGCACTGACCGCCGCCTCCTGGCCGGGTCGAAACTGTGGGTAACCGAAAACCTGTTCCAGGGTGTTGTGCATAAGCTGTCACTCCGTTGACCGCTGCGAAGCCCAAAGCCTAGCTGGCGAACGCAGCGGGTCGAGAAAAGGTCGGGGGTAAAAACGATACTGGATGATACAGCGTCACCCCATTGATTCCTTCGCCACGGATTGAAACAAACGAGGCACTTTGCCCCCCTGACATCAGCCCCTGTCAGCCGGTAAGGTTCACCTCGAGAAAAACCATCATCCGCGAAGTTTTCATCAAGGCAGGACGCCCGCACGCGGATTCTTATGAAGGAAAAACCATGCCATACACTCAGTTTTTACCCATTGTCCTTGTCTTTGCATCTCTGCTGCTGAGCGGGTGCATGAAGCTCCCTGACGAACCTCCGCTCCTCGCTACGCCCACAACTCTGGGCGGCACCTCACAGACTTAGTCATCGATTGACTGACGTCGGGTGGCTACGGCACCAACACCGCCACCCGCAACTGCTCATCCAGCGCCTGCTCATGAAACACCCGGCTCTTGCTCGCCCAAACTGCATAAGCCGGGCTGATTTCGCCCGTGAACGCCGCCGCCAACTGACGCAAATCAGCGACGTTGCGCACACGTGGGCAGAAGAGTTCGCCGTCGCAATCCTGACTGGCATTGCGGTAGGTGACCAGCAACCGATCCCACAACCCCTCACGCACTTGTCTGACCGATTTGAGCTTCACAGCCTGCACACCCAGTCGCTGTTTCAGACCCTGTTCATCCAGCGCTTCGCTGGCCAGCAGCGCCTTGCCCACCATCAACACCTCGGCGCGGGATGCCGTGTCGACATCTGCCTGGGTGGTCAGGGCATCGGGCCAACCGGTGTGTTCGAGAGCCAGCGAATGACCCGCATCGGTAGCGCCCGCCATTCGCCAAACACCGGCCCATAACAACAAAATCGAGGCCATACGTAGCCATTGCATACCTAATTCCCTTTAAGAGTCGACTCAGACGTTTCGAAACGTCCTACAAAATCTGGCGCGCACCCTACGGAGGTTCAGTGCGCCACGCCTGACAATCCCGTAGGAATATCGACCTCTCGGGGGAAAAGCTTAAAAAATAGTCGGAACGTGCGTAGGAAAAGGTCGATAGCGCCGGTAAACCCCCTACAAAACCCGTCCATTTACGTCTTATTGCGACGCCTCGCCGCCGCCCTCTATAGTTTCCGACGCGGCTGAAAACACTGTGTCGGCCCGCCGGCGAGCCTGCCCGATTTCCCACAGGACTGACCTCGATGAACACGTTCCAACCCTTAACCAACCGCTATCGCCCGCTCAAAACCAGCTACAGCGAAACCCCCGTGCTGGTCATCGACACCCAAGCCAATCCTCACGAGATTCTCGACGCCGCCCAGCAACGCATCCGCGCCGCCAGCGACCTGCTCGAAACGCTCTATTGCCTGTGCTTCAAACAGGCTGACGTGAAAGACATTCCAAACATCGTCAGCGCGCTGTACCTGCTGACCCAGGACGGCAACGAATTGCTCGAAATCGCCCGGCAGCGACTGCCGAGAATCACTGCCAATTGATGCCAGAAAACAAATCCAGACCCATGAAGATCCCTGTGGGAGCCGGGCTTGCCCGCGATGAACGATAACGCGGTGTGCCTGATGAAAAACGAAACATCCGACGCTCAACGACAACTCGATAAAGCGGCCTACGGCACATGGTTCAGAGCACAAGTACAAGCCAGCCTCGACGACCCTCGTCCCTGCATTCCAAATGAAGAAGTCAAACGCGTAATGGCAATTAAACGAGAGAAATTGCGGAAGGGATAAGTCCGTCAGCAACGGCCTATCAAAGCTTCATCCCGTTCCTACAACCGAAGACACCTTGTCGCCTATCGCTGCCCTGTAGCTCAAATCTATAGTCGTGACGGTCGCTGCCAAATCAGCGGCTCGGGCTTGGTCACTCGATGGAATACATAAACACGTCCGTTGTATGCTGCCGGCACCTCAAGTGTCTGCACGCTATATGGTGGCTGTGTTTGGGACGCCTTAAGGCGTGCCGGTCTTATGTATTCCTCCGGTTGACCAACCCGAACACAGTCCGCCTCCATCGCTTGGTCACGATGGCGGTGCTTTCATCTGATGCATTAGGAATACATAAAATGAATACATGGAATCCGCTCACAAATGATCGTTACCTTCCGCTGCAAACCAACCTCTCCGATTCCCCGCCCCTGATCATCGACACAGAGGTCAATCCGCAAGACATCCTCGAAGCCGCCCTCCAGCGCATCCGAGCCTCCAGCGATCTCCTCAAAACCCTGCACTGCGTTTGCTTCAAACACGGCGACGTAGAAGACATCCCCCACATCACCCACGCGCTCTACCTGCTGACCCAGGACGGCTGCGACCTACTGAAAGTCGCCCAGCAACGCATGATGGGCTGGAAAGCACCAAGCTGACGCCGAGTGAAGATCGTTCCCACGCTCTGTGCTACACGGAGCATGGGGACGATCAAACAACAACCCGTGAAAGCCATCCTTGAGTCCTGGCTCGGCACTCTGCGAAAAAAACAGCTGGTAATCGTCGCCTCAAATAATCGAATCGATATCCAGCGTGTAAGGCGCGCCTATCGGGTGGCCATGGATAGCAGACAGCAGTTCATGTTCCGAGTCCGATTGGGGAATACGGGCCAGTTGTTCGGCCTCGTTGTTTTCTGGGTGGGCGTTCCAGCGAAGCAGGTTTTCTGCGAGGGTTTCGGGTTGATCGGCAACCGAGCCATAGATGTCCTTTTCGGTCACCAACCTGTAGCGAAGGGTGTCCAGACGCATGCGGGTCATTGCGATCTTGTCGATCTCGAGCATCAACGCTCCTGTCACATGCTGATGGGTTTCGCGATATTTGGGGGTTTGGCGATCCAGCTCCCGAGCCTTTCCACGCACCTGCTGGGTCACTTGTATCAGCGCCCCGTCTATTAACGCGAATTCCCGGTCGGTGACCAAAGTGCGCCTGGACGCTTGCGATTCTTGCCACCGGCGTAGCGTGGCCCAGCAACAAGGAATGTAACTACCCGTCATCGAATGGTTTTTAGCATTCAAGATTTGCGACAGCAGCATAGGGCGCTCGGGCAAGCCATTTTTCTGCTGCAGCATGACCTCACACGCCGCGTGCTGGGTGATGGTGTCACAACCGGGTTCCCACAAAATCGAGGATCGCTCTTTGCGCGAAAACTCCACCGGCATGAAGTGGAACAACTTGCCATGGTGCCCGTAGGGTTCACCCGTCAAATTCGTAATACCTGCAACAAAGACAGAAAGGCCCGCCGGCACGTTGGCGAAAGTTAAAGCGACGCCCGAGGCGAACACCGAAGCCTTGGTGTTCATCCAGGTGCCGGGCACGCTCGGCACCGGGTCGTTGTGGTTCACCACGCGGTAATGCACCAAGGGTGCTGCGCCTTTTATGAAGGTGGCGTCACCGGCGCGGGGGGCGCCGTAGGTGTAGAGCTGGATGTCGTAATTGAAATCCTGTTCTCGGCGCAGTATTTCGGAGAGCAAAAGCGTTACTGCACCGCCAAGACTGTGGCCGCAGATGATCAGCTTTTGGCCTGCGTAGAATTTGCTGAGGTATTCCATTACAAAGGCACGAGCTTTCTGAGCCGCCTCGTAGAAACCTCGATGCACCCGACCCTCACCCTCAGCAAAAGGGACTTGAAAAGCATCGGCGTCTCGAAGGCCGTCAGCCATAAGTTCATAGGTACCGCGTACTGAAATCAGGATTAGTTCGTCATTGTGGGTAATGAAGGCTTGGGTATTGGTGCCATCTGCCTTATCAGTGTCATCGAAGAAATGAATATTGGCCGGGGTTTCCTGCTGCTCCCGTAGCTTTGGATTATTTGCTTGATAGAGATCGGGATCGAACGGCACGATCTCCAACCGTTTTGAATACGCCACGTCTTCGTACAATGGGTAGTAAGGAATTGATTGCCCTGGGTCGACTCGCCAAATTTCATCGAACTTGGCCAATGCGTCGCCAAACCAGTTACCCATGCTCGGCTGCAGCGGAAAGCTCACACTATCTTCGAAGACAAAATATCCGTCTGGCTTCTGACCAAAGGGGCAATAACTCAAGGTCGCCATAAGGGCGAGCTGATAAAGGTTCAACGCACAGAATTCGGAGTTGGTGGACAACATCGGACGCAGCGCTCGCAACGGTCGAACTTCTAGAACGGTATGTTGCTGTGGCAAAAGTGCGACACCGCGTCGGCCATGCGCGCCCATGATCCTGGAAGCGCCCTGGCTGGGCGGATAATAGCGCTCGACTTCGGGAGGTAAATGCGCGACGTGTTCGACCAAGTGACGGACTTCCACCTGATAGTAAGCATCAGCACAGGCCTGAGCTGGATTGGAATCAGTACGAGAGCCATCCTTGTTTCGGTAGCGGGTTTTCTCGGCTCGGACCTGGAGCTCAGTGAGCTCAAGAGGGTAATGCGGTCTTTCCATCGCACGCACATAACCGATCTCCTCTCCTTGATACTTCTGATCAAGAATAAGCGCTATCGGCCCGGCAAAGTGGTTAGTAACCTTACCGGTGCCCGTGACATCCAGATAGCCATTGTAGATTTGCCCTTCGGAATCGGTTACGACGTAGGCCAGCCCTGAATAGGGTTCGCCAGAGCCAAACTCGTCGACCAACTGAAAACTACTCCACCTACCTTGGGCGGGGCACGACAGCAGGCGACTACTCAATGGTGATTCCAGCTGTTTTTCCAATGACGTCATATTGAAACCTCCTTATTCCGTGCAACCTGGGTAAATGGTGCAGATGCGGCCATCCGGCATTTTGAAAGTGCTGAAATCTTTGTAATTGCCGAAGCAGTACGCATCTTGGTCTTCAAAGCTTTTGCCCATACAGCGTTTCCAACCATTGGGCACCTTGACCCAGGTGTCTCCCCAGCCGGGCCTTTCTTCCCCCACCAACTTGATATTCATCTTCACGGTTTTGCCCGGCAGTTGATCCGCGGTATACGCTGCGAAGGGTCGACCGTCTCCCAATTCGCCTTGGGCATCTGTTTCTTTGCAATCGAGGAGTTTTACTATGCGTCGCTTCGGCCCCATGGTTCGAAACAGCCACTGGCATTGTCCATAGAAGGTGCTTTCTCCAAATTCGTTGAAAGCCCCTTTGTATTGTTCTTCAAGTTCATCGCTGATAATGACACCCGCTCTATCACTGCTAATGTCTCGCCGGGCTTCACCGTACGCGGCTTTGATTTCCAACTTGATACGACTCACCACCAGCGGGCAGCCTTTGCGCGTTCTATGGATGGCTATTTCGGAATCGAGTTTGTAAGCCGTTCGCCACTCATTGTTGAACACCGGCGCCTTGTTGTACGCCGTTTCCACGGTGCAGGTTTCACCCTTGGCAGGCACGTAGTAAACCGCCGCAACGTATGCAAAACCGGGAGGTAAATCTGCGGTAAAGGTAAACGTATCCGACTTGCCAATAGCGCAACCCACCGTCATAGCCATGCAGCAACTCAGCGCAATATTTTTCAAATAAAACCTCAACGACTTGTACAAAGTTGTCACCGCGCAATGTCCTTATTCTGTGCAGCCTGGATAGATTGAACAGACACGTCCATCGGGCATGAGAAAGGAGCTGAAATAATTAAAATTGCCATAGCAAAATGCATGTTGATCTTCGAAGCTCTTGCCCATACAGCGCTTGTATCCGTTTTTAAATCTCACCCACTTGCCCGTGAAATAAGGATCTTCCTCATCTACCAACTTGATTTTCATCTTCACGGTTTTACCCGGCAGTTGATCCAGGGTATACGCCGAAAACGGACGCCCGCGACCCAGCTCTCCCAACGCATCCGTCTTTTTGCAATCGAGAAGTTTCACTATGCGCGTCCGAAACAACCATTGGCATTGCCCATGGAAGATGCTTTCACCACGTGCATTGAAAGTCCGTTTATATTGTTCCTCCAGTTCATCTCTAATAACGATACCTGCCGTGTCTACTCCAACATCCCGTCGGGTTTTGCCATATACGGAATTTATTTCCAATTTGATTCGGCTCACCGTTAACGGACAGCCACTGACCGTTCGGTACAACAAAATTTCAGAATCGGGCTGATAGGTCTCACGCCACTTTCTGTTGAAGCTGACTTCAGTGTCTCTCCCCCCCGGCACGGTGCAAGTTTCACCTTTGGCTGGTTCGTAAACCGCAATGGCCTGGTACGCAAAACCAGGAGGCAAGTCGGCCGTAAAGGTAAACGTATCCGACTTGCCAATCGCACAGCCTGTCGTTAAAGCAAAACCGCAACCCAGCACCGGCAGGAGAAAGGCGCCCCTCATAACGGCCCTTCTTCCTGCCAAAACTTCACCATCTGGACCACCCGCTCAAAGTGTTCCATCGGGCTTTCGCCGGTCCTCGCCGGCCATTGCGTCGCCAGTGAATAACCCGGTGCTTTCAGGCTCTGAATCAGCAAAAACTCCAGGTGTTCAGGCGCCAACCAGCCCCAGACGCGGGCCAAGGCCAATTGCGTGCCCAGCCACATGTGCGGGTCGTGATGCTCGGCAAGTTGCGCATAGGCCAGGGTATGTTTCGCCAGCAGGTAGCGATGAGCATTGGCCTGAAGAATGTCCATCCACTGTAATTCGGGGGCGGGAACGTGCAGCCACAATGGATCATCGGGGACAGGGTATTGAGCCGGTGCCGGATTGTTGGCCACGGCCCAGCGCTGCCCTTGCCAGTAGCACACACTGACAGCGGGCCCCAGGTACTCGGGATGGGCCTGCTGCGGCAAATGCTCGATCGCACGACTCATAACGCGATTGTCGTGAAAGCGATAAATCGCCTGAAGAGGCCGAATGCCGACCATCAGGCGATCACGCCAATGCCGGACCAACACGGACAAGTCGCCTTTACCAATACTCGCCAGCCAGCCCCAGTTACGCTGCGGAGCATTGAACAGATCGTTGATGCTTTTATTCCGAAGGTTGTCGATGAGGAACATGAACGGACCAGCATCGGCCAGGTCGGCGACCGTGGTTTCTCGGTAGACGCTTTGGTAATGCTCGAGCGAGCTGGTTTTCAACAATACCTGACACACCTCACGTTCGTTTTCCGAATCGAGGATCAGGCACAAGGAGCGACCCAGACCGAGTTGTTCCACCATCCATTGATGCGGTTGTGTGTGGGTCATGCCATTCTCCCTGGCGTCAGGCAAACGCCATCCCTGCAGGCCTCGCAGACTGGGCATAAATCTGCACCCAAGGCGTTACTGGCCGCCATGAGTGCGTGCTGGGAAGGTGCGATCAGTGGCGGCAATACCGGTGGCGTCGACAACGCCTCCAGCATCCCGGGCATCAACGGCGCGGCAACGACTCCCGCAACTGGAGTGCCGCCCGGTTCAATCTCGCTGCTGCGGTAAATCCCGGCTGCGCCAATCACGATGTGCTCGCCACCGGCTTCCAGCGTGAGGGTCTCTTCGGCGCTCAGCACCACGTGGGCAGCGCTCAGATGGATATGCTGGCCAGCGGCAATCACCAGCGCCTCACCGACCTGGGTGTGGCTACTGTTGGCGACCTGCAGATAGTCATTGGCCTTGAGCTGAACCTTGCGATCCGCGGTGACGGTGCGCTGCTCTTCGGCTTCCAGCACCGCGATGCTATTGCCCTTGATGGTTTCCCGACGCTCGTTACCCACTTCCAGCCGGCTGTCGTTCTGGACTTTTTGCTCCATGTCGCGCTGGGCGCGCAGGTAAATCAATTCCTGGCCGGTCCGGTCTTCAAGTTGCAGTTCGTTGTACCCCGTGCTGCCCGGCGAACTGCGTGAGCGAAACACGCTGCGGGTTTTGTTCGCGGGCAATTCATAGGGCAGCGGGTTGCTGCTGTTGGGCACACAGCCACTGATCAAGGGCTGGTCAGGATCACCCTCCAGAAAGGTGACCAGCACCTCCATCCCGACCCGAGGGATGGTCATCCCGCCATGGTTGTTGCCAGCCCAATTGGAGGACACGCGAATCCAGCAACTGCTTTTATCGTTGGGCTGCCCTTCCCGATCCCAGAAAAACTTCACTTTGACTCGACCGTACTGGTCGCAGTAAATCTCTTCGCCTTCCGGGCCGGTGACCAGCGCCGTCTGACTGTTCGGCATCCGCGATTTTTTATAGTTCTTCTGCGAGCGGTAGAACACGTCCCATGGGGTTGCAACAAAGGTGTTCCGATACCCCTGAACAAAACCCTCGGCCTGCCCGCCGACATCACCAGTGATGTGTTCTTCCAGCACTTGCGGCTGCTTGGCCTCATGGCGAATCCGGGTCAGTAACCACAGATCGTTCAATGCCTGTTCCGGATGGTCGAGCAGTTGCAGAAAGTGTCCCGTCACCAACATTGGCTGATCGCTGCTACCCTCGGCTTGAGAGTAATCAGCGCGATGACGCTCAAGCGCTCGCCGGCTCAACTGTTTACCGTGTTCCTGTTGAGTGAAGCGACCTGGGTAATCGTAGTCCTCCAGGTCCGGATGAACCTCTTCTGTGAAAGGCTTGTAATCGGACTCCAGCACAACGTGCGCCCGTTTGAAATCGAAATCACGGCGAGTGATACGACTAGGCCGCACCGTCAGCCCCAGATCAAATTGTTTGATCACCGGCTCTTCGGCGGCCATGCCATTGTCCGGTTTATAAGCGGTGGGTCGAGAAAGTTTGGGAAACACCGTCTGATCATCCCCCAACACCAACACGTGGCCGGTGGATGAATGCTTGAAGTGGTAGTGAAGCCCCTCTTCCTGGCACAGACGCTGGATGAAAAACAGGTCGGTTTCGTCGTACTGGACGCAGTATTCACGCGGCGGGTAAACCGCATTCACCCGGGTCTCAAAGGCATCACCCTGGATGCCATGCTCCACCAGAACCTGGGAAATGATCTGCGGCACCGTCCGCTGCTGAAATATTCGCTGATTGATGCGGTGACGCAAAAAAGCCAGCTGCGGAACGATCGTCACCGAATAGTGCGTCAACCGTTTACCGATCTCGCCCTTTGCAACGCAGCAAATCTGCCCGTGAATGCCGTTGCCCTGCTGGTCAAACGCCAGAAATGCCTGTTTAAGTAGCAGGCTTTCGCGGCGTATATCCGGGCGTTCGCTGACCAGCGACACCTCGAAGGCATAAGGCGTGCTGATCGCTTCATCGCCAGAAAAAGCGAGCACCTTAAAGTGATGATCAAAGTCGTCAATGGTCAGGGTGAAACGAGTGTGGTGGGTCGAGTCGAACATCCATTTTCCCTTCGGCTGAGGGCGCTCATGCCGCCATGAGATCGCCCTGACGCAAAGGCTCCCACGCTAACAAACGGGAAAAAACGAAGATGTAGGACGCGGCGTAGGAGACTTCCCAAAGTTGTAACGGGGTCTGAAACGACTGAGCCATTCGAATGCCTTAACGCTCAAGTCCATGCAATCATCCACCCATCGCATGCACTCACGGACACGCACCATGAACCTCGCCCCCCACTTCCCCGACGACCACGCCATGCACCTGCTCATGCAGCTGCTGCACGAAGAACTCGGCCTGCCCGAACGCAAAACCATCAGCCTCAACTTCGACCTGGGTTGTGACGGTGCGGATGCGCGGCATTTGATGGAGGCGCTGGAGGAGCAGTTCGGGATCGACTTCGTGGACTACGATGCGTATCGATATTTTCAGCCGGAAGGGTTTGATGTGTTTCTCAAGCGTCGGGCCAAGGGGCGTGGTGACAAGGTGCCGCTGACCATTGGCATGCTCTACCGAGCGATCAAGGTGCAGCGGTGGGATACGCAGGCGTTGGAGAGCCAGTAGAGCAGGTCCTCTGGTTGAAGCGGTTCGTATAACTGCAATTATTCTGGCGTTATCCTCTCCGAAGTGAAGAAATATTAGCTGTATGGCTAGAAAAACAGCGGCACTTCCCCCGCGTATTGCACGACTGCTTACCGACCTCGGCGAACGCCTAAAACTGGCTCGTTTACGTCGAAGGCTGACAGCTAAACAAGTGGCAGAGCGAGCCGGCATGTCTGTCATGACGTTGCGTTCGCTGGAGTCGGGTGGTGCGGGGGTGACGATGGGGGCTTATCTGTCGGTGATGCACGTGTTGGGTCTGGAGCATGGTGCTGCCGATGAAATGGGACGCCAACTGCAGGATGCTCAGTTGACCCGGGCATCGAGTCCACGGACTAAAAAAAACGGACGTGAATATAGTGTGGTTGCATCCAAGTCGTTGATACCGAACCGCTTACAGGAACCGCATGCCAACAAGGCACCAAAGCTCAGCGCGAGCGAATCTCTTCCCTTTCCCCTCAACACCCATTCGTTGTCCGCCTTGGTAGTCAGAAAAAAGAAGCCTGAGCCCAACACATAACATGTGTGGCTGAGACAGGAACTCTCCTTAGCCATTCGAAATGACGGTCAAACCTCATCCACCCCCTGCTGATCTGCGACGAAAGTAGCTACACCTTTTATCGCCAAATGCTAGCAATCTGATGCCACTCGGATTTAGTCTTTGAACGACTGGATTAGGCTCGACACGCTGTGAATTCATAAATCGCCTACCAAGGATGAACGATGCTTCAGGACGAAGAAGGTCACCTCCATTCGCATATCCGCCTCCACTTATGGCTGAACTTTTTATTGCTTAAACGTTGCGATAACTCTATCGCTGCTTCAGCCCCCTATATTAGAAATTCGTCTTTTTTACTAATTAGGTCCCTCAGCGACTCACCATTTTTTTCGAAACCCATCATCAGCAACCAAGACAACGGTTTCATGCATCACAGAGAACTACTACTCTCTGAACAAATAACCTTATCAAACAAAAAAAACCGACACAGAACCATAACAAACTAAAATAATTCGGAGCAAACAAATGACCGCAATAGCTAAAATCGTAGACTGGATCAATGAGCCCGCCAGACCTATATGGTGGAGGCACGCGATAAGGCTCCTAATTGAAAAACAGAACCTAACATCCGAAGATCATACGCTACTTTACAAAATCGCAAGAAAAGAAGCTGGATTTGGTGACATAGTAGAATTATTTGAAGAGTTCTCCGCCCCCGTTTCTTCAGAAGGATTTAAGCTAGAAGAGAAGCCTGTAACACTTAAATCACTAGGTCCTACTTTTAACATATCAGCTCTCGCAAGCGATCAGATTCTAGAATTTTCGAGAACTGGACTAACTGTGGTATATGGAGATAACGGCTCGGGAAAGTCAAGCCTTTCAAAAATATTAAAAAATGCTTGTTTAACCAGAGGAGAAAAGCCTGCTGTCATTGGTAATGCCTTTCAAGCACAACCCTCTCGCTTATCTGCAAAAATATCGTACCAAGTGAGCGACGACATAGTTTCCGAGGCAGATTGGCAATATAAGGGGGAGGAAATCTCCGCATTAAAGTCAATACGTGTCTTCGACTCCAAGTCTGCTTTTCATTACCTTGAAAAGGAAGGTGTACTCGACTATAGACCGGCTGGATTGCACCTATTAGACGAGCTTGTATCTGCCAACAACCAGATCAAGACCTTTGCAGAAGATAAAATAAGAGCCTACTCCACCCCGCTACAACTACCAACATTTGACAAAGATACAGCATCAGGAAAATTCGCATCTTCTGTCACAGCAAGTACAACCCCCGCCCAACTTGATACGCACTGCGTAACAGACCAAGAGCTTCTCGACATTGAAGCCATTAAACTTGATCTATTAACATTGAAATCTCAAACTGCGATTGAGCTTCGAAAAAGCCTTAATAGCAAATTAAAAGCAACAGCCCCTCTCATCACAACACTAAAAACTACGATACCTATAAATTCTAAACAGCTCTTTGATGAATACATATCACTTATAAGAAATCAACAATCCACCTCCGCAGCGGCCGAACTGGCGAGAACATATGCATTCGCCGACTTACCAGTAAACAATGTAGGTTCGGAGGTATGGAAATCCCTTTGGAGTGCAGCGGAGTTATTTTTCCTCAACACAGAAAAACCCATCTCATTCCCACCAAAGACAGACGAAAATTGCCCGCTTTGCCTACAGACGATAACAGAAACAACTAGTGCAAGATTAGAAAGGTTCGAAAGCTATACGAAAGACAAAACTCAAACAAACGCAGATTCAGCAAAAAAAGCTCTAGCCGATAAGCGCTTGATCATTTCATCCACCAAGCTTGACTTAACACCCTATGACTCTCTGATATCAGATCTCGATAAAAAATACTAAACTTCTCCGACAACATTAAAAAACTACAGAGTGAATTTGACAGAAGGAAAGAAACTCTTCTCAGCGACAACCTCCAAGAGATAGAAAAAGAATCGCTCAACTACATACCCGAAGCGTTAAACAACTTAGTAGCATACGCTGAAGAAACAAACAAAGAGCTAACAGCGGTAGTTGACGACAAAGCACTTGAAGAAATATACACGGCAAAACAAAAGGCAGTTCAAGAGATAAATTCCAAGAAAACCATAAAAGAAAATAGAGCCACCATAGAACTTGAAATAAAGAGACAAAAACAACTTGAGGTCTACACCAAGATTAAAAACCAAACAAATCCAAGAAGCATCACACAACTTAGCTCCGCAATAAGCGAAACCTACTTAACAACGTCACTAAAAGAGCATTTCACAACAGAACTAAAGGACCTAGGCTTTTGCAATTACGTTGTCAGCGCCAATACTCGAAATAGCAACGGCGCACAACTATTTAAAATAGCGCTTGCAGATTCAAAATCGATAAGCGTTCAAGAAATTGCAAGTGAAGGTGAGCAAAAATGCCTTGCTCTAGCTAGCATATTGGCTGAACTGAAAGCGGACAATCGTAAGTCAGGCGTAATATTCGATGATCCAGTAAATTCACTCGATCATAAATGGCGATTGAAAATTGCTCGCCGACTTATTAAAGAATCTACTCAGCGGCAAGTTATAATCTTCACTCACGAAATAATTTTCTTAAAATTATTGCTTGAAGAAGCCGATAGTACCCAAAACCAAAATATTCAAATTTCCAGCCTTGATCGGAGTTTAAAAAGCTCTGGCATCGTTAGAAATTCACTTCCGTGGGATGCCTTACCCACATCAAAAAGAATAACTCAACTAGAAGTAATGCTTCGCGACCTCAGAAAAACAGAGCTAATAAGCGAGCTTGATTACAACAACCAAGCTGGATCATTTTATGGCTACTTACGTGAATCCTGGGAGCGACTTGTAGAGGAGAAGCTATTAAATAAAGTTGTCGAACGCTTCGGCAGAGCAATACAAACCAATCGACTCAGAAGATTACAAGACATTTGCGATAAGGACATTGAAATAATTGATACTGCAATGTCTAAATGCAGCACACTATTTAAAGGACACGACACAGCTCCGGGCTTATACGAAACCATGCCGAACACTGCTGAAATTGAGAACGATATAAAGACCATTAAGGATTTTGATATAGAGCTAACAAAAAATAGAAAAAGATCATAAAAAAAGCCGCCCTGAAAGGGCGGCTTTCTCTTACCTCAAACCACTACCGATACTTACAACTTCGGCCCAGCAGCCTTGATCGCGTCGCTCACGTCGAACTTCTTGAAGTTCTCAACAAACAACCCAGCCAGTGCTTTAGCGGCTTCATCGTAAGCAGCCTTGTCAGCCCAGGTGTTACGTGGGTTCAACAGGCCAGTCTCAACGCCCGGTACGGCCAGTGGCACGTCCAGGTTGATGGTGTCCAGGTGCTCGGTCTCGGCACCGATCAACGCGCCGCTCTGGATCGCTGCGATCACGCCACGAGTGGTCGGGATGTTGAAGCGTTTGCCGACGCCGTAGCCACCGCCGGTCCAGCCGGTGTTGACCAGGTAGACCTTGGAGCCGAAGCCGCGGATGC
>LNAP01002474.1_pt1 | contig 18422 bp, 17 predicted proteins | sample 602601 | NCBI WGS metagenome assembly LNAP01 (sample SAMN02440304, study PRJNA202911) | soil metagenome | biome: Subtropical and temperate rainforests or woodlands; isolation source: soil samples (1 kg each in a 20% v/v slurry with milli Q water) were... ...
GATTTCCTCGACAAGCTGCCCGAGCGGCCGGTCGGTGTCGCGGCGACGCAGGCGGAGCTTGCCAGGTTGCTGGGCGGTGCGATGCCGCGGGACGGTGCCGATCCCCTGGCCGTGCTGGAGCGCCTGGCGACGGCAGCCGATCCCGGCCTTGTCGCCTCGGCGGGGCCGCGTTATTTCGGCCATGTGGTCAGCGGGGCGCATCCCGCTGCTTTGGCCGCCGATTGGCTGACGGCGACCTGGGATCAGAATGCGGTTCTCTATGCCACCGCGCCGGCGAATGCCGTGATCGAGGACGTGGTCGGCGATTGGCTGGCCGACCTCTTCGGCCTCAAGACGGCGGGACGTGAGATCAGCACCGGCTTCGTCAGCGGTTGCCAGATGGCGCATGTCACGGCCCTGCTGGCCGCGCGGCATGAAGTGCTGGCGAAGGTCGGCTGGGATGCGGAGCGACAGGGGCTGAACGGTGCGCCGGTGATCCGTGTCTTCTGCGGTGCCGAGGCGCATGGATCGGTGGCCACCGCCTTGCAGTATATCGGTCTTGGCAGGGACCGGGCGACGATCATACCGGTCGATGATCAGGGCCGCCTGATCGCGGTCGAGCTGCAGGCGGCGATGGCGGCAGGGACAGGCCCTGCCATCATCTGTGCCCAGGCCGGGGGCGTGAATACCGGTGCCTTCGATCCTTTCATGGAAATCGCCGGCGTCGCCCGTGCCCATGGCGCCTGGCTGCATATTGATGGCGCCTTCGGTCTCTGGGCGGCGGCATCGCCATCGCACCGGCATCTGACGGCAGGCCTCGACTTGGCGGATTCCTGGGCAACCGATGGTCATAAATGGCTCAATGTCCCCCATGATTCCGGCATCGTCCTGACCGCGCATCCCGCGGCCCATCGTGCCGCCATGTCGGTTCCGGGTGAAGCCTATCTGCAGACAGCCGGCGATCAATATCGCGACCCCTATCAATGGGTACCGGAAATGTCGCGCCGGGCGCGCGCCGTTGCGATTTATGCCGCCTTGCTGGCTTTCGGCCGGTCGGGCATCGCCGAGCTCGTCGAGCGCTGCTGCCGGCTGACCCGGCAGATGCGTGATCGATTGGCGGATGCGCCGGGCGTCACGATTTTGAATGAGGTCGTGCTCAATCAATTGCTGGTACAGGTCGAATCCGATACCGGCGCAACGCCCGTTGCGGCGGATGACTTCACGCAAGCCGTCATTGCCGCGATCCAGGCGGAAGGCACCTGCTGGCTGGGTGGCACTCTGTGGCGCGGTCGACGGGCATTGCGGATTTCCGTCTGCAATTACCGCACGACCGCGGCAGACATAGACCGTTCGGCGGATGCTATCTTGCGGGTGATGGAACTGGTCGGACGGGATTTCCGGGCCTGAGGCCGACGGGACCGGATGAGGCTGCGGTCTATGACAGCTTTTCGCGCAGGCGGCGGAACCAGGCGCGGCGCGCTTCGGCCTCGTCGATTTCGTGATCGAGCCAGGGGATCAGCGAGGTGGCTTCATCGGCGTGATGCGCGCGCAGATCGCTCAGCCGTGACAATTCCCGTTCGCAGGTCTCTTCCAGCATTTCCAATTGCGCCTGCTGGTCTTCGCGGCTGAGCAGGTCGAGGAAGTGCATCTTCAGGGCGACGATCAGTTTGTTGACCTCACCCATCGGACCACGCAGCTTGGCTGTCATCAGGCGGCGGAATTCTGTCTGGCCCTGATCGGTCAGATGGATGATCTGTTCGTCATTCGGCGTTTTGGACGCCACCACGGCTTCTATCAGGCCTTCAACTTTGAAGAGTTCCAGGGAGGGCCCCAGCAGATCGAGCGACGGCCCGACGATGCGGGCCGCGAAATGCCGGATGTCGCGGGCAAGATCCGCATAGGCGCGCGGTTCCCGCGCCAGCAGGCCAAGGGCCGCCAGCCGGATCGCTTCGCTCGGAACGAGGCTATTGTCCTTGTACATCTTCACCTCAGAATGAGAGGCATTCTAAAGTGCTATGGTTCAGCTTGTCCAGCGATGCGGCACCGGCTCTCCGCGATATCAACTGGCGAGCGGCAGGGCATGTTCCCGCCAGCAGGCGCGCAAGGCGTCGACGACCGACGCAATCATCTGGTCGTCATGGCCGGGGCTGGGCGTGAAGCGCAACCGTTCCGTGCCGCGCGGCACGGTCGGATAGTTGATCGGCTGGACATAGATGTCGTGCTGCCGCAGCAGCCGGTCGCTGATCGCCTTGCAGGCGACAGGGTTGCCGACCTTGACGGGAACGATATGGCTTTCGCTCAGCATCACCGGCAGGCTGGCCTCCAGCAGGCGCTGCCGCAACTGGGCGGCACGGGCCTGGTGATCGCGGCGCAAATCGTCGGCCTCGCGCAGCACCGCCAGGCTGGCGCGGGCGCCGGCAACCAGCACCGGCGGCAGGGACGTCGTGAAGATGAAGCCGGCGGCAAAGCTGCGGATAAAATCGACCATCGCGGCCGAACCGGCAATATAGCCACCCATCAGCCCGAAGGCCTTGCCGAGCGTGCCCTCGATGATGGTCAGCCGATGACTGAGTCCGTCCCGCTCGGCGATGCCCGCGCCGTGTTTGCCATACATGCCGACGGCGTGAACCTCGTCGAGATAGGTCAAGGCACCGAAGTCATCGGCGACATCGCAGATATCCGCGATCGGCGCGATATCGCCATCCATCGAATAGACGGATTCGAAGGCCACGATCTTGGGACGCGCGGGATCTGCCGTGCTCAGCAATTCGCGAAGATGAGCCGCATCGTTGTGCCGGAAGATATGATATTCGACCCGGCTGTTGCGGATCCCGGCGATCATCGAGGCATGGTTCTGCGCATCGGAATAGACGATGGCATTGGGCAGTTGACGCGCCAGCGTGCCGAGTGTCGCCTCATTCGAGATGAAGCCGGAGGTGAAGAGCAAGGCCGCTGCCTTGCCGTGCCACTCGGCCAAGGCCTGTTCCAGCAGGACATGTTCATGCGTCGTGCCGGAAATGTTGCGCGTGCCGCCGGCACCGGAGCCGTATTGCTGCAGCGCCTGCTGCATGGCCTGCAGGACGGCAGGATGCTGACCCATGCCGAGATAGTCGTTCGAGCACCAGACGGTGATTTCGCGTGCCGGCGCTTCCGGACGTTCGCGCCACAAGGCACGCGGGAAGCGTCCGGCCTGCCGTTCCAGATCGGCAAAGACGCGATAGCGGCCTTCCGCGCGCAAATCGCCCAACCGATCCCGGAAGAACTGCTCAAAATCCATCTGCGTCATCCATTCGTCATCGCTGCGATCATTCTTTGACGATCTTATACCCGCTCCGGACCGATGGGGGAGGGGGTGGCGCCTGCGTCAAATGCGCTCGCATTTGGGCTGACAACCACATCTTTTAGTCGGTTTTCCCTTTCATCCGGCTGCCGTTCACGCGGCAGCGGCCAGATGCCCTTCGCGCTCGAGCCAAGCCTTGGTATCTGCCAGGGCTTTCTCGAAACGCCCGAACATATCCACCAATTCGGCCTCCGTGATCACCATCGGTGGGCAGAATGCCAGGGAATCGCCGACGGCCCGGATGATCAGGCCATGATCATGGGCAATCCGCACCAAAGTCGGGCCGACGGCCAGGGATGCATCGAAGCTCTGATGCGTCGCCTTGTCTTTGACCAGTTCGATCGCACCGACCAGACCGATGCCACGGCATTCGCCGACCAGGGGATGATCGCGGAAGCGCTTGAGCTCGCGCAGGAAAACCGGCGAGAGCACCCGCACCTGTTCGATGATCTTGCGTTCCTCGTAGATCTTCAGCGTTTCCAGGGCGACGGCGGCACAGACCGGATGCCCCGAATAGGTGATGCCGTGGCCGAAGACACCATTCTTGGCGCTGTTATCGCGCAAGGCCTCATAGACACGCTGATTGATCAGGATCGCGGAGATCGGCAGGACGCCGGCCGAGAGCTGCTTCGCCATGGTCATGATGTCCGGCTTCATGCCCAAGGTCTGGCTGCCCCAGAAATTGCCGGTACGGCCGAACCCGCAGATCACTTCGTCGGCGACCAGCAGGATGTCATATTTCCGCAGCACGGCCTGGATCTTCTCGAAATAGGTCTTCGGCGGCACGATGACGCCGCCGGCACCCATGACAGGTTCGGCGAACATGGCGGCGATCGTGTCGGGTCCTTCCGCCAGGATCAGCTTTTCCAGGTTCTCGGCGCAACGTGTCGCGAAATCTTCCTCGCTCTCGCCCGGATTGCCGAAACGATAGTGATGCGGGCAGTCGGTACGCAGGATGCCGGCGATCGGCAGGTCGAAATCGATATGCAGGCCCGGCAGGCCGGTCAGCGAGGCTGCCGCCACGGTAACGCCGTGATAGGCCTTGGTGCGCGAGATGATCTTTTTCTTCTGCGGCCGGCCAAGGCCGTTATTCATGTACCAGATCATCTTCATGACGGTGTCGTTGGCTTCCGAACCGCTATTGCAGAAATAGGCCTTCGACATCGGGACCGGCGCCAGCTTGACCAGCTTCTCGGCCAGTTCCACGGTGACGGCGGATACCTTCTGGGTGAAGGTGTGATAGAAGGGCAGTTCGCGCATCTGCTTGACGGCAGCTTCGGTCAGCCGCGGCTCCTCGCCGAAGCCGAGGGCCGAACACCACAAGGCGGCCATGCCGTCGAGATATTCCTTGCCATCCTCGTCATAGACGTAAATGCCCTTGCCTCGGGTAACGACGAAGCCGCCTTCTTTTTCGTTCTTGAGGGCATTGGTATAGCCATGCATGTGGAAAGCGGCGTCACGCGCCGCGAGGGAATTCGGCCGAGGGCTCATGGTTTTATCTTCCGTCGTTGCTGGCGGGCGACCAGCCCGGCCGCCTTACAAAACTCAATCGGACCGGTAATATCTCCCTACAATCGGCCCGTGTCAAAGTCGGCATTGTGTTGGGACATTTCGGACCAATAACTGAACTTAGGGAGGAAATTCATGGCGTTAAGGATCTGTGTCGGTGGCGTCACGGGGTGGACGGGATCGGCACTGGCGGCAGGTGTCCTGGCGGCGGCCGATCTGGAATTGGCGGGCGCCGTGGCCCGCAAGGCCGCCGGCCAGGATGTCGGCACGATACTGGGCCGGAAATTGACCGGTATCGCCATCAGTTCGGATGTCAGAAGCGCCCTGCGTACCAATCCCACGGATGTCTATATCGACTACACCCATCCTAGCGCCGTGAAGGCCAACACGCTGACCGCCTTGGACATGGGCGTGCCCGTCATCATCGGTACATCGGGTCTGGGCGCCGAGGACTATGCGGACATTGCCGCCAAGGCCGACAAGCAGGGTTTGGGCGTCGTCGCCAGCGGTAATTTTTCCCTGACCGCCAGCTTGCTGCAGCGCTTCGCTTTGCTGGCGGCGCAACATGTGCCGGATTATGAGATCATCGATTATGCCAAATACGATAAGCCGGATGTGCCGAGCGGGACGGCCCGGGAATTGGCTGAAAGATTGGGCCAGGTCCGCCAGAGCGTTCCCGGCGTGCCGATCGATGAGATCATCGGGCCCAAGGAGACGCGCGGTGCGGATATCGGCGGCGGGCGGGTGCATTCCGTCCGGCTGCCGAGCTTCATCCTCTCGGCGGAAGTCATCTTCGGCATGAATGGCGAGCGTCTCAGCATCCGCCATGATGCTGGCATCAGTGCCGAACCCTATGTCGGCGGGACGTTGCTGGCGGCAAGGCGCGTGGTGGCCCTGAAAGGGCTGGTGCGAGGCCTCGACAACCTGCTGTTCGGCACGTTGTAAGCCATGCTGAGGGCGCGGCCGGAAAATTCTATCGCCGGCTGATGAGGCGAATTCATCTGTGCTGTCTTCATGTCCCGGGATAGCACAGATGAATGCATCGGCGGGATATACCGGCAGAGGAGCGGGGAGATCATGGGCGAGACGGCATCACCGGCGGAAAAGCGCTTCACCCTCGACTGGATCGACAGTCATATGGGCGAGCTCTCGGAATGGAACCAGATCATCTGGCATTTCGCCGAGCCGGCTTTGCGGGAATACAAATCCGCCGCCTGGTATGTTGATCTCCTGCGCCGCAATGGTTTCGAGGTCGAGGTCGGCAGCGGCGGTATGCCGACGGCTTTTTCGGCCGTCTGGTCGAATGCTGCACAGCCGGGTGATCCGGTGATCGGCGCCTATGCCGAATATGACGCGGTGCCCGGCAATTGCCAGGCGGCCAGCACACGCAAGGAGCCGCGTGCCGGCCTCAGCCGTCATGCCGCCGGCCATACCGATCCGCATTCCGCGCTCGGCATCAGTTCGCTGGGCGGGGTGCTGGCGGCCAAGGCGGCGATGGAGCAGTTCGGCCTTCGCGGCACCATCCGCTATTTCGGCGAGCCGGCCGAGAAGCTGCGCCTGTCGAAGCCCGTTCATGCGGCCAAGGGCTATTACGACGGAATCGATGCCTTCATCAGCTTTCATCCAACTTATATGCTGCCGCTGGTGAATACCGTGCGCTGGGATACCCATTGCGGGCTCGGCTATGCCTGTATCTACACATTCGACTGCGATCAACCGGAGAACTGGTTGTCGGCCGATCCCGACAGTCCGATCCCGGCCAGCCATCTCTCCGCCCGCGCACCCGGCGCCAATGATGCGCTCTTTCACATGTTCGGCATGACCAAGCAGGCGCAGTCGAACATGCTGCCCTTCACCGGCGGCTGGTCGATCAGCGAAGCCATTCTCAGTGCGGGCCAGGCGACAGCAGACAACCTGCCGGCCCAGACGGCACAGATCCAGTATCTCTGGCGGGCACCGACACTGGAAATGGCGGAAACCATTGCTCGGGTGCTCGACAATAACGCTGAAGCCGCCGCCAAGGCCGCGCATTGCCGCGGGACCAAAACCTGGGTGACCAAGTCGCGGCCCGGTCTACCCAATCACGTCATGGCGCAGGCGACCTATGACAATCTGAAACTGACCGGTGCGCCACTTTGGAACGCCGAGGCGATCGCCGTCGCGCGGGAGATGCAGCGCGAGATCGGCATCGAGCCGATGGAAAAACCTTTTCTGCCGGCGATCGAACAGTTGATCGAGCCGGAGGAAGCGGAGCGTCAGTTGCGACAGAACCTGCCGCCGTGGCAGCTTAATTCCACATCGGACGATTACACCGAATATTGCTGGTATGCGCCAACGGTGCGCTTCTATGTCGGCCGGCCGATGCTCAACTCCGCGCCTGGCGTCAATTATCCGGATTGGGTGATGAATGCGCTGGGCGGAATCCGCAGCTGCATTGATCCGATGATCCGCACTGCGTCGAAGACGATCGGCGCGACCATCATCGATCTGATGACGCGGCCGGATTTGCTCCAGGCGGCCAAAGCCGAATGGCGCGACCGCACGGGAGGTGGCATCGGGGGATCCAACTGGATGGGTCCGCTCCTGCCGAGGGATTTTCGGGCGCCGATCGATTTCCGCTGGCCGGAATACATCACCACCGCACGCGGTGAGGGATGGTGGATTCCTGCCCGCGCGGGCGAGTGATTTAAGTCGTAAGCTCGGCGATAAAGCCGTTAGCGACATCCAGATAACGATCGATATCGGTTTCGCCATGGGCGAAGGAGGCTTGCGGTCCTGCCGAGACGACGGCATCCCAGATGCCGCGATTGGCCATATAGACGCGGCGCGTATCGATCAGCTCGGCATCGAGAGAGACGGCTGCTTCGTGGCCATTGCGCGGCAGTTCGGGCGAGAGGCAATAACCGGAGCGGGGGCCCAGCTTGAAAGCGCGCCAGGGCAAGGCATGCCGGGCGAAGATCTCATCCAATCCATCGGCAAGGCGGGTGCCGAGCCGCGTGACCAGAGTGTAGTTTTCCGGCGTCAGCACGGATTCCAGAGCGGTCTTTGCCACGGTCAGGGCCAGCGCGCTGGCATAAGTGGTGCCACCCGTCGCCAGGCCCTTCGGCCCGATATCGATGTCCCGGTAGCGGACCAGATGATCGGCGATCGCCGCGCTCATGCCATAGAGGGCGAAGCTGACGCCGGTACCCAATCCCTTGCCCAAAACCACGAAATCGCAGGCCAGCTTCCAGGCGCCGGTCAGGCCGCCATAAGCAAATTGGAAGGTGTGCGCCTCATCCAGGCACAGCAACGCGCCATGTGCCTGGGTGAGACGGCGCAGGGCTTCCAGGAAGCCGGACAATGGCGCCACCAGATTGCAATTGGTGAGCACTGGTTCGGTCAGAACCAGCGCGATATCTTCGGAACGCAGCGCCCGCTCGACGGCGTCGATATCGTTGAACGGGACGATCACCGTATTGGCCGCGGCATCCGCCGGGATGCCGAGCAGTTCCGGCACGCTATTGCCGTTTTCCTGCCGCACCAGGGACTCGTCGATATGTCCATGATAGTGACCGCCGAAGACCAGCACCTTCTGCCGGCCGGTGAGATGGCGGGCGATGCGCAGAACTTCGGTATTCGCCCCTGATGCGGATAAGGTGAACTGCCAGAATGGCAGGCCGACCCGCGCCGCCAGCATTTCGGAAACGATGACGGCATCTTCCGTCGGCAGCAGAAAATGCGCACCGCGCCGCATTTGCGCAGCCGCCGCTTCGGCGATCGCTTCTTGCCCATAACCCATGGTCATGGCGAGATCGCAGACATTGAAGTCGAGATAGCTATTGCCGTCGATATCGGTGAAGGCAGGACCGTCGCCCCCCGCAATGAAGATCGCCGGCGTGCGATGCAGACCGGCCATCCACGCCATGGGAACACCCGATGGCATATGTTTCTTCGCCCGTGCCAACAGGGCAGATGATTGCGGTATCCGGCGCAGGAAGTCGGCATCTTCACGGCGCCGCAGCGCTGCGAGTTTCCCTTGATCAATTTGGTGGATCCTGTCGGTCATTTCCATGCCTCGCTCCTCCACCGGATATCCGTTGTATTTAGAGAATTTCCTTCAAGGCCGCGATGATGCGGTCGATATCCGTCTCGTCGTTGTAATGCGCGAGGCCGATGCGGATGACGCCTTCATCCGCCGTCATGCCCAATGCCTTGATGACCCCGGCCGCCCAGAAATCGCCATGGCCGAGGGCGATCTGCCGCTTGTGCAGTTCCCGCACGATCTCGGCCGAAGACCGGCCGGCAATGCTGAAGCCGATCACCGGCGCCAGGCGGCCGTCACTCGACGGCACGCGGCCGATGACCTTGATACCGGGAATCGTTTGGAGATAGGCCGTCAGGCGATCGGCCAGATGCTGCTCATGCGTGGCGATCAGGTCATAGACCTTGGTCAAGCGGGCATGAAAACCGTTTTCCCGCGTCTTGAAATGATGATCGTAGAGCGCATCGAAATAGTCGGCGACGCCGATCGAGCCGGCGGCGAATTCGTGATTGGGTCCGCCCGGCAGCAGCTTGTAGCCGATATTGTCATTGGCGATGAAATGGTGGTTCTGGCTGGCGGCTTTCAGGAGGAGATCGCGCTTGCCATAGAGGATCGATTGATGCGGCCCGCAGATCTTGTAGAGGCTGCAGACATAGAAATCGACATCCAGCGCCTTCACATCCACCGGGAAATGCGGCGCATAGGCCGTGCCGTCGATGAAGGCGAGGGCGCCGGCGGCATGAATCTTTCGCACCAGCGCCGATACGTCATGCACGATCGAGCAGACATTGGAACAATGGGTAAAGGCGACCAGGCGCGTCTTGTCGGTGAGCAGATCGTCCAGCGCGTCATAGACCAGGGCGCCGGTATTGCGATCGACCGGCCATTCCTTGATGACCAGGCCGAATTCCGCGAGGCGCCGCCAGGCGCCGACATTGGCTTCGTGATCCTGTTCCGTGACGATGATTTCATCGCCGGGTCGGAACCAGGGACGGATCGCCTGGGCCAGCAGATAGACATTCATCGTGGTCGAGGGGCCGAAGACGATCTCGTCCGGCTCGGCATTGATGAGTTCCGCCATCAATCTTTTGCCGCGCTGGATACGGTCTGTGGCGAGCTGCGAGGAGGCAAAGCCCCAATTCGGCTGCACCTGGGTCTGGCTCATATATTCCTGGACCCGGTCCAGGACCTGGCGCGGCACGTAAGTGCCGCCGGCATTTTCGACGAAGACCCAGCCATCGCTCAAGGGCGGGAACTGCGCCCGCACGAAGGATGTGTCGAGCATCGGCTCGCTCATGATAGTTGCTCCCCGCAGATTTTTGTTGGATCAGGCTTCGCTCTTGACCGGTTCCTTGCCGCCATGAGCCGTCGACCAGCCTTCGGGATCTTCCAGGAAAGCCCTGACGGCGGCCTGATCCGCCGCATTCAGCCGGCCGGTTTCCTTGGCGGCTGCCAGCACGTCCCACCAGGTGGCAAGGCCATGCAGGCGCACGCCGAGCGCTGCCAGCCCTTCTGTGGATTGTTTGAAGATACCGTAATGAAACACCACCAGAGCGTCGCTCACCTTGCCCTCGGCGGCGCGGATGGCATTGATGAAGGTGACCTTGCTGCCGCCATCGGTGGCGAGATCTTCCACCAGCAGCGTGCGGCAGCCGGCCGGCATGTCGCCCTCGATCTGGGCGCCACGACCGAAGCCCTTGGGCTTTTTGCGAATATAGAGCATCGGCAGGCTGAGCTTGTCAGCCAGCCAGGCGGCATAGGGGATGCCGGCCGTCTCGCCACCGGCCACGGCATCGAGGCTTTCGAAGCCGATTTCGCGTTCGACCAGATCGGTGGCCAGATCGATCACCTTGCGGCGCGCGCGGGGGAAGGAAATGATCTTGCGGCAATCGATATAGACCGGGCTGGCGCGGCCCGAGGTCAGGATATAGGGATCATTGGGCCGGAAATGCACGGCGGCGATTTCCAGCAGGATGCGCGCGACGATCGGACCCGATGGCCCGGCGCCGGCTTCGGTCGAGGCGGCAGCACTCATTGATCGACTCCCAGACGAAAATAGTGACATGGATCGGCCGCCCTTTTAGCCGCTGCTTCGTTCCGCGGCAATGGAAGGGTGATGACCGGGTAGCTTTTCAGCGGTTTATTAACTATTTTCCAGGGGCTTTCGGCTATAGTGAATTCGGCACCGGAATCGGGTCGCGCGCGCCGATCCGGCAATGGTTTCAAGGATGCCCGGCTTGGCCGACCGGGCGGCAAAAATAGTCTTGGTGGAGGCGCGGTGACGGCACCCTTCTCATTTGCTCGCCGGCTTTTTTTCGGTCGACGCGCTGAGCAGCCGCGTGCGGTGCGGACGCCCGATGCAGCCGGTTCCCTGATTTCGACCCCCCAGATCAAGCGGCCCTTTCGCCTGTTGTCGATTGACGGCGGCGGCATACGGGGCCTGATACCGGCCATGGTTCTGGCGGATCTCGAGCGCCGCACCAACCGGCCGATCATCGATCTGTTCGATATGATCGTCGGCACCTCGACCGGCGGTCTTCTGGGCTTGGCCCTGTCGACACCTGGTGAAAACGGCAGGCCGCGCCACACCGCCCGCGATATCGTCCGCCTGTATGAACAGGAAGGGCGCCGGGTCTTTTCGCGATCCGTCTGGCACAAGATCCGCGCGGTCGGCAATCTGGCCGACGGCAAATATCCCAGCTCGGGCCTTGAAGGCGTGCTGGACGATTATTTCGGCGAGACGCGCCTGAAAGATGCGTTGGCCGAAGTGATCGTGCCTGCCTATGAGATCGAGCGGCGCTTCCCCTTTTTCTTCAAGACGAGCAATGCGCGAGCCAAGGCCTATTACGACTATCCGATGAAGGATGTCATCCGGGCGGCGACGGCGGCACCGACCTATTTCGAGCCGATGCAGATCCAGGTCGATGGGCCCAATGATTACTACGCTTTGGTCGACGGTGCGCTTTTTGCCTATAATCCTGCCATGTGCGCCTATGTCGAGGTGCTCAACAGATTTCCGGAATATGAAAATATTACCATGGTCTCCCTCGGCACCGGTGAGCTGACCCGGCGCCTGCCTTATGACGAGGTGAAGGATTGGGGCGCCGCACGCTGGGCGCAGCCGACTTTCGCCATGATGTGCGACGGCATTTGCGACGTGGTGGATTATCAGCTCCAGCAATTGCTGCCGGATCTGCCGGATGGAAGACGGCAATATTTTCGGTTCCAATCCCGGCTCGATATCGGCAATGACGACATGGACGATGCCAGCAATACCAATATCCGCGTTCTCAAATTGGTGGGACAGGACATGCTGCAAGCGAACCGGATGGTGCTCCGCAGCCTTTCCGAACAATTGCTGGCCTGGGCGCCACCGCGGGCCGATGCGCCGCCGCCGGATACGGCCTCGGACGCGCCGGTGACCGAAGAGCAGGTGCAATTGCAGCGGCCCCCGGTGCCGGTTGGCGCCGTCCCGATCGATTCTGCCGGCATTGGCGAGGATTGAAGCCCGCCGCCTCCTTCAGCCTGTGACGTCCTTGTCTTGCCGAATCCGGGTGGGCCGTTATCCTGGCTTTTTCATTGTTCCCGGAATGCCATCATGCCCCAGGCTGTCCTTCTTACCGTTGCCGACGATACAGCCACTGTAACGCTCAATCGTCCGGATAAGATGAATGCGCTGAATGCCGAAACCTGGCGTGCCTTGCGGCAAGTTCTGGCCACGGTCGAGGCCGAGGATGCTGTTCGCTGCATCGTGTTGCGCGGTGCCGGCGGTCATTTCGCGGCCGGCGCCGATCTGGCCGAGTTTCGCGAGCAACGATGGACCACGGACCAGGCCACGGCCTATGGCCGCATGATGGTGGAAACATTGCATGCGTTGCGCGATTGCCGTCATCCGACCATTGCCGCCATCGAAGGGAATTGCGTCGGCGCGGGGCTCGAAGTCGCCGCCATGTGCGATCTGCGTGTGGCCGCGCAATCCGCCAAGTTCGGCGTTCCCATTCAGAAGATCGGCGTCACCATGCCCTATCCGGAAATTGCCGATCTCGTGACCCTGCTGGGTCGTGCAACGGTGCTGGAAATGCTGCTGGAGGGCGGCATCTATGACGCGGATTGGGCCTTGGCGAAGGGGCTGGTGACACGGCTTTGCAAACCGGCGGAATTGGAACCCGCTGTCGCGGCGCTGGCCCGGCGCATTGCTGCCGGCTCGCCGGTCAGTCACCGAAATCACAAGAAGATGACGCGGCGTTGCCAGCTTCCTGCGCCGATCCGCGCGGAGGAGATACGCGAAGCCTATGCCGCCTGCGAAACCGCCGATTATCGCGAGGGCATCTCGGCTTTTCTGGACAAGCGAAAGCCGAACTTTACCGGCACTTGAACAGCTTTACCGCGATGATCTGTTGACAGATCGGAACAACAGGTGCCTGCTATTTAAAAGTTTACCGGACCCTGTCCGGGTCAAACGGGTGAGGAGCGTTCGGCAGCCCCGGACGCAAGGAGAAGGGGACCAGTCCATGACGACACTTCGTGGCGGATTCCAGATGTCGTTCAGTGAATTCTGGCCGCATTATCTTCGGGCGCATCAGCGCCCTGGCACGCGGGCTTGTCATTATGCGGCAACGGTGCTGGGGATGGGTTCCAGCATTGTCGCAGCGATCGTTGGTGAAATACTGTTTGCCGTCGGTGGTATCGCCGGGGCCTACTGCCTGGCGATCGGCTCCCATTGGGTCATCGAACACAACAAGCCGCTGATTGGGGTCAATCCGTTTTATGGAGCGATGGCCGATGTCAAAATGTGCTGGCTGGCCTCGACAGGCAGATTGAGGCGCGAATTCATCCGGGTCGGTCTTGAGCAGGCGATGGGGCCAACCAGGGCGATGGCCAAACAGAATATGTTATGAACGATCAGGGGCCGCCGCCATTGCCGACTTTGCGTTCGTCGAGGAAGCGGTAGACCGCATCACCGCGCGCGATGAGCCGCCCGTCATCGGTTTTCACTTCGGCCGCCGCATAAGCGATGGTCTTGCCCCCACCGATATGCCGACCCACGGCGATCAGACGGTCGCCGCCTCGGGCTTGTCCCAGAAAATGCGTATTGAGTGACAACGTGACGGCAGGTTGCATTTTTGTAGCAGAAGACGCAAAGGCGACGGCATAGCCGGTCGCTGAATCCAGCAGGGTTGCGAGGACGCCGCCATGCACCACACCCAAGCGGTTCAGATGCTCGGGGCCGACCGACAAGATCACTTCCGCATAACCCCGATCGGCCCGGTGAAGGCGATATTGGATTAGTTTGCTGTATCCGCTGAGGCTATTCTCTTCGAGATCTGGCGAAAGCATTTTCGCAGGTTTCCGTCCCTGGCCGTATATAACGGTGGGGATGATGTTAGGTCGTTCTTGCCAGCACAAGCGAAATCGCCAAGACTGCGGCTTCCGTCGTAGGCTAATCCCGCAGATTTTGAAGGGATATAATGATCGATCTTTATACCTGGGGCACACCGAACGGCCACAAGATCCATATCATGGTCGAGGAAACCGGCCTCCCCATCCGCTTGCATAAGGTGGATATCGGCGCTGGTCAGCAATTTGACCCTGCCTTCCTGCGGATCAGTCCGAACAACAAGATCCCGGCCATCGTCGATTCCGACGGACCGGATGGCAAGCCGATCTCGATCTTCGAATCCGGTGCCATTCTGATCTATCTGGCAGAAAAGACAGGCAAATTTCTGTCGCAAGATCCGCATGACAGAAACATCACCTTGCAATGGCTGATGTTCCAGATGGGTGGCATCGGTCCGATGTTCGGACAATGCTATCACTTTCGCAGCGCCGCGCCGGAACGCATTCCCTATGCGATCGATCGCTATACCAATGAAGTTGGCCGATTGGCCGGGGTCATGGAGAAGCGTCTCGCGGAGGTGCCGTATCTTGCAGGCGACTATTCGATCGCAGATATCGCCTGTTGGCCCTGGGTCAAGGGTCTCGGCAATTTCGGTTACGACTTCGCCGATTTCCCGGCGATCTATCGCTGGAAAAAAGCCATTGGTTCGCGGCCGGCCGTCCAGCGCGCGCTGAAGCTGCTGGATTAGGACGAGCCGGATAAGAACGAGCCGGACTAGAACGAGATTGCGAGCTGGAGACAGCGATGACGGAGAAGACCATTGATATGTATTCCTGGCCGACGCCGAACGGCCATAAAATACATATCGCCCTGGAAGAAATGGGACTGCCTTACATTGCGCATGGGGTAGACATCGGTGCGGGCGCGCAGTTCGATCCGGCTTTTCTGAAAATCAGCCCCAATAACAAGGTGCCGGCGATGGTCGATCCCGACGGCCCGGGGGGCAAGCCGATTGCCTTGTTCGAATCCGGTGCCATGCTGATTTATCTTGCGGAAAAGACCAAGCAGTTCCTGCCGGCGACAGGGGCGCAACGTTACGCCGTCTTGCAATGGCTGATGTTTCAGATGAGCAGCATCGGCCCCATGCTGGGGCAGGCGCATCACTTCCGTCTCTATGCGCCAGAGAAAATTCCCTATGCGATCGATCGCTATACCAATGAGGCCAAGCGGCTCTATGGCGTGATGGATAAGCGTCTCGGTGAAGCGCGTTTCCTGGCCGGCGAGGAATACAGCATCGCCGACATGGCGACCTGGCCCTGGATCCGATACTGGGAGCGTCAGGGTGTCGATCTCAATGCCTTGACGAATGTGAAGCGCTGGTTCCAGGAGATTGACGGGCGCCCGGCGGTGCAGCGCGGACTTAAGGTGCTGGAACAATATACCAGCACCCAGTCCTTCAGTGCCGAACAGCGCCGTATCCTGTTCGGCGACGAGCAATATAAGCGTCGCTGATCCCCGGGCTTTTTGCCGAGACAGGGATCTCCGGGAAAAGTTTAAAAGACCGGCCCAAAGCCCGACCCGGCATTTGACTTTTGCTCCTGCCGCCGTTAGGAAAGGCCCCACATACGCCGTGTGGCAAGCTGCTCACGTGCGGAGGGGTGGCCGAGCGGCTGAAGGCGGCGGTTTGCTAAACCGTTATAGGGACTTAAATCCCTATCGGGGGTTCGAATCCCCCTCCCTCCGCCAATAACTTTCATTTCTCTCCATAAAATTAAATACTTACTGAACAGGTCGAGGTTTTCCCGCGTGCCAACCCCGGTTGTCAGGGTCCATTGGCGCAAGCCGCTAGGCTGCGTGGCAGGCAAGGTCGGAGTCTGCAGGGAAAAGGCTCTGATACGATTGTTCCGGCATTGAGGATCTGCGGGCAGAGGCGGCCTTGCGGAGCCGACCCCGCCAAGCAAGGAGAATGATATGGACGTTTTCTCCGGTAGTTGTTTATGCGGCCAAGTCCGGTTTGAGGCGATGGGAGCGCCTGATCGCGTCGGTATTTGTCATTGTTTCACCTGCCGAAAATTCACCGGCTCTCCCTTTGCTATGTTTGCGATTTATCCCCGCGATGCGGTGAGGGTGAGTGGCAACGCTTCGGAGCACGCGACCTCCGCCGAGGGGCGCCGCTATCGTTGCAAAGATTGCGGCGCGCCAGTCTATGAAAGCGACAGGGATAACTCGGAGATTGAGATTCCGATTGGGGCCTTCGATCAGGCCGATTTATTCAAGCCGACTTACGAAATCTGGACGACGAGGCGCGAGAGCTGGATGCCACGCATTAAATCCGTGTCGGCATCTCATCCGCAGGATCGTCCGACAGACATGTCATGATGGGGAGCTAGACCTACGGTAACACCCTCGCAGAATGCCTGGCGCAAAAGCGGGCACCGTCTGATCGTCGTCAATAGGGCAGGCGAATGCAGTCTAGAAGCTCGTGCTACCCAGCCCGAATGCCGCCTTGGCTTTGTTCACCTCGGCCTGGCACTCCGCCTCCTTCCCGGCCTTCTGATAGGCTTTGGCCCGCGACAGGCTGCTATTGGCGCTTTTTGTGTCGATCACTTCTGGCTTGCTCGCGCCTGGAACCTCGGCAGCGCCCGATTGCGGCTTGATGCGGTCGCCGGTGACATTCGTGCCGCCCTCCGTTTTGGACACCAGCTTTTCGAGCCGATTGATCTCGTTCTTGCACGAGCTGGCCTGGGCGATGGGGCTGGCGACCCAGAGAGCCGTGGATGTGAGGGCGATAAGAAAAAGGATCTTCATGGCTTCCTCCAGTGAGGTGGGGCAGGACGCTGCCCGCCTAGAGGAACTGATCAAAGACCGTAAGGTTCGGCCATCAGCCGGGGAAGATCGCCGGCAGCGTTACATCCAATCTATCTGATTGATCCGGATCGGTAATTTGTGCCGATGGCATTTCCGATCTCCAACCTTCCCTATGTTACATTTAAGGCTCCGGCAGCGTATGGGTCTATCGAGCGCCCGCGTCTCGTGGCACGCTCCTGATTATCGCCTCACTGCGCGAGAAACGAGTTTTCAAAATAAGGAGCCGCAGCCCATGGACATCCAAAAGAGCAACACCGCCGTGGTGTTTATCGACCCGCAAAACGATGTGCTGAGCGAGAAGGGGGCAAACTGGGGAGCGGTCGGTGCGAGCGTGACCGAGAACAACACCGTCGAAAACATGGAGCGGATCTTCAAGGCCGCAAAAGCGAACGGATATGCAGTATTCATCTCGCCGCATTATTTCTACCCGACTGACAGCGATTGGAAAATGAATGGGCCGCTTGAGGCGGACGAGTTCAGAACCCATACGTTTGCCCGCAGCGGACCGTTGGATCTGACGGACTTTGCGGAGTCCGGCGCCGATTGGCTGGAGCGCTTTAAGCCTTATATCGAAGATGGAAAGACCGTCGTCGTCAGCCCGCACAAAGTGTTCGGGCCGCAGACCAATGATTTGGTCCTGCAGCTACGCAAGCGGGGGATCAGCAAGATCATCCTCGGCGGCATGTTGGCAAATATGTGCGTCGAATCCCATCTGCGCGAGCTGATCGAGCAGGGATTCGAGGTTGCCGTTGTCAAGGACGCAACCGCCGGGCCCCGGCATCCCGAATGGGGTGACGGGTATCAGGCGGCGATGATCAATTACCGCTTTCTCGCGCATGCAGTATTGTCGACCAATGAGGCGGTCCACGGCATGCGTTAAGCAACGCTGAGAATTCGCACCCCTCTGAAAGCACCTTCCAACGCTCCACTTTTTCGCTCACGGCGAAGGCGGGAGGTGGCGTGATTGTTTTGATCCTTCGGGAACGTTCTGCGGCAATTCCGCTTTTAACAATCTCCTGCGCCGGTTAAGCCGGGCCTCCGGTGGCGGAGCCCGGTACCGGATAATTCTCGCCGATGAACACGGTTTGTTCATTTGCGGAGGCATTCCCTCATCCATACGGTTTAGGATTGAAAAGATGCGGTGTAGTTTCGCTGCCCCGATCAGGAACGACCCCGATGCAATCCTTCATCTCGAGACCTCATCGCGCGCTGCACGTCCTTGCAACGTGGATATTAACTGCCTTCATCCTGGCGGCTATGGCACGTGCGCAAACGACAACGCCAACGCCTCCACCGGCGCCAACGCTCCCGGCGACACCTGGGGCTGGTCGGTCGCCGCCAACGGCGACGTCTGCAACAAGATC
>LNAP01002475.1_pt1 | contig 18418 bp, 21 predicted proteins | sample 602601 | NCBI WGS metagenome assembly LNAP01 (sample SAMN02440304, study PRJNA202911) | soil metagenome | biome: Subtropical and temperate rainforests or woodlands; isolation source: soil samples (1 kg each in a 20% v/v slurry with milli Q water) were... ...
GCGTGCCCGACGAGAGCATCAACTTCATCGGCGGCTTCGACGGCTTCGTGGTCGGCAACATGAAGGAGATCCGGCGGATCTTCGATCTGTTCGGCGTCAAGGTGAACGTGCTGTGCGACCCGTCCGAAAACTGGAACACGCCCACCGACGGCACCTTCCGCATGTACGCGGGCGGCACCACCAAGGAAGAGGTCGTGGCCGGCCTGCATGCCAAGGCCACCATCGTGTTCCAGGAATACTGCTGCGAGAAGACGAGCAAGTTCATCGCCGAGCATGGCCAGGAGGTCGTGGTGCTGAACGCGCCGATCGGCGTGGCCGGCACCGACGAATTCCTGATGGCCATCTCGCGCCTGAGCGGCAAGCCGATTCCGGAACAACTCGAACGCGAGCGCGGCCAGCTGGTCGATGCGATGGCCGACAGCCAGGCCCACCTGCACGGCAAGCGCTTCGCGCTGTACGGCGACCCCGACCAGATGCTGGGCACCACCCAGTTTCTGCTGGAACTCGGCGCGGAGCCGGCGCACGTGCTGGCCACCAACGGTGCCGAGCCCTGGGCTGAGAAGGTGCAGGCACTGTTCGACAGCTCGCCCTACGGCGCGGGCTGCAAGGTCTACCCGAAGCGCGACCTGTGGCACCTGCGCTCGCTGCTGTTCACCGAGCCGGTCGATTTCCTCATCGGCAACACCTACGGGAAGTACCTGGAGCGCGATACCCACACCCCGCTGGTGCGCATGACCTTCCCGATCTTCGACCGCCACCACTACCACCGCTACCCGACCTGGGGCTACGAGGGCGGCCTGCGCACGCTGGTGATGCTGCTGGACGAGTTCTTCGAGGCGCTCGATGCCAACACCATCGTGCCGGGCAAGACCGACTATTCGTACGACATCATCAGATGAATGGGACCACCCCCGGTTCCGGCTCACTTCGTGTAGCCGGCTCCCCCTCAAGGGGGCACCCGCAGCGGCCCGGCACAGCCGGTTCCGCGCGGGTCCGCGAAGGGGCTTCGCTGCGCTTGCCGCGGTGAGGGCGGTGCAAGAGCGCGTGTGAGTTTCACAACCACAAGGAGTGATGGCGATGTCAGAACCCGTTTGGATCAAGACCACCCAGGATGGCCGCCAGGTCGAAGTGATCGACGGCTGGGTGTGCCTGGCGGGCGCGCGCGAGGCCGACAGCCTGATCCCGATGGACGAACACCCGAACCGGCAGGCGATCGCCAGGGCAGTGCCGGGCGCCACGCATGTGGCCGGACGCATCCCACTGCGGCACGACGAGGCGGCGATCGCGCAGGGGGCGCTGAGCGCCGCGCAGCGCGTCTTCGATGCCAGCCCGGCCGGCATCACGCAACGCATACGCCACGCGACGTGGGCCAAGGCCCATGCCGAAGGCGTCGAATAGAAGAAGGGCCAGGACCCCATGGTGCGATGTGATGGAACGCGCAAGGGCTATCGGCTGCTGTGCAACGGCAGCGTGTACCGTTGCGTTTGCGGCCACACCGGCTGCCAGCAGAGCCGGGACGCGCTGTGCAGTAAGCAGGGCTTCTCCGTGCTCGGTACATGCACGGCCTGCGGCGAGACCGGCAGGTACGAACTGCTGGCGCCCGAGGCCGTCGGCTTCCGGCGCACGCTGATGCAAGACCCGCAGACCTCCTGAGCGCGGACCGCCATGATCCATGTGGTGGAACTTCCGCAGCAGGGCGATCCACGCGCCTGGTTCGCCTACGACGACGACGATTTCGCGCGCAAGGTGGCGGCGACCGATCCGCTGCAGGCGTGGGAGATCCACGACACGCTGACGGCGCGCGACCTGCTCGCGTCGGCGTCCGACGCTCTGGAGGGCGCGTCCACGGATGTGATCCCCGAGACCGCGGTGGACGCTGCCACGCGCGAGCGCTTCCCCGCGATCTGCGCGCTGGGCGACGCCCATGGCTGGGAAACACCCCTGTACCGGGCCGATCACCTGCTGGGCCGCGGCGTGCTGCGGGCCGAGCCGGTCGTCGAGCGTGATGCACTGAGCGCGGCGCTGGCCGCACGCGGCGGCTTCTGCTGCGTCTACTGGAACGACCGCGACGCCATCGGCGCCTTCGAGGGCGCCGACCCGCGGCTGGCCGGCAAGGAGCGCTGGTGGGCGCGTCGCGCGCTGTACGAGCAGCTGGTGGAGCTCGAGGTGCTGGCGGACGACAACTAGCTTGAACCGGGGGATCACGCCGATGCTGGCCCGGATGCAATGCGACATGCTGCGCAACAGCGCGCTGGCGGTCCGCGCCATCCTGGCGGACCTGCAGGACGAAGAGGAACTGTTCGCCAGCCGCAACACCCTGGCCCGGGTCGAAGCCCATCTGCTGCTGATGGCGCAGACCATGGGGCACCTGGCGCCGGCCCTGCACGAGCGGCTGCTGCTGGCCGACTGGCGCGGCTGGCAGTCGCTGCAGGAGGTGCTGACCAACGACACGCAGCCCCGGCGCGAAGCGGTCTGGTATGCGCTGCGTGCGCTGGTGCCGACCACGCTGGAGATGATCGATGCGCTGCGTCGGCGCGAACCCGTCTGGTTCGAGTTCGGGTATTGACCGACGGATGAGGTGGCGCACGTGGGTTCATGCGGCGCGACGCCGTGTCGCAAGCCTTTGTCGCTATTGCTTCAAACCCGCCACAGCCGACCTCCGTGGCACGCAGATCCCATAGAAACGGCGGCCTTTTTTTTGCCAGGTTTGGCGCTGGCACCAAACCTGCAATGAGCAAGGCACCACGTTGCAAGGAGTGCGCGATGTCAGTCTCCCTCAAGGCCAAGATCGCCGAAGTGTTCGATGAGCCCGGTTGCGACAAGAACCAGAGCAAGAGCGAGAAGGAGCGCAAGAAGGGCTGCACCAAGCAGCTCCCGCCGGGCGCCGCCGCCGGCGGTTGCGCCTTCGACGGTGCCAAGATCGCGCTGCAGCCCATCGTCGACGTGGCGCACCTCGTGCACGGCCCGATCGCCTGCGAAGGCAACTCCTGGGACAACCGGCATTCGGCGTCCTCGGGCTCGCAGATCTACCGCACCGGCTTCACGACCGACATCACCGAGCTCGACGTCATCTACGGCGGCGAGAAGCGCCTCTTCAAGAGCGTGCGCGAGATCATCGAGAAGTACGACCCGCCGGCCGTCTTCGTCTACCAGACCTGCGTCACCGCGCTGATCGGTGACGACATCGAGGCGGTGTGCCAGCGTGCCTCCGAGAAGTTCGGCAAGCCGGTCATCCCGGTCAACGCGCCGGGCTTTGCTGGCCCCAAGAACCTCGGCAACAAGCTGGGCGCGGAGTCGGTGCTCGATCACGTGATCGGCACGCGAGAGCCCGAGTACACGACGCCCTGCGACATCAACATCATCGGCGAGTACAACCTGTCGGGCGAGCTCTGGCAGGTCAAGCCGCTGCTCGATGCGCTGGGCATCCGCATCCTGTCGTGCATCTCGGGCGACGGCCGCTACAACGAGATCGCGGGCGCGCACCGCGCCAAGGTCAACATGATGGTCTGCTCCAAGTCGATGATCAACATCGCGACGAAGATGCAGCAGCGCTATGGCATCCCGTACTTCGAAGGGTCGTTCTACGGCATCGGCGACATGAGCGACACGCTGCGGCAGATCGCGACGCTGCTGGTGCAGCGGGGCGCGCCGGCGGAACTGCTCGAGCGCACCGAGCGGCTGATCGAGGTCGAGGAAGCGCGCGCCTGGCAGCGCATCGCGCACTACAAGGCGCGCCTGACCGGCAAGCGGGTGCTGTTGATCACCGGCGGCGTGAAGTCGTGGTCGGTGGTCGCGGCGCTGCAGGAGGCCGGGCTGGAGATCGTCGGCACCAGCATCAAGAAGAGCACCAGGGAAGACAAGGAAAAAATCAAGGAGATCATGGGCGACGATGCCCACATGATCGACGACATGACGCCGCGCGAGATGTACGCGATGCTGCGCGACGCCAAGGCCGACATCATGCTGTCGGGCGGCCGCTCGCAGTTCGTGGCGCTCAAGGCGCGCATGCCCTGGCTGGACATCAACCAGGAGCGCCACCACCCGTATGGCGGCTACGAGGGCATGGTCGAGCTGGTGCACGAGATCGACCGCGCCATCTTCAACCCGGTGTGGCAGCAGGTGCGCATTCCGGCGCCCTGGGGCGACGATGGCGAGACGCTGGGAGCGATTCAGGCACTGGCCTGAGCGGAGCACGACATGGCCCTCGTCGTCGAATCCAGGAAAGCCTGCGCGGTCAATCCGCTCAAGATGAGCCAGCCGCTGGGCGCGAGCTTCGCGTTCATGGGGCTGGACGCCTGCATGCCCGTGATGCATGGCTCGCAGGGCTGCACCTCCTTCGCGCTGGTGCTCCTGGTGCGTCACTTCAAGGAGGCGATTCCGCTGCAGACCACCGCGATGAACGAGGTGACCACCATCATGGGGGGCTACGAGAACATCGAGGCCGCGCTGCTCAACATCCGCAAGCGCGCGGCGCCGAAGATCATCGCGATCTGCTCGACCGGCCTGACCGAGACCAAGGGCGACGACGTCGAGGGTTACCTGGCGACGGCGCGCCAGCGCAAGCCGGAGCTGGCCGACACCCAGATCGTGTACGTGTCGACGCCCGACTACGTGGGCGCCTTCGAGGACGGCTACAGACACGCGGTCACGGGCATCGTCCGGGCGCTGGTCCAACCGCGGCCGGTGGACGCGAAGCAGGTCACGCTACTGCCGGGCAGCCACCTGTCGCCCGGCGACATCGACGAGCTGCGCGAGATCGTCGAGGCCTTCGGCCTCTCGCCGATCGTGCTGCCCGACATCTCGGGCTCGCTCGACGGCCACATCGCGCCCGACTGGCGTGGCACCACGCTCGGCGGCACGACGCTCGATGAGATCCGCGCCGCGGGCGCCTCGGCCTTCACCCTGGGCGTGGGCGAGCAGACGCGCGAGGCGGCCGAGGCCTTGAAGGCGATCGCCGACACGCCCTTCGAAGTGTTCGAGCGGCTGACCGGGCTGGAGGTCAACGACCGCCTGCTGCAGCGGCTCGCGCAGATCGCCGGCCGGCCCGTGCCGGCCAAGTACCGGCGCCAGCGCAGCCAGCTGCTCGACGCGATGCTCGACGGGCACTTCTACACCGGCGGCATCCAGGTCGCGATCGGTGCCGAGCCCGACCTGCTGCTCGCGGTGGGCGGCTTCCTGCACGAGATGGGCGCGCAGTTGTGCTGCTGCGTCAGCACCACCAAGTCGGCCGCGCATGCGCTGCTGCCGGCCGAGCAGGTGCTGCTGGGCGACCTCGAAGACCTGGAGCAGGGCGCGGCCGACTGCGACCTGCTCATCACCCATTCGCACGGCCGGCAGGCCGCCGAGCGGCTCGGCAAGCCGTTGCTGCGCATGGGCTTCCCGGTGTTCGACCGCATCGGCAATGCGCACCGCCGCTACGTCGGCTACCGCGGCACCATGAACCTGATCTTCGAGGTGTCGAACCTGATGATGGAACGCATCGCGCACCACCATCCCGGCGACTGGCCGCTGACGCCGCAGGCGCAGCGCGCCGCAGCGGCGACGGATGCGGCCGCGCACGACATCGATGCCGACGCCACCACGGCGGCGGCGAGCGCCTGACCCGACCACCCCCAGGAGTCTTCATGAAAATCGCCTTCGCCACCCAGGACAAGGAGCGCGTGGACGCGCACTTCGGCTGGGCCAAAGCCATCGTGGTCTACGAGGTCACGCCGGAGCAGCATCACTTCGTCGAGAGCTTCGAGTTCGGCGGCAAGCTCGAGGAAGACGGCGACGAGGACAAGCTCGCGCCCAAGCTCGAGGCCATCAAGGACTGCGCCATCCTGTACGTGGCCGCCATCGGCGGCTCCGGCGCGGCGCGCGTGGTGGCCATGAAGATCCACCCGATCAAGGTGCCGCAGCCCGAGTCGATCGCCGAGATCCTCGACAAGCTGCAGGCGGTGCTCAAGGGCACGCCGCCGCCCTGGCTGCGCAAGGCGCTGGCCAAGGACAGCACGGATGGCGCGCGCGCCTTCGATTTCGAGGACGAAGACGAGGAGGTCCACCATGGCTGAAGCCGCCACCATCGAGCTCGCCGAAGGCGAGGAGCAGCACCTGGCCAACCCCTTCGTGCAGCAGCTCGTCAAGCAGCTGCGCGCGCAGGACACCCACGGCGCCTGGGAGGGCAAGAGCGACCTGCAACTGCTCAAGCCCTACGTCTACACCGCGGAGGAACGCCGGGCCATCCCGATCATCGGCGACCCCGACCCGGAGATCCTGTGGCGGCTGGAGATCTTCTACAGCGCGGTCGCCGTGGCAGTCGAGCGCGAGACCGGGCAGATGGTCTCGCCGATGATGAAGATGAGCCACGAGGGCTTCGGCCGGCTGGTGCTGATCGCCGGCCGGCTGGTGGTGGTCAACAAGCAGCTGCGCGACGTGCACCGCTTCGGCTTTGCATCGCTGGCGAGGCTGTCGGAGGCCGGCACCAGGTTCTTCGACGAGGCCGTCGCGATGATCCGCGACTACCCGGCCGTCGCCCAGTACGGAGCCTGACATGGAGACGCCCGAAGAGCTCAAGCTGCGCCTGCGCAAGCTCAATGCCCAGGCGACGCAGGCCAAGATGGACCTGCACGACTTGTCCGAGGAGCTGCCCACGAACTGGGAACGGATCCTCGCGGTCGCCCAGCGTTGCCACGACAGCCATGCCGCGCTGATGGCCGCGCGCAAGCTGCAGGCCGAATCGGCCTGAACGCGGGAGAACTGGCATGGCGGCCTTCAGCGTTACTTTGCCCAGCGGCGCCACCTGGACGCCGACCTTCGTCGCCGCGCTCGACGAGGACAAGTGCATCGGCTGCGGCCGCTGCTTCAAGGTCTGCCCGCGCGGCGTGCTCGAACTCGTCGGGCTCGACGAGGACGGCGTGCACATCCCACTGGCCGGGGACGACGACGAGGACGAGGAATACGAGAAGAAGGTCATGACGATCGCCCACCAGGCGCTGTGCATCGGCTGCACGGCCTGCGCGAAGATCTGCCCGAAGAAGTGCTACACGCACGCCGCCGCGTCGATCTGAGGCACAGGCCCATGGACACGCGGGCGTTGCGCGAGCTGGACCGGCGGCTCCAATCGCGCCGCGACGAGGTCGACGACCTGATGGCCCTGCTGCGCGAGCACGCCGACCCGCAGGCCGGATCGGCCGAAGACATCGAGTCCGTGGCCTACGCGATCGCGCTGGCGTCCCTGGGCGACAACCACCTCTGGCAGGACATGCAGCTGCCGTCGCGGGGCGAACTCTCGGCCCTGATCTCGCGCTGGTTCCCCCGGCTCGCGCCGCGCAACACGCACGCATCCCCGCGCTGACGGCGGAGGTCGAAAGCGCATTCCTGCTCCTGAACACGCCCGCCGCGCGCCTGATCGCGAATGGCGGGGAACGACTCCTCCGGCTCGCGGAGGTCGAGGCGCTGCTGGCATCGAATGCCTTCGTCGTGGATGCCTGCCGCCACGCCGTGCGTCATGCGGGCACGACGATCCCGCTCGCGAAGCGTCCGGTGTTGTTCGCGCTCGCCCGCGCGCTGGGCGAAGCGTGGCCGCAAGACGTGCCCAGGGACACGCTCGTCGCGCGCGCATTCCGGCTGAAGCTCGCCGATGAATCGCAGCGCGCGCGCTTGCGCGTCGAAATCGGGCGGCTGCGCGCCGAGCTTCGCACGCTGGCCGAAGTGAGCGCGACGAAGCGGGGGTTCGTGCTGGTGCCGCGCCATGCACGCGAAGTCGTCGTGCTGGCGCGGCCCGTCGAGGAGAAGCATGCGACGGTGCTCGCCCTGCTCGCCGACGGCGAGTCATGGTCGAGCTCGGCCCTGGCACTTGCCCTCGGCGCCAGCCAGCGTACCGTGCAGCGGGCGCTCGACGCGCTGGCGGCTGCAGGCAAGGTGCAGTCGTTCGGTCACGGACGGGCACGCCGCTGGACGACCCCGCCGGTGCCGGGATTCGCGACGACCTTGTTACTCCCCGCGCCACTGCCGGGTGACTAGGATGGACGCATGAACCGATCAAAAGCCGAAATCCTCCGTGAGTACGGACCCTTTGCGGGCGCCGACAACGTGGCTGGCGTCACCTACGACGGCCACCACGTCTGGTTTGCGTCCGGCGACAAGCTGAATGCCTTCGATCCTGCGAGCGGGAAGCCGCTGGACTCGATCGACGTCGCCGCACATGCGGGAACCGCCTTCGACGGCCAGCACCTGTTCCAGCTTGCCGAGGATCGCATCCAGAAGATCGATCCGCAGACCGGCCGCGTCCTCGCCACGATCCCGGCGCCCGGCGGTGGCGGCGATTCGGGGCTCGCGTGGGCCGAGGGGACGCTGTGGGTGGGGCGATACCGGGACCGGAAAATCCATCAGATCGATCCCCTGACCGGAGCGATTCTTCGCACCATCGAGTCCAACCGCTTCGTCACCGGGGTCACCTGGATCGACGGCGAACTCTGGCATGGCACCTGGGAAAGCGACGAGAGCGAATTGAGGCGGATCGACCCTCGAACCGGCAAGGTTCTGGAGAGCCTGGAGATGCCGCCCGGCGTGGGCGTGTCGGGGCTCGATTCCGATGGCGGCGATCAATTCTTCTGTGGCGGTGGAAACAGCGCGAAGGTGCGCGCGGTCCGCCGGCCGAGGCAAGTCGCCGCGGCGGGCGGCAGCTCCCGGACTTCCGTCGACTCCACAAACCGGTAGTCGAAAGACTCGTGTCCTGCTCATGGAGATCGCCTGGCAGGGCATTCACCGGGTGGCTACACTCGGAACATGCACGAGAGCCAGGCCCCGATCGCAACCCTGCTGTTGTTGGCCGCAGTGCTACTGCCGGGCTGCACGCCGCCCGCCGCGGGCCGGCCGCACGGCGCACGCGCAACCGTGACTTCGCCGGCAGCGCCGCGGATCCTGGTATTCACCCGCACGGCGGGCTATCGCCACGAATCGATCCCGGTCGGCGTGCAGACGCTGCGCGAGCTCGCGCAGACAGAGGGGATCGCGCTGACCCGCAGCGAGGACCCTGCCCTGTTCGACGACGCCAGCCTGGCCCGCTTCGATGCGGTGGTGTTTCTCAACACCACCGGCGACGTGCTGGATGAAACCCGGCAGGCGGCGTTCGAGCGCTACATCGGCAACGGCGGCGGTTACATGGGCGTGCACGCCGCCGCCGATACCGAATACGACCGGCCCTGGTATGGCCGTCTGGTCGGTGCCTGGTTCGACAGCCATCCGAAGGGGCTGCAGACCACCCGGGTGCGCTTGGAAGGCGACTCCGCCGCGCTGGCGCGAGACTGGCAGGTCACCGACGAGCTGTACAACTACCGCCGCGACCCGCGCGACGCCGTCAAAGTGATCGCCACCGTGGACGAAAGCCGATACCAGGGCGGCAAGATGGGTACCGACCACCCGATCGCCTGGTGTCACGCCCGCCTGGGCGGCCGCGCCTGGTACACCGGCCTGGGACATGATGCGGCGCTGTATGCCGACCCGATCTACCGTGCGCACCTGCTGCGCGGGCTGCGCTATGCCACCGGCCGTGCGGACGTGTGCTGAGCCCGGGTAAACGGGTGGTCCACCACGACCCTTCATTCCACAGGGTGATTTGGCTATGCACCCCAAGCCGGCTGCCCGGGTGCGAGCGGGATGCATCCCTCCCAGCGCCCGGGAATGGCCACGTAGCGCATCGCCCGCGTCATGCCGATCTCGGAAGTGAAGTAGGCCCGCAGTGCGAGCTCGCGTACGACCATGAACCAGTGCGATTCGCCGGCCTGTTGCGCCCCGGTATCCACCTCACGAAGCAGCCGCTCGCGTTCGGGCGGCGGCAGCGAGGCGAAGGCACCGCCGCGTTCCCGGCAGATCGCCCGGAACGCCCGCAGTCCATCCGAGACCCGCTGCTGTACGTCCGCGGCCATGCAGTCGGCGAGCAGCAGGGCCATCGTCGCACCCACGCCGGCGGCCTTCGCTCCCGGCGAGGCGGCGGTCGTCGGAAGGAGCGAATCGGCGATGTCTTCGAGCAACGCCTGGTCACCGCGCTCGTCTTCGGACTCGCGTCCGCCACGCCCACAGCCGGCCAGCACGCCGGGAACGATCAGCGCACCGCCCACCAGGACGGTCATTGCCTTCAGCGCCTCGCGCCGGGTCATCGCCATCGTCGGCTCGCGATCGCTCACAGGTTCCGCCTCGCCAGTTCCTCGACGGCATGATTCACCGCGCGGGCCGTGAGGGCCATGTAGAGAAGCGACGGGCTCTGGTTGCCGGTGGAGGTCATGCACGCACCGTCGGTGACGAAGACGTTGGGACACGCATGCAACTGGTTCCAGCGGTTGAGCAGCGAGGTCTCCGGGTCGCGCCCCATGCGGCAACCGCCCATCTCGTGGATGTCGCGCCCCGGGGACCAGTGATTGTCGACCGTCTCGATGTCGCGGCAGCCGGCGACTTCCAGCATCTCCGTGGCCTGCGTGCGCCAGTCGCGGACCATCTTCTCGTCGTTGTCGTCGTATCCCACCGAGGTGACCAGCAGCGGCATGCCCCATTCGTCCTTGTGCGTCTCGTGCAGGCGGACGTGGTTCGCCTCCTTGGGAATCGTCTCACCCTGGAGGTACATGTAGACCCGCCACGGTCCGGGCCGGGCCTGCGCATCCTTGTACGCGCCGCCGACCCGCTCGGTCGTTTTCCCGCCGCGCTCGCGATACGCACCGGTGAACGTGGTGTAGCCGCCGACAAAGTCCATCTCCTGCTTCCCGAGGTTGCGGAAGTTGGCGAGGATGCACTCCGAGGGCCTGCGGCCGAAGTAGTACTTGTCGTCGAAGCCGTCGATGAATCCGCCACCGGAGGCGCGGTAGTTCTGGAAGGCCACGTATTTCCCGAGCAGGCCGTTGTCGTTGCCGAGCCCGTGCGGGAATCGCGCCGAGACCGAGTTGAACAGGATCAGCACCGTGTTCAGCGCCGACGCGTTGACGAAGACGATGCGGGCGCGATACTCGCTGACGGCATGGGTGTTCGCGTCGATCACCCGCACTCCCGCCGCCCTGTTCGTGCGTTCGTCGTAAATGATGGAATGCACGACGGCGTCGGGACGGAGGGTCAGGTTGCCGGTCTTCTCCGCCCACGGCAGCGTCGACGAGTTCGAGCTGAAGTAGGCGCCGAAGGGGCACCCGCGCCAGCACAGGTTGCGCGCCAGGCAGCGGCTGCGTCCCTGTTGCAGATGGATCGGCTCCGGCCGGGTGAGGTGGGCCCAGCGGCCGTGCACCACGTGGCGATTGCCGTAGTGCGCGCGGATCCTGTCGCTCATGTGCTGTTCGACGCAATTGAAGTCGAACGGCGGCAGGAACTCCCCGTCGGGCATCGACTCGATCCCGTCGCGCGTCCCGCACACGCCGATGAATTTCTCCACGTGCGAGTACCACGGGGCGATGTCGTCGTAGCCGATCGGCCAGGCGATGCCGTAGCCGTCGCGCTCCGGCGCTTCGAACTCGTGCCGGCTCCAGCGCTGGCAGGCGCGCCCCCACATGATCGACTTGCCGCCCACCTGGTAGCCGCGGATCCAGTCGAACGGCCGCTCCTGCACGTAGGGATGCTCGGCATCCTTCACGAAGAACTGCACCACGTCCTCGGCGGCGATCTTGCTCATGACCGGGTTTTCCTGCACGAGCTTGCGCGTCAGCGCGCCGCGGTGCGGAAGCTGCCAAGGTGCCAGGTTCGCGGTGGGATAGTCCTTGATGTGGGTGACGTTGCGGCCGCGCTCCAGCACCAGCGTCTTCAGGCCCTTGTCGCACAGCTCCTTCGCCGCCCAGCCGCCGGAGATGCCGGAGCCGATGACGATGGCGTCGAAGGTGGTGGCGTCGGCGGCAGTATTCATTGCGCAGGCGTCAGCGTGATGTTGCGGAACTCGACCGGGCCATGGTCACCCTGCAGCAGCAGCGGTCCGGGCGCACCCTCGTCGCTGTCGAGCGCGCCACCGGTGATGCCTGGGATCTCGCGGTCGCAGATGACCGTCCTGCCGTTGAGCATGACGGTGATCCTACGCCCGATCAGGGTGATGTCCAGCGACTGCCATTCATCCGGGCCCCTGGCCGCGTCCTCGCTCGGCGCAAGGAAACCGTACACGGCGCCGAGACGGTCGCCCGGGGGCTCGCCCAGGGCGTCGGCGATCTGCACTTCGTAGCGCCCCCGCAGGTACACGCCGCTGTTGCTGCCCGCGGGCAGGCGCAACTCGACGTGCAGCTTGAAGTCGCTGAACTTCCGCTCGGTCACCAGGTTGGCGCCTCCGGCCATGTTGCGCAGCACGCCATCGGCAACTTCCCACCGGGACTGTCCCAGCGCGCGCCAGCCGCTCAGGTCGGTCCCGTTGAAGAGACGGATCGGCCTGGCCCAGTCCGGCGCCGCCGGCCGCTGCAATGACGGTGCACGACGGGCGCTCCAGTCGAAACGCCTGTGGTCGGGAAACGCCATCGAGCCGGTGATCGTGTCCCCGCGCAACCGTCCCCGGAACGACAGATCGTCCTTGCCGTCCTCCCATTGCGGCGGCAGGGAGAAGCGCAGCTCGCCGCCTTCGATCTCCACGCGGGAGATCGGCCGCGCACTGCCGACCACGCCCACGAATTGGCCGACGAGCGTCCGGGATCCGGAACGGCGGATTTCCAGCCAGGAAGGAAGATCGCCTGCAGGCGTATGGATATCGATGTCCCACCGCCCCACCAGCGCCTCCCCGCCGGCTTCGGCCGTCGCGGCGAAAGCGATGCCAAGGATCATCGATCCGCCGAGGCCGAGGGCAAGCAATGCCGGCAGGTGACGTCGCATGGTCGTGCCCCCTCTTTTCGGAAAGTCGACTCTAACTCCGTCCCGTCATGCAGGTACAAGGCGCTGGAACAAACAGCCCGCAGCATGGGTTGAGCCGAAGGCGATATCCATCATTCGAGCGGGCGCGATGGGTATTCATACACGGGCTTTTTACGGCAGCCTTGGGGTCAGGTCCCTCCATGGCGCGAGGCGCACTGCATCGCTCCCCGAGCCAGCCGCTACTTCGCCAGCGCCCGTTCGATGGCCCGCTGGGCCAGCGGTGCCATGATCATGTAACCCGCAGGCGTCGGGTGCACGCCGTCGCTGGCGAGGCGGGAATCCATGCCGCCCTGCGCGTTGGCCAGCGCGCTGTAGTAGTCGAGATAGGTGGCGCCGTTCGACGCCGCATAGGACTTGAGCCACGCGTTGAGCGCGCGGACCTTGCTGGCCGGCTGCAACCCCGGATGCCAGGGATAGTCGCTGACCGGCAGCACGGAAGCGAGAATGACCCGGATGCGGTTGGCCTGCGCCAGTTCCGTCATGGAACGGAAGTTGTCCTCGATCATCGGCAACGTGGCGAGGCCCGTATTGCCCGCGATGTCGTTGGTACCGGCAAGTATGACCACCGCTGCGGGATGAAGCCCGATCACGTCCTGCCGGAAACGCAGCAGCATCTGCGCCGTCGTCTGCCCCGATATGCCGCGGTTGATGTACGGCTTCCCGGGAAAAAACCGGGTGTCCCTGGCACGCCCCCACGCATCGGTGATGGAGTCCCCGAAAAACACCACACGCGCCTCGCCAGGTGCAGGCGCCGGCAGCTGCGCGTTGTCATCGCGGTAGCGGCCCAGTTGCGGCCAGTCCGACAAGAGCTGCTGCATGGACGCGACCTGCTCGGCAGTGACCGATGCCGGCGGCATGGTGTAGAGCGGATTGATGGCCGCGGGCTCCGCCGCGACGGAGGAGGAGGCCGCGGCCTGGCCTGTGGCATGCAGCGGACCGGCAGCGCTGGCGAGCAGCGCGAAAGCAGCGGCAAAGACCGACGGAAACGTCATGCTCGAAATCTCCACGCAAGACTTGAAGAGCCAACGGGTGAGCAAGATACCTCGAGAAAAATATCGGAGGTCCCTCTCCCCCGGGCAGAGGAGAGGGCCGATATGGAGCTTGCATATTACCGGCCCGTCGGTGTCGTCCCGCCGGGAATCAGCCTTCCAGCAGCGGCTTGCGCGGCAGTTTTTCCTCACGCATGGCGGCGTGATAGACGAAGGACGCGACGATGGCCGCCGCCTGCTTCAGGTCCTCCGGCTCGGCGTGGTCCCAGGTGTCCAGGTTGCTGTGATGGACGTTGCTGAAGTAGTCCAGACGATCCTGGATGAACTGGAACCCCGGAAGGCCGACGCGATCGAAGGATACGTGGTCGGTGCTGCCGGTATTGCGGGTGACCACGGTGGCGGCGCCGACGTCGTGGAACGGCTCCAGCCAGGCCTGGAAGATCGGCATCACCGCCAGGTTTTCCTGCGCATAGATGCCGCGGAAGCGGCCCGAGCCGTTGTCCATGTTGAAGTAGGCCGAGAAGCGGTCGTAGTCGCGCTTCTTCTGCAACGCGCCGGTCGATTCGCGCAGCGACGCCGGCAGCGCCTTCTGCGCGGGATCGGTGGGCTCCGGATAGGCGGCGAAGTGCTTGGCCACGTACGCCTGCGAACCGATCAGGCCCTGCTCCTCGCCGCTCCACAGCGCAACGCGGATGGTGCGTTTGGGCTTGGCGCCCACCGCCTTGAGGATGCGCATGGCCTCCATCATCACCGCCACGCCGGCGGCGTTGTCGGCCGCGCCGGTACCGGTGTGCCAGGAATCCATATGCGCGCCCAGCATCACGATTTCGCCGGCCTTGCTGCCGCTGCCCGGGATCTCGGCCACGGTGTTGTAGCCGGGCTGGTTGGCCTCGTCGGTGAATCGCGCTTTCACGTTCACCCGCAGCTTCACCGCCTGCTTGCGCTCGATCGCGCGGGCCAGCTGGTTGTAGTGCTCGGCCGCCATCGCCAGCTCCGGCACGCCCACCGATTCCCCGGCCTTGCGCGAACCACCGCCGCCGACGCGGATGATGCCGTTGTCCCAGCCACTGATGCTGAGCGTGGCCAGCACGCCTTCGGCGACGAAGAACGCGTTGGTGGCGCGGGCCAGCTCCTGGCGTTCGGTGTATTGCTTGATCCGCTTGGCGCGGTCCCTGTCGGCGTCCTTGGGCACGGCAAACGCCTGCAGTTCGGCCAGGCCGGCCCCGTCGTGGCGGTGCGAATCGGCTTCGACGCCGCGCTTGTACCCGCGCGCCTCGTTCAGCAACAGGATCTTGCCCGCCAGCTTGCCCTTGTACTTTTCAAGATCGGCGCGGGCCTTGATGGTGACCGCCATCACCTCGCCCTCGACCGGGCCGTTGGTACCCGGCGTCCACGCCTTGGGCAGCGCATGCAGCGGCAGCGTGCGCGGGCTGAGCATTTCCACGCTGGCGTCGCTGAATTCCCAGCCGCGGCCGAAGTCGTCGAAGGCCTCGTCGTGGACGTTGGCCAGGCCCCAGTCGTTGAACTTCCCGCGGGTCCAGGCATTGGCCTGCGCCATCTGCGGCGAATTGGTCAGGCGCGGACCAATACTCTCGGTCAGGTGGCTGAAAGTCGCCATCACCTGCGAACGATGGAACGCCTCCTGGCGGATACGGCTGACCATGTCCAGGTCCACCGGCTCCTGCGCCGCGGCCATGCCGCTGACTCCCAGACACATCATCACCCACATGCAACGCTTGATCACGGCTTTCCCCTGGCACGGTTGAATGCAAGAATTTTCGAATCTAGCGCCCTGCCGCCTCGCGCTCATGGGCCTTTAGTCATGCTGCCTGCCCCGGGCCTGGAAAATTGTCACTGGTGCTTTCTGATTGCCTCCCCTCAGCGCCCCGCGCGAAACGGACGAGGAAGGCTGAAACGTTCCCTCCGTCCCGCCTGATTCGGAGGTTTCACCCACGCCTCAACGCGGTAACAATGTCGGCGACATCCCCACAGGAAACCACCCCATGATCCAGCGTTTCGATACCGGCCCCCGCATGTCCGAAATGACCATCCACAACGGCGTGGCGTATCTCGCCGGGCAGGTGCCCGAGGACACCAGCGCCGGCATCGTCGGTCAGACCGAGCAGGTACTCCATGCCATCGATGACCTGTTGAAGCTGGCCATGACCGACAAGACCAACATCCTGCGCGCGGAAATCTTCCTGGCCGACATGGCCGATTTCACCGGCATGAACGAAGCCTGGGACACCTGGGTCCCCCAGAGCGCTACACCAGCGCGTGCCACGGTACAGGCGAAGCTGGCCAGGCCAAACTGGAAAATCGAGATCGTGGTCACCGCTGCGGTGCCGTGATCGCGCGGCAATCCAGAGCGCGAAGGGATCAGCAAAGGGGTCGAGTTGAGGTGCCCCTTTGTTCTGACGCCTTTTCTGACCCGGGTTTCTCTACACGCCCTCGGCCGTCGATGTCACGCTTTCAGCATCACGTAGACGACTCAACCACGCGCGTATGGCGCGTTGAATCGTCACGGCCGCATGACGCGCCGCCGCGGCTCGCATGAAGTTCTCCATCAGCAAGCGGTGAAAGGCCATGTCATCCTTGTCGCCACTGGTCAGATGCACCTGGGCGTATTCCGGATGCCATTGAACGCCTACGCAGAAATGTCGTGAAGGATCCTCATACCCCTCGGTGACGTTGTCGCTGAGCGCACTGACCCGCATGGCTGTATCCGGATCGAACGACGACTGAGCCCAGTGGGAGGAGTTCACCGGTATCTGCAGATCGGTATACGGATCGCCTTTATCCTTGGTCGACAGATAGCCTCGGTAGTTCTCATCGAACAACTGACGCAGGTGGGAGTTCTTTTCAATCGTGACGTCATGGGCACGAACCATCAACTGTTCCGGGAGGAATGACTTGTTGTGCGTATCCTTGATGTCGCCACTCAGCAGGGAGATGCTGGCTCCCAGAACAGCCGCCAGACGCCATGAACCGCCGCATACGGCAAAGACCGGCATGTTGTTCCCACGACAGTAGGTAATGGCCGCCACCTCCTGCGCGTGTCGCGCCGCCTCCCAAAGCTTACCGACATTCCTGGAGTGACCATCCTCCGGCTGCCCGGGATGGGCGGTTGGCCCGCCAGGCACAAACAGCGCATCCACCAGCGCCTTGTCGATCATGGTGCAGTACAGGGGACTGCTCGCTACTCGTCCAAATGATTCTGGCAGGGACGTGTCCGACGACGACGCGTCATACAGCGCATTGGAGATCAGGGTGACGGCCCGAATGGAGCATTCCTGCGACCCGACGGTTACGACGCGCTGCGTCCGCTTGCTGGTCCTGTAGCTCCCTTCTCCCCTCCAGAGCGCACCGGTCTCCAGCAGACAAAGATCATTGTCGTGAGCCTTTCCCTTGCCGTCTGAACGGTAGGGCACAGCAATCGTGATCTGCATGGGAATGGTCCTGTCGTTTAGGGACATATATCCGAACTGCAATCAGCATCCTGCCGGCGGCCATCGACGCAGGCAAGGTCAAAAGTGGCGGCGTTCTTTTCCACGCATGGATTGGCGCCACCATGGAAATGGTGACACCTTTGTTGCTGGTAAGCGTCGGCCCGGCAACGGGCGGCCGTCTATCGCGTGACGTCGAACTCCGCCTGCTCCGTCGCTTGCGAGCTGCCGCCGACCCACACCGTGTAATGCGTGGGCTCCACGACCTGGCGGCTGTGCACGTCGTAGAAGGACAGCTCCGGGAAGCCCAGCTCGAAACGCAGCTGCCGTGACTCGCCCGGCATCAGCGTGACGCGCTGGAAGCCCTTCAGGCTGCGCACCGGCTGCTCGACACTGGCACCGAGGTTGCGCACGTAAAGCTGGGCGACCTCGGTGGCTTCGCGTCCGCCGGTATTGGTCAGCGTGGCGGTCACGGTCAGCAGCGACCTGGCGTCCGGCCGGTTGGCCTCGGCCACCGGCAACGTGCGGCGCGAGACGCGCACGCCGGAGTAGGCAAAGCTGCTGTAGCTCAATCCGTAGCCGAACGGGAACAGCGCATCGTTCGGCACGTCGATGTAGCGCGAGACGAAGCGGGTGTCGCCGGCAGGCGGCCTGGACAGGTCGGCTGCGCCCGGCGGACGGCCGGTCGGGAACTGGTTGTAATAGAGCGGCTCCTGCCCCACCGCGCGCGGAAAGCTCATCGGCAGCTTGCCGCTGGGCGCCACGTCGCCGAACAACACGTTCGCCAGCGCGTTGCCCGCCTCGGTACCCGGGAACCACACCGCCATGATCGCCGGCACATGCCGGGCTGCCCAGTCCAGCACCAGCGGGCGGCCGGAGAACACCAGCAGCACCACCGGCTTGCCGGTGGCGGCCACCTGCTCCAGCAGTTGCTGCTGGTTGCCCGGCAGGTCGAGGCGGGCGCGCGAGCCGGCTTCGCCGCTCATCGCCGACGATTCGCCGAGCGCCATCACCACCACGTCCGCCTGGCGGGCCGCCTGCAGCGCGGCGTCGAGGCCCGCGGTCGAATCGCTGTCGATGTCGGTGCCTTGCGCGAACAGCAGAAGGTCAAACAGGAACGTAATCGCTCCCTTTTCCTGAACGGTGCGC